>OGWM01000077.1_pt1 | contig 14608 bp, 22 predicted proteins | sample 1576041 | NCBI WGS metagenome assembly OGWM01 (sample SAMN07581538, study PRJEB24739) | freshwater metagenome | place: Singapore | collected 2015-01
AATACATTTATGGAATTAAAATCCGTTATTAAAAAAGTACAAAAAGCATATCCAAAAGACCAAGAATTAATAGTTGAATTTTACACAGACTTACCGATAGGTGTTGCTGATTCATTACAAGATGAAGCGCGTAAAGCAAGAGATTGAAATTGCAAAGGGTGATAGGCGTACATTTGCTATGGAAGCTGGACTTGGATTGATTGGAGCAAAGCCACGCGCTGATGTACTAAAAGACATAGATGCTGAAGCTGAAGTATATAAGAACAAGCTTGCCGAACTTGGCTTTAACAGGCAAGCGGGTCAGATGGAGACGAATGTTCCAGATTATCAATCTGAAGCAATGCCGTTACAAGCCGCACCGCAAGCAGCACCGCAAGTTGCTCCAGAGACTCCAGCGCAAGCACAAGCACAGCCAGAGGCACCAAGGAACTTTAAGAGTCTCCAAGAAGCAAAGGCAGCAGGCGTAAAGCCTGGACAACTTATTTATATCAACGGGAAACCAGGCAGACTGCAAGCGAGGCAGTAAGCAATGGCTATAGAGCCAGAGCTTGAGTTCGTTCCAGAGCAGGAACAAGATTTAGAGTTTGCTCCACTTTCACAAGAAGAAGCTGGCAATTTAACCAAAGCGGAATATCTAGCTGCTGGTGGTAGGCCAGAGGATGTTATTTCTCCAGAGCGTGAAGCTGTATTACAGCAAGAAACACAACGTCAGCTACAAGCTGGCGCAACGCCACAGCAAGCATCCATTGAGGCTGGAAGGGCTGTGGATGCTATGGGTACTATCCGCAGGCCAGATGGCACTATAGCCGAAGGATACAAGCCAACAGCGCAGGCGTTGGCTGAAGGCATTATTGAAACGCCTGCAATCCCAGCAGTCAAGGAAGCGCAGAGACTAGGCATTGAAACAGTTTCGTCTGGAACGGATAAGGATACTGGCGTTGGCTTTGCAATTGGCAGAAATAAGGAAGGCAAGGTAGTGCGCTTCGAGGCTGACAAGGATGGCAATGTTGACTCATTTGAACTTGAACCAGAAGAACCCAGCAGGCTGGGCGCAATTGCGCGCACTGTGGCGAGCCAAGTAATACCTGCGACTACTGGTGCTGTGGCTGCTGAAACCGCTGCCGCGCTTACACCTGGAGGCATACTGCCCAAGCTTGCTACTGGTGCGATTGCTGGTATCGGTGGATTCATTGCAGGCCAAAAGGGTCAAGAGGCCGCTGGCAAGGCATTGCTAGGCCCAGAGCGTATGGCTCGCATCAGCGAAGTATTACAGCGTGATGTTGAAAAGTATCCAATAACCACAACGGCTGCATCCATTCTTGCGCCTACTGGCGGTGGATTGGTTGGATTGGCTAAAGGAGTTCGTGGTGCATTAACTCGACCAGCCACTCAAGTTACTGAAGCTGTTGCGCCTGCTGTTGCTCCAGCGGTTGAGGGTGCTTTGCCAAGAGCAGTTGAGACTGTTGCACCGAAGGCGGAAGAAGTTGCTGGAAGAGCAGCAGCAGAACCAATCCGGCTTCCAACTCCAGGTGTTGGCGAGAAGATCAGAAAGACACCGCAGAGAATCATTGAACAGAAGTTAGCTCCAGAAGCAACGATGCGTGAGGTTGCCAAGGGTGATGTTCTTTACAAGACCAAATCAATCAAGGAGCTTGAGCAGCAATTCTTGGATCTTCCAAACGAAGATGTTATTAGCGCGGCAAACTCAAGGAATGACATTGTTGGCGATGTGGCAAAGGTCACGATGTATAAGCGGTACGCCGATGCTGGTGACGCTGTTCGTGCGAACCAATATCTTGAGATGGTCACTAAGCCTGGAACTGACCTTGGTCAAAGGCTTAATGTTTTCAAGCTAATCAAGATGGAGCCATCAGCTTACGCAAGCGCGGTTGCAAAGGTTGTTGAAAAGAGTGGATACAGAATAGATGAGGCTATGGCTGGAAGGATTGCCAACCTAAAGAAACTTGCCAATAGCGCGGAAAATAAATTTAATTCATTGGCTGAAAAGGCTAGGAATAGTCTTGATGATGTTGACATAAAGGCAGCGATAAATGCCGAAAAGAATTACACAAAATCACTATATGATTTACAAGTTGTTGAAGGAAGGCTTATCCCAAAGAAGCTATTTGCCGAAACGCTGCCAACGATAATCCAAGGCAATCTTCTTTCTCCAATATCTCTAGTAACAAATCTTTGGAGCAACGTCATTAACTCGCCACTGCGAATGGCTAGTAGGCAAGGAGCGTTTCTTACGCAAGAGGTTGGCAGGGCATTTCAAAAACTTGCTGGGAAAGAGCTTGGACCAAGGCTAATTGCACCTCCAACTGGAGGAATAACCAGAACAATTGAAGCTGGAAAAGCTGGACTGCGCGGGCTTGGTGAAGGTCTTGTTGGTGTACGGCGTGGATTAAGTGCGGAAGGCTTGTTGTCTGGCGAAAAGATCAAGGGATTCAAGCCCCTTACTGCGTTCAAGCAATTCTGGACTGGAGAGGGTCTAGCGAAACCAATCCAAAAGGGATTTAGGGGTGCGTCAACCCAAGCATTGGATAGGTTAAGGCTTGCGACAGAGGCAACATTAGGAGTTCCAGCCGAAACTATGTTGCGCTTATTGCAACTTGGTGACGCTCCGTTCAGAAGAATAGCCCAAGCTAGGTTGCTATCCGAACAGGCACAATTAGCTGGCCTAACTGGAAAGGCATTACAAACAGCAGTTCGTCTTCCAACAGCACAACAGCTATCCAAGATTGAGCAAGAGGCGGCAGAAGCCGTGTTCCAGCAGGATACAATTTTAACAAGGGCAGCGCTTAGTGCGGCAAATCTATTTGGTGCTGGAAACAAATCTGGAATAGCAAGATTGATTGGAAAATCAATCATTCCATACGCAAAGACCCCAGCAAACGTGATTGATGAAATGCTTGATTTTGCACTTCCAGTCTGGTCGCTTGGAAAGTCGGCAATAGCTGCAAATGCAAAAGATTATAGAAAATCTCAAATGCTTCTTGGCAAGGCATTGACTGGGTCAGTATTGATTGGAGTGGCAAAAACTCTTTCAGATCAAGGCATAATTGGATCAAAACCATCGACATCCGAAAAGATTAGGGATGTCCAGTATCAAACTCTTGCTCCAAGAAATATAAATATCTCAGCGTTGAATAGGTTTGCAAATGGTGAATCAACTGAAATTGAACCAGGGGATAAGGTGATCTCCTTGGACAAGATGGGTATTACTGGTGCAATTCTTTCAATAATCAATTCTGCAATGGATGCGACCAAGCAGGGGAAGGAAGGTGGTCTTGAATTGTCATCATTACTTCCAGAAACGCTTTCGTTTGCATTTAACCAAAGCTTCTTGAAAGGCACAAATAGCTTGCTTTCAGCTATGTTAGATGGAAGCGGGGCAACGCTTGACAAATGGATTTCAGATTACTACGGAGTTGTGGCATCCATTCCATTCCCAAACACGCTTACTGCTGTTTCTAGGTCAATGCGGGAAACAATGCCAGAGAAGTTTCAGATTAAGGATGTTCCAGGTGAAGGCGTTGAAAGAATGATTAACGTGTTTGGAGAGGTGTTGAGCAGAAGGTTGCCGAGTATGGATGAAGATATGCCAAGGAGGATTGACATCTGGGGAAGAGAAGTTCCGCAGACTCCGGAAGGCGCAGATCCGATTGCATACAATTTCTTTGACGTTACAAAAGGCCGAGAAGTTTCCTATGATCCAATCACGCTTGGAATCTACAAGATATTCAAGGCAACGGATGATGGTGACGTTGTTCCCCCAAAGCCGCTGCGCAATTTCACGCTGGATAATGTTAAGTATAGGCTCGATCCAGAGCTATACGAGGATTATGCAAGAATGCGCGGAAGGGCAAACAGAAGGGCGGCAGAGGCTATGTTTGATGACAAAACCTTCAAAAGAATGAAGGATGAAGACAAGGTAATCGTCTTGCGCAGTGCGTATGCTCAAGTTGGCGATGATGTTCGGAAGCAGTTTATATCAAAATATGGGAACAGAATTAAGCGAGGTGAGAAGCAATGAAGTTTTCAATGAACCCATCCAGAGACATTTCTTTGCGAAACGACATGGTGGCTAGGGAGCTTACTGGCACTGGCTATGAGCCAGTGCCAGAAGAGGTGAGAAGGATCGCTCCAATCGAGAAGGCCAGAGAAAACGCCAAGCAAATGCCCCAAGTCACTTCAGAACAGCCAACGCTTGAATTTATAGAGGAACCACAACCCATGCAAGCAAAACCAGAACAAGATGCACTGCAAGCAGCAGCGTTAAAAACGATTGATTGGGAGGCAAGAAAGGACAAACAAGGCAACGTGCAGGTCTATAAATTGCCAGCAGGAGATATGGGTGGTAATTTTGAGGTTGCTGGTATTAACGACAAGTATCATCCAGATGCCTTCAAAAGAATCTCATCGCTCCCAGCGCAAGAAAGAGCGCAGGCTGCGGCGCAGTACGTCAAGGAATACACCAGACCATTTGTCTCAAAATTGCCAGAAGCAGTCCAGCCATTCGCGCAGGATCTCGCGTTTAATCGCGGGATGGGCGGTGCAACGAAGTACATCCAACAGGGACTAAACACGCTGGGGCAGAAGGTAGCTATTGACGGAGGGCTAGGTCCGAAGACATTACAAGCGATTAACCAAGTTGACCCGAAGGCGTTAATGCGTGCGACCAGCCAAGCCCAGCTTGAGGACGAATACAGAATGGCTCAACGCAACCCAGCCAGAAAGAAGTTTATTGGAGGACTCGAAAGCAGAATACGGAATAGGTTAGCTCTTTTTGGAGCCTAATCATTATCCTCTTTTTGAGATCCAACCCAAACAGCGTCTCCATTCATATAGGCAGAACCAGCCTTAATCGTTGCAGAAGTTCCATAAAAGAAATTTCCAGACTTCGATATGAATGTCTCATCTTTACCAACAACACTACTTCCAGATTTATAGTAAAAACCTTCAGTTGAAATTATTGACCTGCCAGATGACGATGAATAAGCCATTCCACCATTCTCTGATATTACGCATCCACGACCACACGAAAATCCGTTACGCTTTAGTACTGCTCCCACAAAATCAGCAGCGTCAGCGTCATCCTCCCCCGCCATCGCCGATGCCATCAACATCGCCATCAACACTGTAGTTGTTATTGTTTTCATGTAAAAAGTCTCTAGGACAAACACAAATCCGTCAAGCATGAAATTGTCTTCACGCCAGATTGGTGCAGTTGGGGTGGCTCGCGTTACCGGCGCGTTGCTGCGGTGCGGTTATAGCGTGCTTACACCTTACGAGGATTTCTCTGGATACGATGTGGTGGCGGAGAAGGGTGGAAAGTTCCATCGCATCCAAGTCAAGACCGCGCAGACCGTAGAACATGGTCGCACCAAGTACCGTTTTACTACCAGCAGTGGAAATGGTTTTAACATCCCAAAGCGTGCCATTACTGGCGTGGATTACGTGGCCTGCTGGGGGATGAGTGACGATCTGTTCTGGCTGTTGCCAATTGCAAAATGCAGGTCGGTCACAACCAAGCTTTGTCCATCGACAGGTCAAAGCTGGCGTGTATTCCAAAACCTGTGACCGAGAAAGAGGCATGGGCAAGGTTTGAGGCGGGGCTGAAGGATGCCCAATCCTTCGATGAGGCCGTGGCCTGGGTAAAGAAAAACAAGAAAATAGTCGAGAAACTCACCATGATGGCAATGATTAGAAAATTTAATGATGATATTAGCAAAGCTAATAGAACTTGGCGTAACTAGAATAGATTAAAATATATCTCGACACTGGTATGGGTTGACGGCTAAACCCAACCGATGGGCAAAATCAATAGTCGGGCTAAGGGCGCGGCCGGGGAGAGGGAGTTGGCAAGCTATTTGCGGGAGCAGGGTTGGCAGAAGGCCAGGCGCACCCAGCAATACGCAGGCAATCCAGAGGGTGGTAGCGGTGATGTTGTTTGCGAGAACTTTCCATTTCATATAGAAGGCAAGCGTTGCCAGGCGTTAAAACCCGAAGAGTGGATTGAGCAGGCCAAGCGGGATTGTCCGGCAGGCAAGATGCCATCCGTATTCTTTCGGCGCAACGGGCGCAAGGAGTGGTTGGTCATACTGCGCGCCGATGACATTTGTGAATTAGCTCGACAAATCGCACCCGCCAATGTGAAGATCGAATATGCGAAGACGGCAACCATTGCCCAGGGCTTTTACGTCAAGTCGCCAGCTTTCAGTGACCTTACCCCCAACATAAACCAAAACCCAAATAAATAAAGGAGAAATAACATGGCACTAACATTAAGTGAATCAGCGAAACAAGAACGTAAACTGCCGGAAGCGGGAGCTACGATTGGCGTTCTCTACGGCTTGGTCGACATGGGCCACCAGAAAACCAATTGGAACGACGAGGAAAAGTGGACACCCAAAGTCCGCCTCACCTTCGAGTTGCCCGATCAGACCGATGAGTTTGAGGTGGTCGAGAACGGCAAGACGACAAAGGTTGAGAAGCCTATGGTCGTTTCCATCGAGCAAACCCGCAGTCTTGGAGAGAAAGCCAGCTTGCGGAAACTGCTTGAGCAATGGCGCGGCCAGACCTTCACATCCAAGGAACTCCAGGCATTCAGCCTGAAGAACCTATTGGGCAAACCAGCCATGCTGACGCTGATCCACAAGACCAGCCAGCAGGGTAGGCAGTACTGCGCCATTGCAGGTGCGTCCAAGCTACCCAAGGGCATGAAGGCTCCAGCTACCACAACCAACGCTCATCTTTATTACGAAATTGAGCAGGGTGAAGGTGGGCAGTTTAAGGATATGCCAGAGTGGTTGCAGGATAAGATCCGCGCATCCAAGGAGTTTGCCACCGCTGCCGGAAAGTCCACGGCCACTAAGGTCGAGCTTGATGCAGACGGCAACCAAGTGCCATTCTAGTTTGTATGGCACTTACTATTATAAGTAATTGGGATAGCTCCTCGGCTAGTTCCAGGTTAGTCGTTGCTGAAAGCAGCGGCCACTGGTACGATGCCGAGGGGCGATCTGCCCACGTTATTATAGGAAAGAATGGCAAGGAAAGAAACACAACTGTTGCTGACGCTAGAAAGATGGGATTGCTTCCATCGGTCACAAGTGTCCAAGGAATTTTACATAAAGAGCAACTTGTCTCTTGGAGAATTGAACAGGCCATAATGTCTGCATTAACTCTCCCAAGAGAGGAGGGAGAGGATCTGAGTGAATATGCAAAAAGAGTCGTTGAGGACAGCAGGGCGCAAACCAAGAAAGCTGCAGAACACGGAACGGCAGTCCATACCGAAATGGAAAATATCCTTTTGGGACGTTCTCCTTCCAAGGACGAAGTCCTCCAACCTTACATCGAAACGTTTAAGAAGTGGGCCGATGCAAATGTTGAGAAAACGTATTGGTGCGAAAAAGGTCTTGTCGGCGGAGGCTATGCTGGAAGGTGTGATGCCTACGTCCGATTAAAGGGAATTGGAGATGCAATCATTGACCTAAAGAATCGCAAGGTCAATAGGAAGTATAACTTGCCTCCATTCTATCCAACCGATGCGCAACAGCTTTGGGCATACCGAAACGCCTGCGAGAATCCTAAAGCGGCCTGCGTATCGGTTGTTTTGGCATCCAATGATCCAGAATACATAGAGCATCATCAATGGGACGAAGATGAACTCTACCAGTCCGGCATTGCCTTTTGTGCCATGCAGAAAGTGTGGGCTTGGGTTAAGTGCTACACGCCTCCTGGGATGAAGTTGTGATTGCTGGACGAATTTTATAGGAGGCTTGCAAAATGACTGCACCCACAATCCAGGAGATGGGCAACGCCGCACAGGAGATAGTCTGGCGCGTGATGGGTAAAGGCTCCGACAAGTCTGGTTATGGCGATTGGCTGGAAAAGGATAAACCGACCCACGATTATCATATAGCCAGAGCCGTTCGTCACCTAGCCACAGCGCAGATGCAGCTTCATAAGTCCACGCCTTGCCCTGACAATAACGGCGAGACAAGTGTTGACCACCTTGAGCGTGCGTTGGTAAGAACATTGTTTGTGTTGGCGCAAATCAAAAAGGAAGTACCAAGACTATGAGATGGATAAAAAAAGAATTAGATAAAGACGGCAAACAACAATGGTCTGTTTATATCGACGAGGAAGGATTCGGGAGAGAAGAAGATTGGATTGGATACGAGAGCTTCAACACAAGAGAAGAAGCAATTGAGTCTTGCAAGAATATCACCTGGGAAGACTACGACCGTAACGACAAATGAAACAAGCACTGGTAACGCAATGTTTCGGAGATGACTGGAACAAAATCATCGAGCTGACCAGGCCGAGGATGGAGGATTACTGCAAACGCCATGGCTGTGACTTTATACTCATCGACAAGCCGCTTACCCATCCGATGCAGTATTCCAAGTCGGCAATCGGGAACATCATGGCAACGAAGGGCTATGACCAGGTAACGTTTGTTGACGCTGATGTTCTGATTGCAGCCGATTGTCCCAAGCTGTCCGATGACGCTGGCGTGTTCTGCGCTTTTGACGAAGGAGCTTACTTGGACCGCAAGCCAGATATGGTCAAGCTGGCTGGAACTTTTGGCGGGATGATCGAGCCAAAGTTTTACGTCAATACGGGCGTGTTCGTGATTCATTCCAAGGCGGTTGGCATCCTGTCCATGCCACCCATTGGCCTGCATCCAAACCACTTTGCCGAGCAGACCTGGCTCAACGTGATGGCGCACCTGTGGAACATCCCGCTGACAGACCTTGACCCGTCCTTCAATTGTATGACCAGCGTGGAATCGCACTTTGGATTGGATCGCCACAAGGACGCGATGATTATCCACTATGCCGGACAATCCAACGATCTGACCAAGTTGGCCGACCAGATCAAATCCGATGACGCGAAGCTGGCGGAGCTTGGTCGGTGAGATCGACGCAACTCTGTCATGGCAATTATGACGAGAGGTTGCAACAGTTGGCAGGGGAGGTTGCGTTGCAGGCCATCCGCGACCTGCGGATGCTTCGCAAACGCGGGATGGTCAAAGGCTTGAAGATAGTCAAGGATCACACGGACGTTCCACTCAACGATGCGTTGGAATACAAGAACTCCCACGAGGTGCAGAAGTTGTTGCGCGATTTCAAAAATGGGACGGTAGCATGGTGGTGCAGGGCAAGCGGAGTACGCATTGATAACAGGACTTTACTTCGCAGAATGCAGGACGATTATGCTGTGCTTTTTTGAGCTTGCCGATGTTGCCTGGGTCATCGGGTGGTTTGTGCTTTACAGTTGGCTGATTTTATCGGCAATCTATGTGGCCCTATTCATCATCTTCAAGGTGGTTGACTTCATAAAAAAGGAATTGGAATTATGAAAACAAAGAACACAATCAAAGTTACAAAGGTTGAGGAATGCAAGTCGGTAAAGATAACAATTGAAATGAATGATGAGTTGTTTGATGCGGTGGTGGAGGCCGGAAGGCAGCATATTCTGAACGACAAAGATGCATGTTTTGAGTACGCATTTTGCAAGGCATTGGAAGAGACTTGCGATGTTTAAGCAGAAGGTTCTTACCGCTTCGGTGGATCGTTACGTCCTGACCAAGACTCAGTGCGAGATGCTGCGCCAGGATGCGGAAATTATCGGGATGAAACGCGCCCCAGTGTTATCCAAGGATGGAGTGACCCGTACTGTATCCCGTACGCGAACCTGCTCATCCTGCTGGATTCCTTTCGCAAAACATCACGAGTGGATCTATAAAGTAATGCAAGAGTTGACGGATGGCATCAATGCCGAGCAATGGCGTTTCGACATCCAGGGCATCCAACAGTTGCAAATCCTGCGGTATCGACCGCTACAGAAGTTCTCCTGGCATTGGGACACCTACACCTCGGAGGCTCCAGTGCGTAAGCTGACTGCGGTGGTCAACCTGTCCGACCCAAGCGAATACATGGGCGGCGGGTTGCAGGTCAAGGCTGACATGGAGAACGCGCAGTTTGTCCAAGAGCAGGGAGCTGGATGCTGGTTTCCATCCTACATCGAACACAGGGCGCGTGCGCCAATATGGGGTACACGCTGGGTGTTGGTGGCTTGGTTTACTGGGCCAGCCTGGAGATGACCTTCGCCGCCAATCTTCCACGCCACCAGTACGTCATGGTGGACCGCCAGTTCTGCTCGCAGGGCAAGGAGCAGGGCTGGGAACAAGCCGTGTGGTTCGGGCTATACTCGGTTCCGCACCGAGCCTGGGGATGCACGGTTATGCTCAAGTGCGGTGCGCTGTACCGAGGGCTACCGCTTAATGCGTTGGCGTTTGCAAATGGCACGCTTCAGCCGTGGACGCTGGGTGACGCGCAACGATGGGATTGTTTTGGCTGGAACTTTACCACCATCGAGTACGACTACCTGCGGGAGCTGGATTGCCAGGTGTGGCTGGCAAGCAGGCAAATCTGGATACAGGGCGCATATTTGTTCACCGCCGAGCCGTATGGTGACGCATATAGCATGGAGCCGAACCAAACCAAGTCGCATCACTTCATCGAGCTATCGAACGGGCGCATCACCTGTGTGCCAGGAAACAATGTGTTGTTCACAGAGGCATCCTTCACTGGCAAGAATGCTGTTGCAAAACCAACTTGGCTCAAGGTACAAACCCAAACCTTCCACGCCGAGGAGCAAACGTTTGACGGCGTGGTAGGGGAGGAGACAGCATGACTTTATCGCAAGCAGCAAGGCTGGAGGTTGAGGCTCTAAGAGAGTTCCTCGACATGGACAACTGCCAGCCGGGGCGGTTGATCGACCGCAAATGCTCCCCGCTTTACTGGGTTATGAACCAAATGTTGTACGACAAATTTCACGGAAACGGCTGGGAGTTGGATCTCCTGGCTGGGATATTCGTGAAACAGAAAGGAAAATAAACTATGCCATTAGGTAAAGACGTATCGAAGAATATGCACGAGTTGGCGATGGACAACATGAAGAAGGGCAAAGAGCGTGGAGCAGGCGGTAAGCCGCGCTCACGCCAGCAGATGATTGCGATAGCACTCTCTGCTGCTGGGAAGAGTAAGCCACGCAAGTTTCGGATGCGGTCTGGTTCGTAATGCAAGCTGAGGCCAAAGATCGCCTCAAATGGGCGCGCGACATCCTTCTCTCTGCCAGAGAAAAACTGGCGGTGGAGAGGGATCGCGCGACTCATGGAAGAGTGATTGACATTATTCAGATTATCACGATGGTGGATGCGGCTGCACTGATTTGTAAGGAGATAACGGAGGAGGAAAAGAAATGAAACTATGGACAAATAACACGGGTCAGATTCACAAAGTCGATGACAATATGCTCTACCCGCGCACTACCTATGTGTTGCCCGATGAGTTGACTGGACCAATCTGGGACGATTCAATCCCATGCCCACACAAGATCAAGCCTTACTACAAGGGACGTGCTGCTGGCGGGTCAACGGCTGTGTACCGCGCTGGGGCAATTGGTGACGCAATCATAGCCACTGCGATAATCAGCTATCTTGTGCAGGAATCGGGCGGGGTTGTGGAAGTGTACGCACCTGCCCGCAACCTGCCTCTCTACGCTGGGCTGGGGGCAAAGCTGTGGCCGCTGCCTGCCTCGCTTGAGGCTTGGGATACGTTTGATGCCCACGTTCCAACCGATGACCTGTTCAGCGGACAGGTAGGCAACACCAAGTTAGGTACTGGTCCTGGCAACTGCTACCAGAGGATCTACGAGTGGATGGGGGTTTGGGACGAAAAGACGATGGCTAAGTATTGTAAGCCAGTGCTACACCTAATCGAGCCAGACCATGAAGAGCTGAAAGCGATGGGCAAGTGGCCGATGTCTGGTCCGTTCTTTGCCTACCATGTTTCGTCCAGCGGTCCGACCCGCACCTACCCGCCAACTATGGGGCAGGAGGCGGTGCTGGCGTTGCTGGAGGCTTACCCAAAACATCACGCCGTCATCATCGGGCTAGACAACTCAAACAACTTCAAGGTGGATCATCCCAGGGTGATCGACCTGTTCAACTGCACCAAGGCTGTGCGCTCGCTGTTCCCGATTATCAGCGGGGCTGATTTTGTTGTCGCGCCGGATAGCTCGGTCAACCACATGGCGGCTGGGTTGGATACGCCGTGTGTGTCGTTGTGGGGAAGCTATCACCCCGACGATAGAATGACTTACTACCCTCTCAACGTCTCGGTGTTCAAACCCGATACCTGCCCACACGCACCATGCCGACCGCACGCTGGGTTGCCACAGGCCAAGTGTAAGGATGCGAGCAATCGCACGCCCAAGACGCAATACTGGTGTAATGCGCTGCGGAATATAACTGCGCAGGATATTGTTGAGGCAAGCAAGAAGGCGATGGAGTTGGGGGGATAATTTAATGCCGGAGTGGAGCGCAGGGAGATCCTGCGACCGGGTGTCCTCCTAGTGTGTTCCCCGCTTGTATCACCGGCATGAGTTTATGAGATGACCGACAACCAACGCAAGGCTGAAGCCATCGTAGGCCAGGTGGATTGGCAGTCCGAGAACCACGGGCTGTGCAAATGCCCAGGGGAGGCTGCGCATACCAGCCACACTCGCATCAGAGATACAACGGTGTTCGTGGATGGCGCGCCGACCATCTTCTGCTGGCATACAAGTTGCACGCCGTATCGGGATGAGGCCAACCGCAAGCTGCGCCGAGCCATAACCAACGACCCGCTTTACAAGCCAGTCAACATCATGTCGGGTGGAACAGCCGCGCCGAAGCTGGTGGTCAAGAAAGACCCGCACGCCGAGGTGTTGGACAGGATCAAGACCATCGCTGAATCAAACAAGCAACGCTATCTCACGCATTACAATTGGGACCCAGCGGATATGTTTGAGGAAAGTCCAGTCAGGCTGGAAGATCCGGCAGCCGAGTATCACCTGTTCCTTTCGCTGTTCAACATCGCTGACAATATATGGATTGGGGATGTAAAAGACAGCGGAAGGCATCCGCAGAACTTTCGATCAGCATGGGATTGGAAGAAGTTGGATGCACCGATAGGTCAATACACAACTGGCGCGACCTACAAAGAAGGCACGGTCAGCAGATCGAACGATGCGGTTGAACACAGGGTATTTCTGGTTGTCGAGTCCGATGTTCTGACCAAGCCAGAAATCGGCGCGGTGTTCCAGCTTATGCGCGACTTATTCAGCATGAAACTGCACGCTGTCGTTGATACTGGTGGAAAGAGCTTGCATGGCTGGTTTGAGATGCCACCAAGGAGCGAGTGGGTGGATCAGTTAAAAGCTTTTCTTATCCCGCTTGGATGCGACCCTGCGACATTCAAACCAAGTCAACCCGTCAGGATTCCTGGTGCAAAGAGAGAAGACAAGATGCAAAGCCTGCTTTGGTTTTGCAAAGGAGGAAAATGATAGAGCCAGCAGTAGCACTTGGTATCAAGCCGAAGGCCGATGAGTGGCCGCCGATCAAATCCTACGCGCAATTGGTCAAGGAAGACCTGCCAGAACCAGAGACGCTGATTGAGGGGATGCTGCACCGAGGCGGGAAGATGTTGCTTGGGGGTGGGAGCAAGGCGTTTAAGAGTTGGAGTCTGATCGACCTGGCGCTTTCACTTCACGCCGGAGTGCCGTGGTGGGGGCAGGAGTGCAAGATGTCGCGGGTGTTGTTCATTAACTTTGAGATTCAAGAGTGGAGTTTCCGAAACCGCTTGGCCGATGTTATCAAGGCCAAGGGGCTTGAGGATAAGGTTGACGATTTTGATTCATGGACACTGCGAGGCCACGCCGCCGACCTAAGCCTAATCCGACCCATGATTGAGAAGCAAATTGAGGGTAAGGGCTACCAAGCGATCATCCTTGACCCAAACTATATGCTTATGGGCGAGAGGGATGAGAACAGCGCGGGGGATATGTCCAGCCTAATGAACGAGTTTGAACACCTAGCCACACGCCACAATCTGTCAATCATCCTGTCACACCATTTCAGCAAGGGAAATAAGAGTGGCTCGGAGTCGATTGACCGCTTCAGCGGATCGGGCGTGTTCGCCCGTAATCCAGATACCTTGGTCGTTCTGACTGCCCACGAGGAGGATGAAAAGAGCTACACTTGCGACATCACACTGCGCAACTTCCCGCCAGTGGATAGCTTTGTCGTCCAGTGGCATTACCCGCTGTTCCAAGCCAACTTTGCACTCAATCCAGACAAGCTAAAGAAGCCTGGCGCACACAAGGCGGTTGACGATAAAAGGTTCTTAACCGAGATGGGGTCAAAGCAGTGGCAGGCGGGGGATTTATGTCGCCATATCATTGAAAAGTTGGAAGTATCGGAAAGCACCTTTTATCGCTATCTAAAACGCCTCCATAAAGCTAACAAGATATTGTCTGACAGCGGTTTGTATATAGCCAACCAAGCCACTTTCTAATCCACTTTCAAGGTACTATCAATCCTTGAGCAGTCAGACCCTTATATATATATAAAAATAATTCGCGAAGGAAAGTAGTGGGAAAGGGACTCCTTTTGTCCCGTCCCTTCCCCACTACCACTGCGTTCTTTCCGTAGCGTTCTTCAAAAATAACAAAACAACCGCTATCGTGACTGGGAAACAGATCGGAAGAG
>OGWM01000078.1_pt1 | contig 14559 bp, 5 predicted proteins | sample 1576041 | NCBI WGS metagenome assembly OGWM01 (sample SAMN07581538, study PRJEB24739) | freshwater metagenome | place: Singapore | collected 2015-01
GTTTCCCAGTCACGATAAGGCAATGGGTTAATATTGCTGTGTCTTATATTGGTCTTAAAAAATATCAATTAGCCTTAGATTACTGTGAAAAAGCATTAGCTGTTTCAGAAAATTTTGTAGAAGCATTAAATAGCAAAGGTCTTTGTCTCTTTAATTTAAAAAAATATGACGAGGCAAATAAAATTTTTGACAAAACTTTAAAAATTAAAAAAGATTTTCTAGAAGCGATGGAAAATAAAGCTAATACCCTTCATGCATTAAAAGAATATGATGAAGCTTTAACATTATATGAATCCATAGGAATTAAAAAAGACTATCACAAAGTTTTAAACAACAAGGGTTTATTGCTACATACTTTAGGCCATATTAAAGATAAAAAATGTTTTAATTTAGCAAAAGATTGTTATGACCAAGCAATAAATATAAAATCAGACTTTGCGGATGCTTATTGGAATAAGTCTTTAACCCAATTAACTCTTGGCGAATTTGCAGAGGGTTGGAAAAATTATGAATACCGTTTTAAAATAGAAAGTGGAAAACCACAATTTGTAAGCATTCCAAGATTAGAAAGTTTAAAGAATATCGCAAACAAAAGAATATTAATTTGGTCTGAACAAGGTTTAGGAGATAGCATTCAATTTTGTAGATATATTTACAAAATTTTAGATTTAGGAGCTAAAGTCACTTTTGATACATCCAAATTACTAACCGCTCTTATGTCCAGACAATTTAATTGTAAAATCAATGAGACAGGACAAGGGCTGGTTAAAAATAATTTTGATTTTCAAATCCCTTTATTAAGTCTGCCAATGTTATTTAATACTGATTTAAGTAATATCCCTTTTAATAATTCTTATTTAAAAACCTCAAAAGATAAAGACATAGAATGGTTTAATAAATTAAGATTAACCAAACAAAAATTAAATATTGCAATCACCTATGCTGGTAATCCTGACTACATTGCAGATAGCGAAAGATCTGCAAATCTTGAAATTTTTTATCCTCTAGTAGACAAGGTAAATTTATTTTTAATTCAGAAGGACATAAAGAATGAAGATGAAATATTTTTAAAAAAATATCCACAAATAAAATTTATAGGAAAAGACATTGATAATTTTGATGATCTTGCTTCAGTAATTCAAAATATGGACTTTGTTATTAGCACTGATACTTCAATTCCTCATTTAGCTGCTGCAATTGGCAAGAAAGTTTATATACTACTTGGCAGAATAACTGACTGGAGATGGATGTTAAATTCTGGAACTAGTCCTTGGTATAATTCTGCAACTTTATTAAGAAAGAAATTCAATCCTGAAAGTAAAACAGAAGATTGGTCCTATGCTTTTCAGCAGATTATTAAAGAGTTTAAAATTTAATTAAATTGAATTCGCCTAATAATTGAAAAACAACAAAAATGTTATCAACATCTAATTAGGCTTATTATTCATAATTACTTTCATAGTTAGCACGAATCTAACTATCGCTATGTTGATGGTTAAACGACCTATCAATAAAGTAAAAAAAAATTCAACACTTTTTATATTATTATTATTTATTTTTTGTTTTTTTACGAAGTATAGTTTTTCTCAAACCAATGTAGCTTTTGGTACTTTTTTAGTCACAGCAACAATTACCAGTAAATGTGAAACGAACGCAAGTGAGCCGGAATTTGTAGATGATAACTTTCAATCAATTAAAATCATATCAGATGTAACAGTGGTTTGTAATAATGATACCAAGCCTATTATAAAAATTATTAGCAAAAATATTAAAGAACTTTTTAACAATAATTATGCATTTCAATTTAAAAAAAATAACAGAGATTTAATTGGATTTATCCCAGATACCTTGCTTGCAAGAATTAAGTCTAATTCATCTTCAGTACTAGATTTTGAGGAAGAAAGCTTTACTTTGAAAAATACTTTTTCTGGAAAAATAAAAAAAGCAAATTATGATTTGCCAAAATTTTCAAATGGAAAAATTGAAAATGCTAAATATCCAAATTTCCAAAGCAATCCAATTATCTTTGAAATAAGCTATTAAAAATATCCAAATTTAATAAATAGCCCATTATTCAAGGCCCAAATTCCTCATATTTTAGTTCCCTTATTACGCGAAGTAAAATAATTAGCCCTCAAAATGCTAGATTTTATAAACATTCTTCTTCTACTGTCATCTCCTGTTGCTGCGGCGGAACCGGTGAATGCTAAAAAGATAATTCTAAAAGAGGAAAGATATGAAATCAGTAGAAACGTTGATGAGTTAAAAAATAATTTAGCAGATAATGAAAAAAAACCTATTAAAGAAAATGAGCAACTAAAAATTGCTCAAAAAAATCAAGAAACAGAGCCTCCCAAAGTAAGATCTACCGCAGCAGGATGTGTAAGTGATGCTGAAATATTGCTTGTGGATGTTTCTATTAACCTTTTGCAAGTGACAGAACCAATCCGAGTGGAAAAATTATCCAATGGGATGCTGGTATTGCCAGAAGCAGTTTTTAAAGAGTTAAAACTTATTCCCAAAGATGGAAGAATTAAAATGTCAGACTGTTCCTATGGATATCAACTCAATACAAATGCTGGAATTACTTATGATTTTAATCCTGAAAAATTTACATTAGATATTAGGGTGCCTGTTGATGCTTTTGAATTAAGTGTTTTTGCCAAAAAAGAGTCCATTAAACTTAAACCTGAAAACAATAACAAGGGTGCCTTTACCAATTATCAACTATATGCAACACAAACAAAATCGGGTGATAATTTTTCTGGTGTATTAGATGTTACAGGATTTAACAAATTAGGGTCATTAACAACTGGAGCAACGGTTAATAAAGACTCTCGAGAAGTTAATATAGTAAGAACCTCCACTTATTATCAAAAAGATCTTCCCGATAAAATGCAGTCTTTTGTTATAGGAGATACCGTAAATAGTGATGGAAATTGGAGTCGTTCGGCAAACTACTTTGGAGTTAGATGGTCTAGAAATTTTTCAACTCAACCTGGTTACATTTACACTCCAAATCCGATCATTTCTGGATCTGCAGCGCTGCCATCGGTTATCGATGTATATGTCAATAATCAAAAAACATTTTCTCAAAAGATAAATCCTGGACCCTTTGACATCACTCACCTTCCCGTGCCTGGAAATGGTATGGGTCAAGTTAACTTGGTAGTGAAGGATATTTTAGGAAATGAACAAGTTATAACTAAAAATTTTTATCAATCACCAATATTGTTAGCTAAAGGGGAAAATGATTTTTCACTTGAGTCTGGTTTTTTAAGAAAAAATTATGGAACAAAAAGCAATGATTACCAAGATGGATTTGCTGCAGGAACCTATGTTCATGGTATTACAAATTCTATAACCGCTCGTGGTCGTTTTGAATTGCAGCCAGATCGACAAGCTGCAGGTGGTGATATTGCTTTAACATTAGGCAATTTTGCTCTTGTTCAAGCATCCGTTGCCTCTTCTAACGATGGGATTAGAGGAACTGGCAATCAATATGGTGCAAATATTGAGAATATGGGCCAATTTTTAAAAACAAGCATCGGAGTTAAAAGGTTTGATAAAGACTTTTCTCAATTTGCATCAACCTCAGATGAAACAAAACCAAAAACTAGAACGAACGCATTTGTATCTTTCCCAATTCCAATGATTAATAACAACATCTCTATAGGTTATATAAGTCAAACCAATTGGGACTCGGATCCATTTAAGAATGCCTACATAAGTTCTGGTTATGCCTTACCTTATGGAGCGAACCTTGCTCTTTCTTACAACAAAAGATTAGATACAGTAAATAATTGGGGAGCTTCTATAGTTTTAACGGTTCCCCTTGGGGACTACAATACAAGATTTGATCACACAATCGATCCTAGCGGAAAAATAACCGACAGTTATGCTCTATCAACAAATATTCCTGCCGGACCAGGAATGGGTTGGAGTGTAATTAATGAAGATCTTAAAAAAAATGTTAAAACTAATGTAACTTTAAATTCAAATACAGCTCAGTACACGGGTCAAATTAATGTGCAAGATGGAATAACTACAGGAAAACGTTTGGGAGTTAATGGAACGATTGGATTATTAGATGGAGAAGTATTTGCATCAAGACAAGTTAATAATTCAAGTTTTGCAGTTGTAAAAACGGAAGGTTTAAAAGGTATAAAAATTTATAACCAAAATAACATGGTTGCAATTACAAATAAAAATGGAACAGCTGCTTTTCCTATAAGACCTTATGAAAAAACAAAAATTGAAATAAAAGATAACGAAATACCTCTTGAAGCTACTGCAGAAGTTTTAGAAATGTACCCCGTTGCTTACGCAAGAAGCGGCTTATTAGTTAAATTCCCTATTCAAATGTCTAAAAACGCTCTTGTCAAAATTCACTTGCCTAATGATACTCCAATCCCAGCGGGTGCAACAGTAACAATGGCATCGAGTAAAGAAAGTTATATCGCTGGTAGAAATGGTGAAGTTTATCTTACCAATCTAAGTCAAAAAAATCAGTTAACGGTAAGTTGGTTAGAAAATAAATGTGAACTTAACCTTGAAATTGATATGACGCAACAACAAGAACAAATTATTGGCCCTATTAAGTGCGTACTTAAAAATTAATTTAGTAAATTAGTTTTACCATTGGGGGATTTGAATGGCTTGTATATTCTCCTGAAGTCATATTATTTTTGTTTCCTAAAATAATCTCACCATACATTGGCTTAACATCAATTCCACTTCCATTTATATTTTTTACTGTTCCAGTAATTAAATTAGTTTCATTCCATAAAGCTGTATAATTTGCTGAGGTGTATAAATTGTAATACAACAATCCTCCCTTTCCATTGCCAATACTTAGTTTGTTGTTTGTTAAAGCTAAACTATATTTAACATCACCAGTCATATTTGAACAAACAACTGTAATTTCGCCAACAGTCTTCGCGGAAGCGTCAGAGGCAAAATTATCGTATTTACCAAAATTTAATCTTCCTTCGGCTATTCGACATGAAGAAGCAAATACATTAGATGTTGAAATTGATCCTAATATAACAACAAATATAAATAGTTTTTTAAAGTAATTTAATCTCATAAATATTAATTTATACCTCCTGCATTTACTGTTTCTGCAGCACCTCGAGCTCCAGATAAAGTTATTGTACCCGCTCCACCTTTTACAAAACTAAAGCCCCCTACTAAATCACCATAAAAAGTAGAACTGCCAGATTGTGTTAAATTGAAAATATTTGTACCATAACCAAAAATACTTGTACCGCTAACTCCAAATGTCGATGCTAAAGAGCTAAATCCTTGACTAATTCCCTCATCAAGTAATAACAATCGAGCCCTTGTACCAGTAAATGAAATCGCTGAAGATGTAGGAAGAGCGTTTGAAACTCCAGCAATTATTTCTCCGCCTGCTAAAATTGTATTTCCACTATAAGTGCTTGCAGCATTTAGTCTAAGAACTCCAACTCCTGATTTTGTAAATGAACCTGTTCCACCTATTACACCTGTATAGTCACTGAAAGTTCTTTGTGAAACTGTCAAAGCCCCACTACCACTGCCTAAATTAATATTTCCATAACCTGATAATGTTCCAATAGTTTGTGTTGTACCCCCGATGTTTAGATTAGCTCCTGATGCGATACTCATTGCAATAGAACTTGAGATAGCATTGTTAGCAGATAAACTTAATGTTCCAGCGCTTACTGTTGTTGAACCTTGATAAGTATTGCTTCCTGATAAAGTTAAAGTTCCACTTCCAGTTTTTACAATTGATCCTGAAGTATTGTCTTTAATTGTTCCAGCAAATGTTGCATCACTTGCTTGATTAATATTTAAAGACGAGTTTGGATATAACCAAGCTAAAGCACCCGATTCACCTGATAATGTTCCAACATCTAATGATAGGCCATCTTTTAATAATAATAATCTTGCAGTTCCAGTTAATGATAAAGCGGTATTTGGAATTCCGCTGTTAACCATAACAATTAAATCTCCGCCCGTAACCGAAGTTGCGCCAGTATAAGTGTTAGCTGATGTTAATCTTAACACCCCGTAACTTGATTTAGTAAATGAACCTGATCCACTAATTACTCCTGCATAATCTCCAAATGTAAATTGATTTACTGTTAATGCTCCAGTTCCACTACCACTTTCTAAAGTAATATTACCACCTGAAGCTCCACCGCCAGAAATTGATCCTATTGTATCAGTTTTTCCATTAACATCTAAAGCAACTCCAGCAGTGTTTGCTAGAACTACTTCACTATTATCTGGCATAACATTGTTTGCTCCAATTTTTATAATTCCTGCATTAATTGTTGTTTTACCTGTGTAAGTGTTAGAGCCAGATAATGTTAATGTTGAAGATCCAGCTTTAGTTAAAGCTCCACCACCAATAATAGTTCCAGAATAAGTTCCATCCGTTGATTGATTAACAGTTAAAACGTTAGATCTACTCACTAAATTTATTTGAGCTCCAGTGACTCCATCAGCCGTTGATAATGAGCCAATATTTTGAGTAACACCGCTAAATATAAACAATAACTTACTAGTATCAGTAAATGTTAATGAAGTATTAGGTAAGGCATTAGTAACCCCAACTATAATCTCTCCTCCAGCAATGGTAGTTGCGCCAGTATAGGTATTAGCTTGGTCTAACCATAAAGTTCCATATCCTGATTTTGTAAATGAACCTGCTCCACTAATTACTCCTCCATAAATTCCAAATGTGAATTGATTAACCGTTAAAGCTCCGCCTGTACCTAAGGTAATATTTCCACCTGAAGTTCCGCCTCCAGATAATGAACCAATAGTATCGGTCTTACCATTCACATCTAAAATAGCTCCAGATGTATTTGCTATAACGACTTCACTTGTATTTGGCATAACATTATCTACGCCCAATTTTAAAGTACCACCGTTAATTGTTGTTTTACCTAAATAAGTATTTACGGCATTTAATGTAACAACAGTTCCGCTCGATCCATTCATTGTAAGTGTTGATCGATATTTATCATCTAAGATTGCATCTATCGTATGCGTTGTTCCAGATGTTGGGTTTAATAAATAAGTGTTAGCAAGCAAACCATTGCCAGCTGATGCAACAGTAATTGATCCATTTGTTAATGTAACGGTATCCAAAATCTCATAAAGATCATTTAATTTTAAAATTCCACCATTAATAGTTATAGCAGCGCTGTCATCAATCACTGTTCCTGTTGTAGAGCTTGCTTTATCTAAAACTAAAGTTCCACCAAGAACTTTTGTCAAACCAGTGTAAGTGTTTGTTGCTGTTAAAGTTACTGTACCAGAGTCAGCCTTCCAAAACTCACCTGCTCCATTACCAATAATTCCACTAACCACCGTATCTCCAGCTCCGCCAATTAAAAGAAGTTGTGAACCGTTAGTAATATTTCCGCTTAATGTTAATGTTCCAGAGTCAGAGTTAATTCTAACACCAGATGCTGATGATGAAATATCAATTGTTCCTTGATAAGTGTTATCACCACTTATATTTCTTAAAGCTCCACCTGAGCTTATTCCATCACCGTTTAATGTTAACGCTTCAGCACCAATTGTAATTCCACCTGATAATTCTAACGCTGCACCTTGTGCAACTGTTACCCCACCCGCTGTTGTTCCAAGAGCATTGTTATGGGATGCTCTTAATGCTCCTGCAGATATCGTGGTAGCACCAGTGTATGAGTTGTTGCCTGATAAAGTTAGAGAACCTGATCCAGCTTTAGTTAATGTTCCAGAACCTGTGCTAATAATTGTGCTAACAGTAGTGTTGCCACTTCCACCAATTGTAAGATTAATATTAGTTGGTGAAGTAATTGCATCCGTTGATTTGTTTAGAGTTAATGTATTTAGATCTGAATTAATTCTAACGGCATTGGTAGATAAAGTAATTAATCCACCGTAAGTGTTATTGCCTGAAATATTTCTTAAAGCTCCACCTGAGCTTATTCCATCACCGTTTAATGTTAACGCTTCATCACCAATTGTAATTCCACCTGATAATTCTAACGCTGCGCCTTGTGCAACTGTTGTACCAGATGCAGTTGTTCCAAGAGCATTGTTATGGGATGCTCTTAATGCTCCTGCAGATATCGTGGTAGTAGCAGTGTATGAGTTGTTGCCTGATAATGTTAAAGTACCTGATCCAGTTTTAGTAAGCGCTCCACCTGTTCCAGTAATTGATCCTGAAACTGTAGTTGAAGTATTATCTCCCCCTGCAGTTAAAGTGTATGAGCTTAATGATACGGTTCCAGCTCCAGCAATAGATCCAATGGTATCACTTGCTGAAAGAGCATAGGTTGCTCCGCTTGAAACCGAAACTGCTGTAGAGTCTGATAAACTTCCAGATACCGTTAATGTACCAGCGCTTATTGTAGTAGCGCCTGTGTATGTGTTAGCACCGGATAAAGTTAAATTTCCTGATCCTGATTTAGTAAAACTTCCTCCACCACCGATGGCACCTGAATAAGTAGAATTTCCTGTTGCACTAACTTGTAATGAACCTAGGGTTTGAGTAAAATTACCAGCTCCACCCAATAAGCCTGTAAATAAAGATGAACCAGAAGCAGATGTTGTTGTTCCAGTTAAAGTAATATTTGCACCGTAAGCAGTGATTGGTCCATTAACTGATAGACTGTATGTAGTTGGAGCAAATGTATAATCACTTAAAGCTACATCATAGGTAGTGTTGGTAGATTTTCCAATTGTTAACGATGTAATTTTATTAGCAATATTTGTTGTATCTTGGTTCCAATAAAACCATACTGTGCTTACGCCTTGACTAAAGCCACTAGCGGTAGAGTCTATAGTGACACCACCTGTTCCATTGATATAAGGAAATTCTGATAAGCTTGCAGTAGACCAAGAAAATAAATTACTTCTTAAATATAAATTTCTCCCTGCATTAAAAGTTAAATACCCTATTTTTAATGTACCCGCCCCATCAGAGTCTGCGATAAAATAAATATCTCCGGAGCTTGAGCTTGTAATTGTGCGTCTATTACTCGTATCATTTATAATTTGATTTGATGCACTTATAGTAATGTCACCTGAAGTGTTTGAGGTAATATTTCCATAAATATAAATATCCCCCCCATATACTGTAATAGGTCCTGCAACAGTAAGAGTTTGGTTTAATGAAATATTGCTAGTATTAGTCGACTTACCAAAAGTAAATCCGGTCATGGTTAAACTGTTTTGGTTAAGAGTAAACCAAGATAAATTTATAGCTCGATAAAAAGAATTGCTCTTTGGTTGAATGGTTACAGTACCCGTTGTTGCAAAATTATATGATCCAGTGGATGCTATATTAAAATCATCTGTTTGAAATGTAATATTACTAGAGCTTGTGGTGTTACCAGTAACGCCGGCTTTAGAACCTAAATAAAGTGCTGAATTATTAACTAAAAATTGTTGACTGGTTCCACCGCCTAAAATTTGTATCGCTCCAGATGTTGCTAAAATTCTAACTTCTGCACTAAAATCAATTTCATAATCTTGAACAGTTCTTGCATTTGAAGTGTTTATTGTAATTCCACCACCATTAGCTGTTGCATAAATATAAACTGGCTTGTAACTTTTCCATGCATTAGCATTTGCTCCATTGACATAGTGATTTGCGTTAATAGTTATTGCTGATGAAGTAGTATTAGCTGATTGAATAGTAATAGCTGTAGCAGTATCTCCGCTTGCTAAACCAAAATGTAACGCTGAACTGTATCCTGAGGTATATGAATAACCTTTTGCATCAATAAGTATTGTACCAGTTCCGCTATTAATACTTACATCCCCACTATAAAAAGATATTCCTCCTGCTCCTTGTCCACTGGTGATGCTGCCTGAATACGATTGTCCTCTTAAGATAATATTTCCACCACTCGATGTAATGGATACTGTGTTATCTAATCTTAATCCCTCTCCATACCATGCTGTAGAATTATATCCCTCGGCATATCCTGTGCCCGTTGAGCTTCCTCCAGCAATTGTTATGTTTCCACCTGTGCTAGTAAATGTTGATCCTGCAGTAAGTGTAATAACACCACCACCAGAATTATCGGTATTTGATGAAACTAAAATATTTCCGTTATTTGTGATTAATGTTACTGATGGATCAGTTACATCTGCAGTATTGTTCGATATATTTCGTTTAGCTAATAAATTTAAATAACTTCCAGAGCCGGTTGATTCTACTTTTGTAAATCCTTGTCTAAATAAAATATCTTGCTCAGCTGTAAGAATAATATTTCCAGCTGAAATAATATAACTTGATAAATTTAAATCACCACCAGTTGTGGTAATTGATACGCTTGTTGGGGGAGCGGTCGCGCCAATAGTTCCTGATAAAGTTAAACTATCTGTTGCTGTAATTGTTAAAGCTTGTGCACCAGTAATAGCTCCTGAAATAGTTTGTTGACCTCCTGTGCTATTAATTAAAGGAGTAGATGCTGCTAAAGTAATAGCTCCTGAATATGTATTATTACCAGAAGTAAATACTAATGCTCCACCACTCGATATACCTGTTCCAGCAATTGTAATTGGTTCAGCTACAGTAATTCCACCTGAAATACTTAAAGCTGCACCTGAAGTAATTGTTGTTCCTTGAAGTGAGGTACTTCCTCCTAAAGCAGAACCATTACTAATAGCTATAGTTCCAGTAGTTAAAGCAGTTGTGCCTGTATAGGTATTAGTGCCTGATAATGTTAATGTTCCTGATCCTGATTTAGTTAAGTTACCACTGCCAGCAATAATACCTCCATAAGTTAAAGTAGTACTACTATCAGTGTTAATTGTTCCATGACTTGCTCCAAGGGTAATTCCTCGATTAGAGTTTAGTGTAAAACTTGCTGTGGTATTTAATGTACCACCATTAAGTGTTATTTGAGTAGCAACCGCACTTAAAGGTGCTGTTCCTAAATTATTATCAGCACTTACTTTAAGAGTTCCAGCACTAATTGTTGTAATTCCTGTGTATGTGTTATTTCCAGATAAAGTTAATGTACCTGCTCCAGCTTTAGTAACTGCTAATGCTGATGCGCCATCACTAATAATTCCTGTAATTGAACTTGTGCCAGCATTTGTAACACTTAATGTGCCTGTAGATTTAATTGCAGCTGCGGTTAATGCATTAGTTGTAATTGTAATATTACCTAATTCATATGATCCGCCCACGGCTCCTGTAAATGTTGTATTTCCTGTGCCGTTAGAAATAGTTAATGTTCTTCCTGTTACGTCTCCATTTAATGTACTGGAAAGAGTAATATCGTTATTCGTTGTTGTAAGAGTTGTGTTAGCTCCTAAAGTAACTGCCCCTGAATAAGTTTGATTTCCAGATGTTGTAACATTAGCACCAATGCTAGAAGCTCCAGAAACATCTAATGAAGTACCATTTGAAATAGCAGCGGTTGTTGTTAACGCAACTGTTGAAACTGCAGCTTGGAATGTTGTTGCGCCATTAATTGTTAATTGAGAAGGTCTATTTGTTCCACCAATAATACTTGCAAATGTTGGAGTTCCAGAAACAGTAACTGTTCCTTCTGTTGTAGCTAAGCCATTAATCGTTCCAGTAATTGTTTTAGCAGTTCCTGAGAATGTAACAGAAGCTGTAGAGGTATTATTATCTAAAGTAATTGCAGTAACAGTAACTGTGTCTGCAAATGTTGCTTGTGAGTTTTCAGCGCTTGGAGCAGCATCTCCACCTACAATGTTAATATTTGTTCCAGTAACTGTTCCACTAAATGATGCAGAACCTGCTTTTGTAGTTGTTCCAACCGTTATTGTATCCGCTGCAACGTTACCTGAGAATGTAATAAGTGAAATATTACTATCATTATTACTAATAACTTGAACAGTTGTTGTACCATTATCAGTAATGGCTGGTGATATGGTTTTAGCTGAAGTTGCGTTAAATAATAATGTGCCGTAGTTAGCAATGGTTGTAGCTGTTACTGCATCAGAGAATGTTACTGTTTGACCTACAATATTAGTAATTGTTCCAAGAGCCCCATTAGTACCTGTTCCTACAGCTCCAGCAAATGTTGCATTTCCTGAACCTGAGCCAAAAGTTAAATTGTTTGCTTGACTAGCAGTACTATTTACTGTGCTCGAGAATGTAACTACATCCGCTGTTGTTGTAATTGTTCTGGTAGTTCCAGTTCCAGATCCAGCATAAACTGTAACCGCTCCAGTATAACTTTGTGTTCCATCTGTTGTAACATCAGCTCCAAGACTTGTTGTTCCTGATACGCTGAATATATTTACTCCTGAAATCGCACCATTAATTACGGAAGCACCAGTAATTGCTAAAGAATTGGTTCCTCCAGCAATTGTTGAAGAGTTTGTAATAGTTGAACCTGTAAGTGTTCGATCTCCTCCACTTAATGTAACTGCCCCTGTGTAAGTTTGTGTTCCAGACGTTGTAATATCTGCTTTAAGTGTAGTTGTTCCGCTAACAGATAAGTTTTTGCTTGTTCCAGATAAAGTTATAGTGTCAGTACCTGTACCATCACCAAATATAGCATTACCTGAAATTGCTAATGCATAAGCACCACTAAGCGCTGAGTTAGTTGTGATTGTTGTTCCTGTTAAAGTTCGGTCTGCATTAATTGTGATGTTGCCTGCAGCTGTGTAATCTTGTGTACCTGAAGTCGAAACATTTGCATTAAGAGCAAGCACTCCTGATCCTGTTGTTGTAACTGATACGCTTGTTGGGGGAGCGGTCGCACCAATGGTTCCTGATAAAGTTAGATTGTCAGTTGAAGTAATTGTTAAAGCTTGCGTACCATTAATAGCTCCTGAAATAGTTTGTTGACCTCCTGTGCTTTTAATTAAAGGAGTAGATGCTGCTAAAGTAATAGCTCCTGAATATGTATTATTATCAGCAGTAAATACTAATGCTCCACCACTTGATACTCCTGTTCCAGCAATTGTAATTGGTTCAGCTACAGTAATTCCACCTGAAATACTTAAAGCTGCACCTGAAGAAACAGTTGTAGCTCCATCAGTAGTACCAAGACCATTGCCATGAGTTATTGCAAGGGTTCCTGCTGATATTGATGTGGCACCTGTGTATGTATTATTGCCAGATAAAGTTAATGTACCTGTTCCCGATTTAGTTAATCCAGTTCCGCTAATAATACTTAAAATAGTACTTGTTCCAGTGTTGGTAATAATACTAGCTCCACCTAAATTTATTCCTCTATTAGCATTAATTGTAACGCCATCAGCTAATGAAAGAGTGTAAGTATTTGCAATAGTTAATTGATCAGAAACATATGAGGCTGGTGCTGCACCTAAATTTGAATCACTGCTAATTGCTAATACACCTTGTGCAATATTAGTTTTTCCTGTGTATGTATTTGTTCCTGATAAAGTTAAAGTGCTAGTACCTGATTTAGTTAGATTGCCGGCGCCGGATATTATTCCATCAAAACTTGTTATACTATTAACTACAGTTGTTAATGTTTTGCCACTTGCTAGCACTATTGAACCAGAGCCGGTAATAGGTCCCACTGTATCAGTTTCATTTACTTGATAAGTTGCACCACTTGCGACTGTAATAGTTCCATTAATCGCTAAAGTATCCAGTAGATTGCTTGTAACTAAAGTTCCAGCATTTATTGTTGTATTTCCTGTGTAAGTATTAGCTGTAGATAAAGTTAATGTACCTACTCCTGCTTTTGTTAAAGATGCGGCAGAAGTACCGTCACTAATAATTCCTGAAATTTCACTAGCGCCAATATTAGTTAAACTTAAATTTCCTGAAACTTTTATTGCTGAAGCAGTTAAAACATCTGTTGAAATAGTGATTGATGTTGGAGAGTTGGTTGCACCAACTGAGCCAGTAAATGTTGTGTCTCCTGTTCCGTTAGTTGTAATACTTAGAGCTTGAATTCCAGTAACTGTTCCAGCGAATGAAATGCTACCGTTAGAAGTAGTGGTAAGAGTTGTCCCAGCTCCTAAAGTAACGTTATCGTTATATGTTTGTGATCCTGAGGTTCTAATAGATCCTCCATTAATTGCTGTTGTTCCACTAGAATTTGTTGTTAAGCTTGTTAGAGCAGTTGATCCTCCGATAATTCCTGAAAGCGTAGTTGTGCCTGTTGTGTTAAGATCTAATGTATAAGCACCATTAACAGTTCCACCTAAAGTAATATTACCAGATGTGTTTCCTGAAATAGTAGTATTTGCAGTTAAAACTGTAGGAGTGTCAGAATCTCCAATTGATATTGCAGTATTTGTTGATTGAACTGTTCCTGCAATATTAACTTGGCTTGGAGCTGTTGCAGTAACTCCACCTGTAAATGTAATACTATCACCTGAAGCATCCCCAAGAGTAACCGTTCTGTATTAGAGAATGTTACTGCATTAGTAATGGTACCTCCACCGTTAATTGCAATGTTATAAGCTGCAGCAGTAGTTCCAAATGTTGTTGCGGTAACTGCTCCTGTAATAGTTGTTCCTGCGTTTGCACTGATTGTTGTTGCAGCAACTGTACTGTCAAAAGTAGTTGTTCCGGCAATATCGTGACTGGGAAAC
>OGWM01000079.1_pt1 | contig 14527 bp, 12 predicted proteins | sample 1576041 | NCBI WGS metagenome assembly OGWM01 (sample SAMN07581538, study PRJEB24739) | freshwater metagenome | place: Singapore | collected 2015-01
CAAAGGTGAGTAAGACAAAAACCATTCCCAGGCCAAGCATGCCCAGTTGTGGGGTGCTACTAAACATGGGGGGGTTATCAACCGTAGGTGGAGTATTTCCAAACAAACCAAAGCCAGCAACTACGATGGCAACTAAACCAGTCACCTCTAAAACAGTGAGTACTGTTTGCACATTGGCCGATGCATGAATACCAATCAAGTTAACCAGTGTGAGGGCAATCACAATAAAGAATGCCCAATAAAGCGAAGAATGAGCCCCCAGAGGTAACACCTTGGTCATGTAGTCACCAAACACAAAGGCCAACAAAGCAATCGAGCCAGTATTAATGACCATCGCCTTGGCCCAACCATATAAGAATGAGACATTCTTGCCATACGCACGGGTCAAGAAATGGTAATCCCCGCCTGCATGGGGATAGAGGGTGGCAAGCTCAGCGTAGCAAAGTGCACCCATCAATGAGATGAGTGCGCCAGCGATCCAAATGGAAATAGCCCAGCCAACGTCACCGGTGATACCAGCCACCATCGATGGGGTTTTGAAGATACCGGCACCAATGACGATGCCCACAATAATGGCAACAGCGCCAAGGGGGCTGAGCAAACGAAGAGGGGAGGCGCTAGAGCTAGCGCCTTCAGAACTTCCCATTGACAGACTTAACGGCGCTTACCGGTTACTTCAGTAAAGGTTGTGCCGCCTTTATCTTCACCCTTTAACTGAGAGCCATTGACAGTAACTTTCACTGAATGCAAATTGTTCTTGCGATCAAGATAGCCAAAACTCAGTTTGTCGCCCTCAAGGGTTGGATTAAGGATTGGTTGTGATTTGCCACTGATGGTGAGATTGCCACCAACCCGTTGGTAACGTTGAGACAAACTGAGGGTGCCTTTGTTATTTACGTCAACACCATCGAGTTGCCATTCACCAGCCACATTGGCAGGAACGACCCAGTAGTAACCTCTTTGGCCCGCATCAATTTCTTTATCGGCTTCCCAATCGCCCATCGTGAAGGCATGCGAGACCACACGAGTACCGGGTTTCATGGCAAGAATGATGGGTCGCAAACGTAAATTCAGATCGGGTAACAAATACATGGTCACGACAGTTGCTTTGCTAAAGTCTTCTTTAAAGATATCGCCATTAATGATTCGGACACGATCACCCACCCCCGCACGATTCGCATTGCGTTGTGCAAAGGCTGCCATATCGGGATTGAACTCAATACCAACAGTACGCGCACCGAAATCTTTGGCTGCTGCGATCGCAATTCTGCCATCACCAGCACCAAGGTCATATACCAAATCATTGGGACTCACTTTGGCAGTCTTGAGCATTTGGGCAATCAACTCATTGCTAGTCGGCATCCAAATCACATCCTTGCCTTCCTGACCCAAGCGAGGCTGATACTTGTCATCACCCACATCGGCAGGGAACTATCGTGACGTAATGCTAGAGCTTGAAGACCTTTGACCTCCCCGGGGGTCATGTGAACGAGCATGGTGTCGTTACCACGACCTTTGCTTCTTAAATAGTGTGCTGTATGGTGAAGTCCCATATTTACCTCACGGGGTTGATTTGGTTGAAGTTTATCATTCTTACGCCGTAGTTGGAAGTCTAGAAACAAAAGAAGCAGTCACAATAATGGACGGAGTTGCGGGTATGGCAGGGGTAGTTCCAGAGGCGGGAACCGCAGCAAGCGCCTGAATTGTTGTAGCCACGTTATATGTGTGCCACATAATCTCAATATAGTCGTTGGTTTCTACATCAACAAAAAAGTTTAACGCTCCAATTAAATGCCCATCTATGCCACCATGCCTATTTGGCACTGAAAACTGACTGTTTGAGTTGGCAATATCAGTACCATTTTTTCTAAACCATACGTCTACATCATGGATCTGCGTATCTGTATTTACAAGTTGAAGACTAAACTGGATGTTGTATATCCCAGGATAGACAAATGTGATCTTTGAATCTCTATCACCAGTAATCGTTGTGCTAGAAACTGTCTGAGAATTGTTGACTTGGTAAGTGCCTGTACTACCTGTCGTTCCTGTTAACTGCTTAACAATATAAGTGCCAGCTGTCACCCCAGTACCAGTAATCAACATACCGGGCAAAATTGTGCCTGATGCCACAGCGGATACGGTTAATGTAGTTGTGGCTATAGAACCAGTAAATGTCGCTAAATGAGACTCGCAAGTGATCCCATTAGAAAAGTCTACAGTGTCACAAGTAACAGCATAAGCTGTATCTGTTGCCCCATCGCTTTGATTTAAAGTACTAGAAAACGCCCCATATGGAGCAGCCAAATAGCGGGTACCTGCTGAATCTAGTACAGCTGTCCAGTCGTTATCAATCTGGTTAAAGTACAGACGTAGTGCATTATTAAGTTGGTCAATGTACAACTGACTATACGATACAGGTGCAATCAGTAAATTGGGGGCTTTAGACGGGCGTAACGGTGTGTATGCCATTAACGTCTTCCATCATTGCGTATATCAATCCTTGGGCTACCTAACTGCCAGGCTACACCCAAGCCATCTGACTGAATCCTAAATGCCAACTGGCGACCACGCAGGCGGGTATAGACCTGACCGGTAAACTGCTGAATATCATACGAGCTAACGCTTGAGTAGTTCTGAGCGCTAATTACATCTGGGTCGTCGGCAGTGCCGTATGCAGTTCCAGAGTTACGACGAGGCTTAACCTGCATAGTTACGTATGGGTTATTGACGTTAGAGCCGTTAAAGTTTACGTCGGGCAAAATACGCCAGACAAAGCCAAAGTTATGCCCATCCCCAATATCAAAGTCGGAGGACTGTACATAAGCGTTAATCGGCACTGGGGTTTCACCTGATACATCATCAACCGCAGCTTCGTGGTTCAGGATCTGCTCGTCCGGGTCTGGGAGGCGGCGGGCGGAAAAGTGAAGCATGTCCGCAACCTGACCGATGTGGACGACAAGACGATCCGTGGAGCAAGGGAAGCCAAACAAAAGCTAGGAGTTTTTACCCAGGGATGGACTGATCGTTTTTGGAGAGATGGGCAGGCCCTTGGGCTGCAGAAGCCAACCAAGGAGCCTCGTGCAACGGAGTTCATACCCAAACAGATCTCTTTGGTTGAGAAATTGGTTCAAAGTGGGCATGCCTACGAGGCGGGGGGGTCGGTTTATTTTCGGGTTAAATCCTTCGCTTCTTACGGAAAGCTTTCTCATCTGGATGAGCGGGAGGTGAAAGGGGGGGCTTCGGGTCGGGCGGATGCGGACGAGTATGCCCGAGAGCAAGCGGCCGACTTTGTATTATGGAAGGCCTACAAGGATGAGGATGGAGATGTTTTTTGGGAAAGTCCGTGGGGGAAGGGCCGGCCAGGGTGGCATCTGGAGTGCAGTGCGATGGCGATGGAGATTTTAGGGGAGACGATCGATCTTCATGGAGGTGGTGCAGATCTGATTTTTCCCCATCATGAAAATGAGATCGCTCAAAGCGAAGCAGCGACAGGGAAGGCCTTTGTGCGTCACTGGTTCCATGTTTCCCATCTTTTGGTGGAAAACCGAAAGATGAGCAAAAGTCTCGGGAACCTTTATACTTTGGATGATGCGACATCTCGGGGATGGGACTCCTCGGATCTCCGGCTGGTACTTCTTTCTGGACACTATCGCCAGCCCCTGAACTTTTTCTGGGATACGATGAGTGCGGTTCATCACGGCAGGGAAAGGTTGGGAAGATTGCGTAGTTGGTTAGAAGAATGCTCCAAAGGGACGAAGGGGAAAGGCTGGGGCTCCTTTCAGCCGGCTTGGGATGCTTTGAGAGATGATTTAGAGACACCAAAGGCTCTAGGGGCGATGTATACGGCGGTGGGTGAATTGGAGCAGAGGCGAAAAACAGGTCTGCCCACTGAAGATGCGGCGAAGGAACTGGCAGGATTGGATCGAATTCTTTCTGTTTTTGGGGTCGAACCAGCTTTTGAGAAAGTTGCAGAGGCTCCGGATGAAATCAGGAAATTAGGGGAAGCGAGGGAGGTGGCCCGCAAAGCGAAGGATTGGAAAGAGTCGGATCGGTTGCGGGATGAACTGTCGAAGCATGGTTGGGAGGTGAGGGATGCTGCAGGTAGCTGGCGGCTGGTGCGGAAGCCGGGAACTCCCTAGGTTCTAGCGATGGCCATGACCCCACTTGAGGAGCTGAGACATTCGACCGCGCACGTGCTGGCGACGGCGGTGCTTCGGCTCTGGCCAGATGCCTTGTTGGATATCGGTCCTCCGACGGATGCCGGGTTCTACTACGATTTTGATTTGTCTCACCGCTTCAGTGACGAGGACTTTGCGAAAATCGAGGCGGAGATGAAAAAGGTGGTGAAGGAGAACCAGCCATTTACCCGCAAGGAGGTGAGTCGGGCCGAAGCGAAGTCATTTTTTGAAGGAAAGAAGCAGAGTTACAAGATTGGTCGGTTAGGTGACATCCCTGAGGGGGAGGCGATTTCTTTTTATACCAATGGAGAATTCACGGATTTGTGTGCTGGCACTCACGTTAAGAGCACGGGGGAGATTAAGGCGTTCAAGTTACTGCGGTTGGCGGGGGCTTACCATCGCGGCGATGAGAAAAACAAGATGCTGCAGCGGATCTACGGGACAGCTTTCCCGACTAAGGAGGAACTAGAGGCCAGTCTCAAAGCACAAGAGGAGGCCCTCCAACGTGACCATCGGAAGCTGGGTAAGGAGTTGGATCTGTTTCTGATCGATGATGAGGTGGGGCAGGGACTCGTGATGTGGACGCCCAATGGGGCAATCGTCCGGCACGAGATGCAGAAGTTCCTTTTGGAGGAGTTGGGGAAGCGCGGATACGAGCAGGTTTTTACCCCGCACATCGGCCGACTTGGGCTTTACCGCACGTCCGGGCATTTTCCTTACTATCAGGAATCTCAGTATCCTCCACTGGTCGATCGGGAGACGATGGATAAACTTGCGAAAGAGGGGTGCTCTTGTGCGGAGCTAAGCAACAAGATCAGTAAGGGGGAGATTGAGGGGTATCTGCTAAAACCAATGAACTGTCCGATGCATATTCGGATTTATGCTTCTCGCCCGAGGTCGTATCGGGATCTGCCGGTTCGGCTCGCGGAATTTGGAACGGTGTATCGATGGGAGCAGTCGGGTGAGTTGAATGGAATGACCCGAGTGCGTGGATTTACCCAAGATGACGCCCATTTGTTCTGCACCGAGGAACAGGTAGCCAAAGAAGTTGAGGGGTGTTTGGAGATGGTGAGGCTTGTTCTCGATACTTTAGGGATTGGAGATTTCCGAGTGAGAGTGGGATTAAGGGATCCGGCTTCGGATAAATATGTGGGATCGAAGGATGGATGGGACAAAGCAGAGAAGGCGGTGAAGGAGGCGGCGAAGAAGCTGGGGGTGAAAACGAGTGAAGAGCCAGGGGAGGCAGCATTTTATGGGCCGAAGATCGACTTTGTGGTGAAGGATGTGATTGGGCGGGAGTGGCAGTTGGGAACGGTCCAAGTGGACTACAATTTGCCGGAACGCTTTGACCTGACCTACACGGGTGCAGACAACCAGAAGCATCGGCCGGTGATGGTTCATCGGGCTCCGTTCGGTTCATTGGAGCGGTTTACGGGGGTGTTGATCGAACATTTCCGTGGGGCATTCCCAGTTTGGCTGGCACCCGAGCAGGCTCGGTTCCTTCCGGTGAACGATCAGATGGTGGCCTATGCGGAAAAGTGTGCGGAAGAGTTTAAGGCGGCAGGATTACGAGTCTCGGTAGACAAGAAGGGGGACAAACTGGGGGCACAGATTCGGCGGGGGCAACTGGAGAAAGTTCCATTTCTGTTGGTTTGTGGAAATCGTGAGGCGGAGGCAGGTCAGGTGGCGGTAAGGAGTCGGGAAAAGGGGGATGAGGGGGCACAATCGGTAGCTAATGTGAAAGATCGGATTGTAGATTTAGCAAAAAGAAGAGTTTCATAAGTATTTATCCATCAATATATAAAAATAATTTAAAGAACTACGTCTTAAGTTTTTCTGACCCAAAAGAGCTAGGTAGTCGTGTTGACATCAGGGTCGTGGGAAATAGAGTTCTTCGTGATGTAGCCTAATTCCGGCTTGGAGACAGGCCGGTTGCGGGGGAACCAAATTCTCCAAGGAAACTTGGGGACGGGGCGAACGAGGCGGGCAACCGCCTGACGGGGTCACCTTGAGGACCCAGCCCGTCAGCTAACCTCGCCGGCATCTGCAAGGGACTTCGAGCGAAAAGGACGCCGAAGATTTCTTCCGATGTTGAGGTCTCATTTGTTCGTTGCTCAGAAGATGAAAAACCAAAGTTTGGGCAGTTGGATCAGGAGCCTTTTCATCGGAAAGGCCCTGAGCATCTCCGATAAAGGGCTTTTTCATCAGGTCTCCCTCGTAGCGGTACTAGCCTGGGTTGGCTTGGGTGCGGACGGATTGTCTTCCGCCTGTTACGGACCGGAAGAAACAATGCGGGCACTGATCGCACATCCGGCGCTCACTCTTTTCGTTGCCGCAGGATCGATTTTCACGATTGCGGTGATTTGCGCCAGCTACTCCCAAATTATCGAGCTCTTTCCAGGAGGTGGAGGGGGATACCTAGTGGCCAGCAAGCTCCTCACTCCTTCCGTTGGAGTAGTCAGCGGATGTGCGTTGCTAGTCGATTACGTTTTAACCATTGCTCTTTCGGTGGCGGCGGGAGCGGATGCTCTGTTTTCGGTTTTACCTGCTTCTTGGATCCCTTGGAAATTGACTTTGACTCTTTCGATGGGGGTGGTGCTGACTCTTCTCAATCTTAGGGGAGTGAAGGAATCGGTGATCTTTTGTGTGCCGATCTTTTTTGCCTTTTTGATCACGCACGGATTCATGATTGTTTATGGTTTTTTTGCCCATGCGGGGAATCTGCCGAGCTTGGTGACGATGACCACGCAGGATGTGATGGCTGCCCATGACGAGCTTGGATGGTGGAAGATTGGTGCTGTGCTACTAACCGCTTACAGCTTAGGGGCAGGAAGCTACACAGGAATTGAGGCGGTGAGTAATGGGCTTTCCGTTCTTCGTGAGCCCCGAGTCGAAACAGGAAAGCGCACAATGGTTTATATCGGCGTTTCCCTCTCCTTCATGGTGGGAGGACTGTTGCTGATGTATCTGCTGTATCACGCCGTTCCGAGGGAAGGAATGACCCTGAATGCGGTTCTTTTCGGGGAGATCACCGCCTCATGGCCTCCATGGCTTTCTCATGGGTTCATCTGGGGAGCGATGCTCTCAGCGGCTGCGATTCTATTTATCGCCGCTCAAACCGGCTTTCTTGGTGGCCCCGGCGTGTTGGCGAATCTGGCTCTGGATCGCTGGATGCCGAGCCGGTTCGCATCGTTGAGTGATCGTTTTGTGTCCCAGAATGGGGTCATGATCATGGGGGCCTCGTCTCTTTTCCTGATCTGGGTTTCCCGCGGATCGGTGGCTTGGCTAGTCGTGCTTTACGCGATCAACGTCTTTGTGACATTTTCCCTGAGTCAGTTGGGAATGGTCGTGCACTGGCTGACAGAGCGGCACCACAGCCTTCACTGGAAAAAGAAACTCCTGATCAACGGAGTTGGATTCATTCTCACAGGAACGATTCTGATCGCGCTCTGTATTATCAAATTCGATCACGGTGGCTGGATTACAATCGTGGTAACCGGAGCACTCATCGCGGTGGCTTTCGCGATTAAACACCATTATCGAATGGCACATTCCCAGCTCAAGCGTCTCGACTCCTTAATTGAGGCCTTTCAAATACCGCACGTCGGGGCCGTTCCCCCTTCGGTAAGTGCGGATTATCAGGCTAAAACAGCAGTTCTTTTTGTGAATGGGTTCAATGGACTAGGGATTCATACTCTTCTGGCTGTCCAAAGGATGTTTCCGCAGGTCTTTAAAAACTACATTTTTGCGGAAGTGGGTGTGGTGGATGCAGGAAACTTCAAGGGGGTGAGAGAAATTGGAAATCTCCAGTCTTCCGTGAAGCGGGATGCGGAACGCTATGCCGAGTACATGCGCGCCCACGGGGTGTATGCGGAGGCTGTTTATGAAATCGGCCCCGACGTGGTTTCCGGGGCTCAGGAACTAGCAGCAAAGTTGTGGGAGAGGTTTCCCAACTCGATCTTTTTCGGCGGACAACTGGTTTTTCAAAAGGAGACCTTCTTCACAAGGTTACTTCACAACTTCACCGTTTTCGTTCTGCAGAGGGAGTTTTTCAAGCAGGGGATGCCGTTCTTTGTTCTGCCGGTTCGGGTCTGACCTAAATCGATCCAGCTCTACCAAGAAGGGAGAAATCCAAGCCGTTCCTACACCTTCAGTTTTGGGTGGCGTGGGGTCTTTTATGGGGTAAATTTCTTTTATAACCTTGAAAGCCAAAGAGTTTCCCTTGGTGCGGTCGGAGGATTGGGGTTCAGTTTCCGCTTCCGACTGGAGCGACTGGTCTTGGCAACTTCGCAATCGAATCCAGTCCCTCGAACAGTTGGAAGGTCGACTCTCACTCACTGGGGAGGAGCGTGCTGGGACTATTCTTGCGGGAAAAAAATTGGCATTGGGAATTACCCCCCATTTCTTCAGCCTGATTGATCGTAACGATCCCGATTGCCCGATCCGACGTCAGGTGGTTCCGCGGATTGAGGAAGCGACGACGGCTGCAGATGAGATGCTCGACCCTTGCGGCGAAGATTCGAGTATGCCCGTTCCTGGACTGATTCACCGTTATCCAGACCGTGTTCTTCTCCTTCTGACAGACCGTTGCGCTTCGTACTGCCGCTACTGCACACGCAGTCGGGTGGTCAGTGGGGCAGGAGAGCAGGAACTAACGGTGGATCTGGAGGGGGCGTTTTCTTATTTAGAAAAACATCCTGAAGTTCGGGATGTCCTTCTTTCGGGCGGCGATCCTCTACTTCTCTCGGATGCCAAGTTGAATGCGATTTTAACCCGCTTAAGAAAGATCCCGAGCATCGAGTTTGTTCGGATCGGCACCCGAATCCCCATCTTCTTGCCTCAAAGGATTACTCCGGAACTTGTAGCCATGTTAAGAACTCATCATCCCCTCTGGATGAGTGTTCACACCAACCATCCCAAAGAGCTAACTCAGGAGGTCCGCGAGGCTTTTGGGCGCTTGGCGGATGCAGGAATACCCCTTGGCAACCAGAGTGTTCTTCTTAAGGGAGTCAACGATCGAGCGGAGATTTTGAAGGAACTATTCCACAAACTCCTCCTTTGTCGGGTTCGGCCTTACTACCTCTACCAGTGTGATCTGATCACCGGCTCGGCTCATCTCCGGACCACGATCCGAGAAGGGCAGGATATTATGGAGCAGCTTCGGGGCTACACCACGGGCTACGCAGTGCCTACGTACGTGGTGGATGGACCGGGGGGTGGCGGCAAGATTCCAGTCGGGCCGAACTACATTGTGGGGATGGCAGACGATAGGGTGATTTTAAAGAACTATCGGGGCGACGTGTATGAGTACCCCGAAATCGGTCAATCCAGTGTGGCCGATCTTCACGGTTGACCGACTCAGACCGTGGGGCGCTCCGGTTGAAGCCGGGCGGAAGATCGAAGGCTTTAGCTGGGCACCCTTGGATTCTTAAGTCGGAAATCGAAATAGAACCCGGGAAGGAATGGAGCGGTCGCTCGCTCGCGGCCTCAGGAGACCAGGGGGAATTGATTGGAACCGGATTTTATCGCGCAGGAGCACGAGTAGCATGGAGAAGGTTTCGAAAGGATATTGGAGATTTTGACGCAGATTTTGTTGAGAAGGCAATGCAGGTTGCCGTGCAAAAACGTAAAGGGACACCTGCACGAAGGATTATTTGGTCGGAAACAGACTCGATGCCGGGACTCGTACTGGATCAGTACGGAAATTATCTAGTGGCCCAGATCACCACTGAGGGCATGGAAAAAAACTGGGAGCTGGTTCGGACTGCCGCGCTTAAACTCCTTCAGCCTGAGGGGATGTGGATCCGGAGAGATGCTTCGGGAAGAAAAATGGAGGGATTGGAGATCCTGCAGGGGGAAGCATTCGGTACGGTTCCAGAAAAGCCGATTTTAGTAGAAATTGGCGGAATGGAGGTCTGGGTAGATTTGCGGTCCGGTCAGAAGACAGGAACTTATTTAGATCAGCAGGAGAATTACGAGATCGTTGCCAAGGAGAGTAGGGGACGAAAGGTTCTCGATCTGTTTTGCCATAATGGGGGTTTTGCCCTTCGTTCAGCAAAAGCAGGGGCCAGCGAGGTGACCGGGGTAGATAGCTCCCGCCCTTCCTTGGAGTTGGCTCGGCAGAGCGCAGAACATCATGGTTTAAAGGTTCGTTGGGCCCAAGAAGACGTGACACGCTTTCTTAGAACGTGTCGAAAAAGGGAGTACGATCTAGTGATCTTGGACCCGCCGGGTTTAGTCAAAAGTCGGGAGAGTGCGGAAGCAGGAACCAAGCTAATGGCTGAACTTCATCGCAGCTCCATGAAGGTTCTCGCTCGGGGAGGATTACTGGCCACGTTTTCTTGCTCGCACCGCGTCGGCAGTGAGGAATTGTTAGGGATGGTCAAACAGGTTGCCAAAGAGGAGGGGCGGGTAGTGCAGATCAAAACTGCCCTTGGGCAATCTTCCGATCATCCTATGGATCCAACTTTTCCTGAAAGCAGATACTTGAGCGGATTTCTTCTGGTGGTGATATGAGGCTATTTGCACTGGCAATGCTCCTCATGTGCACTCCTGTGGGTGCAAAAGATTTGCCACATCCCAAGGATTGCGATGGGAAGGACGTAGAACTCAATCCAGCAGACAGAATCACTGTTGTGCTGGCCAGCAGCCAACCGTTGGCGGATACCACCCGAGAATTTGGGCGTGCCCTCTATGGCTGGCAGGGAAGAAAAGAATTTCGAGTGATCGTAGTTGTGGATTTAAGGAGGTCCCTTGGAACTCTCTTTAAAGGCTGGACGGTAGGCAAGATGAAGGCGGACTTGGATGAAGAGGGGGAACGACTGATTCCATGGTATCGGGCGAACAAGAATTTGGGCAATCCAAGGGGAGATTTGTGCGGAATTGCCGATTTCGATGGAAAAGCAACCGACTCCTTGGGATGGGGTTCGGATGAGAAAAAGATGAAAGTGACGATCTTTGGAAAAACCGGGGATGTGGTATGGTCGGAGATGGACGCAGATTCCCCGAAGGCGATGCAGGCGGAGGTGAGAAAGCTCCTTGGAAATCCTGTCCCGACTCCTCCAGATGCAGTTCCCAAGAAATCGCGGATACTGATGCGCAAAGGATGAGCTCATCTCAAGGCATCTTTTGTGTCGGGGTGGATCATCACTCGACTTCCCTTGGAGTGAGGGAGGCGTTGGCTTCCTTTACTGGAGATCGTTGGATTCAGCACCTGATCGAGCACGAGGGGGCTGGTGAGGTCGTTTTTCTTAGCACATGCAATCGTGTGGAAATTTATGGGCGTTCTGAGCAGAAAGGCCCAGAGATCATGTCTTCCTTGGCCCGTTCGATGCCTACAGACCTTGGGAGCGCTTGGAAAGAGGCACGCGGAGTTTATTTACACGAAGGAATTGCGTGCTGGCGCCACTTGGCTGAAGTGGCCACCGGATTACGTTCCATGGTGGTGGGAGAGGGGGAAATTTTAGGGCAGGTTCGTCAGGCTTATGCGGCATCACGGGAAGCAGGAGGCACAGGTACATCGATGCACTCCCTTTTCCAGTCGGGGTTACGGGCAGCCCGAGCTGCACGGGCGGCGGCCGGTTTTGGACGAGGGGATGCTTCTGTCGGTCGCTTGGCGGCGGAGGCGATGGGAGAGCTTCTTGAGGGTAAAGAGCGAAGGCCGCTGCTTTTATTGGGCTCGGGACACACGGCTCGCAGTTTCGCCATGGTTGAGAAAGAGCTTGGGAATCGCGGAATATTGATCTCCTCCCGATCGGAGGATCGCGCAAACGCCTTGGCGCTGGAAGTGGGGGCAACAACAGTTCCTTGGGAGCATTGGGCACGGGCTGTCGATTCAGCTGCTGTGGTCGTCTCTGCTTTGGCGGGAGGCGAATTGCCATGGACAGAATGTAAAGGAAATGGGCCTGAACTCCTTTTGGATCTAGGGGTGCCTCGAACTTTGACGGCTCTCCGCAGAGCTTTTCCACAGTCCAAGTGGGTAGATCTAGAGGAATTAGCAAGAAAGAGTGAAGTGATGCCGGAATCCTTGGGAGCCATTCATCGGGCCGAAGAGGTCCTGAGAAAACACGAAACGTACTTTGCAATGCAGCGAACGGCTCGAATTGAAAAGGTTCAGGCTTTTCGGGGATGAAGTTACGGTTGGGAACGCGGGGAAGTCGACTGGCTTTGGAGCAGGCGAGACGGGTGGCAGAACAGATTCGGAAAGTGAGCCCGGGTGTAGGTGTCGAACTGGTCATTCTCAAAACTACGGGGGACGCGCGTTCTGAGTACGGTGATGAGATTCACTCCGAAGTTGGTGAGTTTAGTTCCGCCTTGGAAAAATCTCTGGTTGAGGACCAGATTGATGCTGCGGTTCACAGTGCAAAGGATCTTCCGACACGAATTCATGATTCCTTAACAGTCGCAGCATATCCCGAGCGAGTTGATCCTCGGGATGCATGGGTTTTTAGAGAAGGGGCTCAGTCTGCGAAGGGAACTTGGGTAGGAACCGAAAGTCCCAGAAGAAGAATGTTTTGGTCTGAAAGGAACCCAAATGCAGAGTTTCGGGATATCCGGGGAAATGTGGATCGGAGAATGGAGCGATGTTTGGGCGAGAAGGATTGGCAAGGGGTCTTGTTGGCTTGTGCAGGAATTGACCGCTTGGGGGGATTGTTGAATGGGCTTGAAATGGAGCGGTTGGATGTGGAGTGGATGATTCCCGCTCCAGGGCAGGGGGCTTTGGCTGTCCAATGCCGAAAGAATGACCATCGAACATTGGAACTGCTTCAACAATTGGATGATCAGCAAATTCGTGCACGAGTTACCGCGGAGAAAAGCTTCCTTCAAACATGGGGCGGAGGGTGCTCCGAGTCATTGGGCGCATTTGCTCAGATCCAACCGAATGGAACATTGCATTTGAGGGCGGGTGTACGGGATCCACATGGTCATCCTCAACGGGGCTCCATGGAGGGCCCATCGACTGAGGGAGAGCTTTTGGGGGTTCGGTTAGCAGAGGAGATGCGTCGTGGGTAAAAAAGGGAAAGTATGGCTTGTTGGGGCAGGTCCTGGAGATCCGGGACTGATTACTCAACGCGGAAAAGAGATTTTGGCGAGAGCGGATGTCGTTCTTTATGACCGACTCGTGAATCCGGCAATCCTCATGGGCACTCGAAGCGGAGTGAAGTTTGTGGATGCAGGGAAGATCCCTCGCGGCGTGAAGATGCTGCAGGCAGAGATTCATCGTCAGTTGATTCGTTATGCAAAAAAGGGCGCAAGAGTAGTTCGTCTGAAAGGGGGTGATCCTTTTGTTTTTGGTCGTGGAGGGGAGGAGGCCGAGGTTTTGGCGAAAGCAGGAATTCCGTTTGAGGTCATCTCGGGGGTGACATCCGGCGTAGCTGCACCCGCCTACGCTGGGATACCGATTACGCAGAGAGGATTAAGCACCGAGGTGGTTTTTCGAATCGGAAATCGTGCCGAGGGCTCGGTTTCGGGTAGAACGCTGGTGGGATATATGACGGTGGAAGGTTTGGATGATTTTCTTCGTGGAGCGATCGACCTTGGTTTCTCGAAAAACACGCCTGCAGGAGTCATATCGAGCGGAACTTGCCGAAATCAACGTGTGTTGATCGGAACGGTGGGGACCTTGGCGACATCGGCTAAGAAGAATAGGATTCAAGCTCCAGCTGTGGTGGTAGTTGGCTCAGTTGTCGGTCTTCGGAAGAAACTCCCTTGGTGGGGAATGAGGCCGTTGGCCGGAAAAAGGATCGTCCTTACAGCGAGCAATCATCTCAGGAGGGGCTGGAGGGAGGTGTTCGAAGAAAATGGTGCCGAAGTATGGGAAATTCCGATGACACACATCGAGGCACTACCTCCCCAGGGAAAATGGATCGATAAGATTCATCAAGCGGACTGGTTGATTTTCACCAGTGCTGCCGGAGTACGAGCTTTTCCTGCTATAGTTGGGGACTGGCGAAAGATTGCGCGGTGCAATATCGCCGCAGTGGGCAAATCCACAGCTGATGTCTTGCGCTCGATCGGATTGGAGCCTGACTGGGTGGGTCGAGGTCCAGGTTCCAAAGAGTTGGCTCAAGGTTGGCCGAAGTGGGCAAAAGGGAAGATTCTTCATCTTACGGGAGATTCAGGCAGCGGCGATATGGCGAAGCTATTCCGAGCCAAGGGTTTCTCGGTCGAGAGTTTGGTTATTTATCGAAACCGTGAGGCTCGCACAATTCCCGTACCTGTTAGCAGAGGAGATGCGTCGTGGGTAAAAAAGGGAAAGTATGGCTTGTTGGGGCAGGTCCTGGAGATCCGGGACTGATTACTCAACGCGGAAAAGAGATTTTGGCGAGAGCGGATGTCGTTCTTTA
>OGWM01000080.1_pt1 | contig 14303 bp, 24 predicted proteins | sample 1576041 | NCBI WGS metagenome assembly OGWM01 (sample SAMN07581538, study PRJEB24739) | freshwater metagenome | place: Singapore | collected 2015-01
CTAAATGTCCAGTTTATGGTATAAAATACTTATATGGGTTTATTGTCTGCTTTGGGTATAACCAAAAATAAAGAATCAGTCCAAGCGCAATACGCCCCTGCCATTATGGACACAGCTTATGGCTATGGTTCATTTACAACTGGTGTTGGTAATTTTCCTGGCGGATTAGATCGTAATTATGCAATGCAAGTACCTGCAGTATCACGTTGCAGAAATCTTATTGCTGGTGTAATTTCCTACTTGCCATTAAAACTTTACAAAAAGTCTAATGGTGAGGAGTTGGGGAACCCTCTGTGGATCGAACAGCCAGACTATCGACAACCAAGATCCGTTACCATAAATTGGACGGTCGATAGTTTGGTATTTTATGGAATCGCCTATTGGCGTGTTACAGAATTATATGCAGATGATTTAAGACCATCACGATTTGAGTGGGTCGCAAACAATCGAGTTACATTTACAACAAATAAGTTTGGCACAGAAGTAGAAGAGTATTTTGTCGATGGTGTAAGAGCACCAATGTCTGGCGTTGGATCATTAATTACATTCCAAGGATTAACACAAGGCGTATTAACTACAGCAGCACGCACAATACAAAGCGCATTAGATATTGAAAAGGCCGCAGCTGTATCTGCACAAACTCCGATGCCATCTGGTTACATTAAAAACACTGGTGCAGATTTACCAGAGGCACAGGTATCTGGATTATTGGCACAATGGAAACAAAGCCGCATGAATCGATCCACGGCATATTTAACTAGCACATTATCTTACGAAACCACAGGGTTTTCTCCTAAAGATATGATGTACAACGAAGCACAACAATATCTAGCCACACAAATTGCTAGAGCAATGAATGTGCCTGCGTATTACATCTCTGCTGATATGAATAACAGCATGACTTATCAAAACATTATCGATGGCCGCAAAGAGTTTGTAGCCTACTCATTACAGCCATTTATCTGTGCCATTGAAGATCGTTTAAGCATGGACGATATAACCCCACGAGGCCACATAGTTAAGTTTGCAATCGAAGAATCATTCTTAAGAGCAGACACAATGAAGCGACTAGAGGCATTAGAAAAAATGATTGCCCTAGGTTTGATCGATGTGGAAGATGCAAAAGAAATGGAAAACATGACGCCTAACGGGAAAGAAGTAGAAGATGATACTTACATTCAGTAGCCAGGTAGAAGCCTCAGACGCAGAGCGTAGAGTAATCTCTGGCAAAATTGTGCCATTTGAAGAAGTTGGCAACACCTCAGTAGGTAAGGTTGTGTTTGCTAAAGGCTCAATCGAGATCGGTGATCCAGGCAAGGTCAAGATGCTTATGCAGCACAGACCAGAGAAGCCAATCGGACGTATGCAAAAGTTTCAACAGGCAGAAGATGGCATTTACGCATCATTTAAGATCAGCGCATCAATGCAAGGCCAAGATGCACTAATTCTTGCATCTGAAGCATTAGTAGATGGCTTATCAGTTGGCGTAGACGTCAATAAGTCAATTCAGAAAAAAGATTATCTATATGTAACTAGCGCAACCCTACGTGAGGTTAGCCTAGTCGAATCACCTGCATTTACAGCTGCGCAGGTTACTAAAGTTGCTGCTAGCGAAAGCGAACCAGAGACACCAATCAATCAACCAGAAAGCGAGGCTCCTGTGGAAGATTTAGCAACAGTGCCACAAGAAGCAAAGGCAGAGGCTGATACTCCTACAGTAGAAGCTGCTCGCCCTACAATCACAGCACCATTTATTTCAACATCTGTGCGTTCACCAATTAACTCAATGGCGTCATACACAGAACACAAAATCAAAGCTGCACTAGGTAGCGATGAGTCAAAGCTGTTCGTTTCAGCAGCAGATGATAGTTTTTCTACCAACCCAGCATTTAATCCCACACAATATCTACGTGAGTTTGTAACCAACACACGTTTTGGTACACCTGCCATTGATGCATGTTCACAAGGCGTATTGCCAGCATCAGGTATGACTATCTCTGTACCATCTTTGGTAACTTCAGCAGGCGGTCAATCAGGTGTAGCACCAGTTGTAACTGTTGAGGCAGAAGCTGGCGCAGTACAAAACACAGGTATGGTAACTGAGTACCTAACAGGTACAGTCTCCAAGTACAGTGGCATGAATACGCTATCTGTAGAGCTATTGGAGAGATCTGACCCTAATTTCTATGCAGAACTAACACAACAATTACAGAATGCATATTTAACATCTATTGATACCACTGTAGCTGCAGCACTTATTTCTGCTGCAACAGCAGGCACAAACACAACTGCCGACAGTGCTGGAATCATTGCATTTAGCTCAGAGGCTGGCGCAAACATCTACAAGAACACTGGATACTTTGCACAGAACTACGTTGGAAACGCAGCGCAATACCAAGCATTGCTAGGTGCTGTTGATACAACTGGTCGCCCAATTTACAATGCAATTCAACCAATGAACGCAGCAGGACAAGTTGCACCAACTTCAATTCGTGGCAACGTGCTAGGACTTGATCTATACGTAGACAAGAACTTTGCAGCAACCACATTTGATGATGGATCAGCTGTAATTCTCGCACCAGAAGCTTTCACCGTATATCGTTCCCCACAGGCTTATATGAGCGTGAATGTGGTATCGAACTTACAGGTGCAGGTGGCCATCTACGGTTTCATGGCAACAATCGCCAAGATGCCTGGTGGAATCTACAAGTACATGAAGGCCTAATTAAGTAAACAATAAGTAATCCTCTGGGGTTTAGTAGCCCTAGCCCCAGGGGAGCTTTTAATAGAAGGAGTAAAGATGGCAGCCACCTACGTAACAGAAGCTGAGTTGCGCTCAAACTTAGGTATTGGTTCTCTTTACACTTCGGATACAGTTGAAGAAGTCTGCCAAACAGCGCAAGATTTAATTAATCAATATCTTTGGTTTAATGATGCACCAGTAGTTGCATCTATGGTGCAAGACAATGTGGCAACTTTAATGTTAGCCAATCCAGGCATATTTGTAACTGGTCAAACAATAACAGTATCAAATTGTGGCACCCCATATAATGGTTCAAAAGTTATTACTGGCACATTTCCATATACCACAGGCACAACAACCTTAATTCCCGCTTTATGGTGGAATTGGGCTAACATGAATTGGCCTAACGGATATTCATTTGTGCAATTTACAGTTTCACACGCAAACGAAAACTTACACAAGATTTTGCCTTATGGCCGAGCACTTGGCCCAGAACATAAATCCCAATCTTATGCGACAACCCCAGCAATCAGAGAGGCTGCAATGATCGTAGCCGTAGACATCTGGCAAGCTAGACAAGTAAGCCAGACTGGTGGGGTCGGTATGGATGGGATCTCTGCCAGCCCTTATCGGATGGGTTATCAGCTGATTAACCGAGTGCGTGGTCTCATCCAACCGTATTCTGCACCATCATCTTTGGTGGGCTAATGCCAGCAGCAATAACCACGCTACGTGGGACATTAGCAACAGACCTAGCCAATGCAGGCGTATGGTCTACCTTCGCATTCCCACCTGCAACGCTATTGGCCAACGCCGTAGTAATTACACCATCTGATCCCTACCTAGTACCAAGCAATAACGATCACGCCACAGTATTGCCTATGGCAAACTTTAAGATTTTAATTACAAAGCCAGCACTAGACAATCAAGGCAACCTTGCTGGCATGGAAGATTACATAGTCGCAGTAGTAAACAAGTTAGCAGCATCTACGCTAACCCTAAACATATCAAGTGTCTCAGCTCCAGCAATCGTCAATGCAGCAAGTGGCGATCTATTGGTCAGCGAGATAACCGTATCAATCCTAACGAGCTGGAGTTAATCATGAGCAAAGAAGAAGACTTAGCCTTCTTAATTAAGACAGGCCAAATCAAAGAAGCACCAAGCAAGCCACAAACCAAGAAAGATGAGGAATAACAATGGCCATATATCTAAATAACAATGTAGGCGTAAAATTGGCTACTAATGCTGCGCCTACTACACCATCAATCGATATCAGCGATGTTGTAACCAGCGCAGTTATCAACCAGATCGTGGACGAGTTAGAAGTAACAGCAATGGGTGATTCATCCCACAAGTATGTTGCAGGTCTACAATCTGGTACCTTCACAATCGACTTTATCAATGACTGGGCATCATCTGAGGTAATGCAAACCCTCAATGACGCATTCGGCAAGACACTTGCTGTCTCTGTTATTACAGTCAAGGGCACAGCTGTATCAGCTGCTAACCCAACCTACCAATTCTCAATTTTGGTAAACAATCTAACACCAATCGGTACTGCTGGAGTGGCTGAACTTGCAACTTCTAGCATTACCTTTACACTTAACTCTGCGCTAACAGTATCTCCATCTGTAGCATTCTAGTTAAGGAGTAATAATGGCAAAGCTAAAGATAACAAGGGCTAATGGTGAAGTATCAGAGCATAAGATCACACCAGGTGTCGAGTACGCTTTCGAGTTAAAGTATGGATCAGGTATTAGCAAAGTCTTGCGTGAGCACGAGAGGCAAACAGAAATCTTCTGGCTTGCTTATGAATGCTTACGCAGGGCTGGCGCACAAATACCTTTATGGGGCGTTGAGTTTATAGACAGTCTTGAGACTGTTGAGGTATTAGACGAAGAAAAAAAATAACACAGCGGGATTCGATTCTTTATAGCATTGCTGCATTATCTGTAGAGACTGGGATACCGCCCAAAGAGTTTATCGACATGGATGCGGATATGTACAGGGCTATTATCCAAGTCTTAACGGATCGGGCTAAGGAGATCAAAAATGCCAGCAGAAGTCGTAGGCGTTAAAGATGTCCTAAAGGGCTTGGTTAAAATTGATGATGAAATGCGCCAACGTATCGGGCTGGCTATTGACCCATTAATGCGTGGTGTTGCATTAAAGGCTAAGAGCTATGTGCCTGGTAATGGTGACGTATTATCGGGTTGGGCTAAACCGCTATCTTCAGATGTCGGATATAGACCATTTCCAAAATATGATGCAAACGTGGCCAGGCAAGGTATTGGTTATAATCCTGGCAAAAACAAAATTACTAAAAACGGATTTCAAGTTAGCCAGTATGTTTACAACGTAAGCCGACCTGGTTCTATTTATGAAGTAGCAGGCCGATTAAACCCACAGGGTCGTGCGCCATTCGAGTTCAGAACATCTTACGGAGAAGGCGGAACATATAGCAAGAAGTCTGCTCGCAGTAAAGCAGTACAGGCTTATAACTCAAACAATCCTTTTGCTAGCCAACAATTTATAGCTGCATTAGAACCTGTAACAAAACAGCCAAAGGTAAAAGATGTGCGTGCTAGTGGCCGTAAAACTCAAGGCCGTTTAGTTTACAAGGCTTGGGCAGAAGACAGCATGAAGGTTTATCAAGCAATAGTAAACGCAATTAATGGCACGGCCGATAACTTTAACAAAACCACACAGATTAAGAAGGCAGCGTAATGGCCAATATATTTGTAGCAGCTACCGCAACCTGGAACGGTAAAGCCCTTAAAGGTGCACGTAAAGATATAAATACTTTTGAAAGACAAATACAGAAATTAGGCAGGACTATAGGCGTATCTCTTAGCGCAGCTGCATTAATCAATTACAGCAAGAAGGCTGTTAATGCTTTTGCAGCAGACGAGAAGGCAGCCAAAGCCCTAGAGCAACAGTTAAAAAACACTGGTTATCAATTCAGCGCACCTGGCGTTGAGATGTATATTGCTAATCTACAGAAGGTTAGTGGTGTATTAGATGATGAATTAAGGCCAGCATTTCAATCTTTGCTGACTGTTACTGGATCAATCACCCTAAGCCAAGAAGCCCTAAACACTGCGCTTAATGTAAGTGCTGCTACAGGTAAATCACTTGGAGAAGTTACTCAAGCTTTAGCAAAAGGTTATGCAGGTCAGACCACAGCTTTAAGTAGATTAGGTGCTGGGTTAAGTAAAGCCACCATTAAAACTGGTGATATGGATAAAATCCTTGGTGAGTTAAATGATAAGTTTGCAGGCCAGGCACAAGCTCGATTAAGCACCTATTCAGGCAAGATGGATTTACTAAGAGTTGCAAGTGCTAACGTATCTGAGGAAATTGGCAAAGGCATTATTGGTGCATTAGAAGCATTAAACCAGGATACAAGCATAGAGCAGACTACAAAAAAGATGGAAGACCTGGGCAAAACTACAGGTAATACCATTAAAGGCTTAGGCGTTTTAATTGCTGAAATTAAAAAGGTACCTGGACTTACTACAGTTAAAGATATCTTAACCTATGGAAATATATTTAATACTCTTGGCAAATTAAACGAACTTAATGCTAGGGGCAAGTATCCAACTGCGCCAGCAAGGGAAACCCCAGCAATGGGTCGTATTGCAGCACAGCAAAGAAAACTAGAAACTGTTGCAATTAAAAATGCTGCTGCTTTACGTAAATTAGAAAATGATCAAATTAAGTCTAAAACAGAAGTGGACAAGTTAAGGGATAAGTTTGACGTTGAGCGCATTGGTTTAATGAAGGCATTAGGTGAGGCTACCGATGCTGAAACCAAATTACGTATACAGGCCAAGATAGCCATATTAGATAACAATGAAGCATTGGCTAAAAAAATTAATGCCGAAATGGAAGGTGCTAAAGCTGCAACAGATTTGGCTAAATCATTTGATGGGGCTACATCCGCTTTAGATGTAAATATAGCCAAATTAAAAATGTTGGGTGATTCTATAGTTGCGAAATTAAACGAAAGAACTGCAGCAGGAACTTTTAATCCAACTGGTTATAACTTACCTGGATTACAACAATTATTCCCAACACCATCTGGACCATTAGGTAATATTGATTACACAGTACCAATTAGCACGCCAGCATACGCACCTGGAGTTACTCCTACTCCAATGAGTTATGCTGACGTTAGATTAACAGTAGATGTGGCTCAGGCTGGAGATCAGTTAAGCGAATTGTTTGCTCGCAGCATTCAATTAGCAGATCGCAACGGATATAGCACAACTCCAACAGGTGGCATTACTCCATGACGATTCCAGTATTAAATGCTTATATTAACTTTAGCACTGGGCCAAGTTTTGCTCAGGCATTTTTAATTGGTGAAGGTATTTTAGGCACAAACGTATTAGCAGATAGCACAGCTGTAATCGTTGATGTATCCGATCAAGTGTTATCAGTGCAGACTAGGCGTGGTCGTAATGCATTGTCCGATCAATTTCAGACTGGCAATTTAACACTGCGCATTGTAGATCAAAATGGCGATTTTAACCCACAGAACCCATCTAGCCCTTATTACACGTATTTGAGTCCAATGCGTAAAGTGCAAATAACTGCAACATATAACAACATTACTTACCCTATTTTTCAAGGCTTTATTACTAGTTACGTAACTACCTATCCGAAAGATGCAGAAGATGTTGCATACACAACTATCCAAGCTGTAGATGCTTTTAGATTAGCCAATAATGCACAGATCAGCACAGTTACTGGCGCAGCTGCTGGCGATCTATCAGGCACACGTATCAACCAGATATTAGATCAAATTGATTGGCCTAATTCTATGCGTGATATAGATGCAGGCTTAACTACAGTGCAGGCCGATCCTGGCACTAACCGCACCGCATTACAAGCCATGACCACAATAGAGAACAGCGAGTATGGCGCATTGTATGTAGATGCTAGCGGCTCGTTTGTATTTCAAGATAGATCGGTAACTGTAGGATCGATTGCTGCAACACCAACGCTGTTTGCAGATAATGGCACGGGCATAGAATATAAAGATGCTACCTGGGTACTTAATGATGTTTTAGTATTTAACAAGGCGACTGTATCCAGGTTAGGTGGCACTGAGCAAGTGGCCTTGAACCAGGCATCTATAGATAAATACTTTCTGCATTCTTACTTTTTAAATGATTTACTCATGCAAACAGATGCCGAGGCATTAGATTACGCCAAATCTTATGTAGGTTCTAGAGCTGAAACCAGTATCCGAGTGGACTCTATAACTCTTGACCTTTATACAGCCAATTACAATGCAGGAATTATTGCATCCCTAGAGCTTGATTTTTTTGATCCGATCACTGTGCTTACCACCCAGCCAGGTGGATCAACCATAGAAAAGACGCTACAGATTTTTGGAGTGAGCCTAAACATCACCCCAAATAGTTGGAAAACCACCTTCACAACACTAGAACCAATTATCGATGGCTTTATCATAGGCTATAGTAAATTAGGTTCTGGGGTTTTATCTTATTAAGGAGTAATGATGTCTACTTTTCCAGGCGCAACAGGCGACGTAGTAACGGCTGCCATGTGGAATGGCTTACCTGCTTTTGAGGTGCAAACTGCAAAAACAGCAGATTACACAGTAGGTAGCGGTGACGAATATCAACAATTAATACGAATGAACAAATCATCTGCTGCAAACTTTTTGATACCAACAGATGCTACTTACAATTTCCCAATAGGTACTGTAATCACAGTGTTAAACCAGGCAGCAAACTTAGTTACAATCAAAGCTGTTACATCTGGAACTACTACAGTATTAAGTGCTGGCACAGTGGCTGCTCAGCCAACTCTAGAACAATATAAATCTGCAGCGTGTGTTAAAACAGCTGCTAATACTTGGTACATTTTAGGGGCTATCAAATAATGATTGGCAATATATTAACTAGCATTAATGCTGATATGTATGTGCCACCAACATTTGAAGTGTTGGTAATTGCAGGCGGTGGCGGTGGATCAGCTGCTGCTGGATCATTAGCAGGTGGTGGCGGTGGTGCAGGTGGTTTGTGCTATCAGTCTGATCGTGCATACATAACAGGTGTTTCTTATTCCATTGGAATTGGTGGCGGTGGTGCTGGTGGTGCCACTGGCGCAGTACAAGGTGCTGACGGCAGTAACTCAACATTCGACACTATTACAGCCAATGCAGGCGGTGGTGGTGGTAATGGTTATGGAGATGCAACATCATCAACTGGCCGTACTGGTGGATCAGGTGGCGGTGGTGGAAACATTATTGCTGGTGGTACTGCAACAGGTGGATCAGCTAACCAAGGCAACTCAGGCGGTGCAACTGGTTATGGCAACAATGGTGGAACAGGTAGACATACACCAGGTGTTGGAGTAGCTGGTGGTGGTGGCGGTGGTGCTGGTGCCGTTGGTGGTAATGCAAACACAACTACATTCGCAGGCGGAGATGGTGGTAATGGTTTATCAACATGGTCGGCTTGGGGATCTGCTACATCAACAGGTCAAAATGTAGGTGGCACATATTATTATGCAGGTGGCGGTGGTGGATGCGGTGGTAACGGCGCAAACCCAGCAGGTGGATATGGTGGCGGTGCCGCAGGTGGTAAAACTGGCGACGCTACGCAAGCACCTAACGCAACTGCAAACACAGGTGGTGGCGGTGGCGGTGGCCCAGTGTATACAGGACAAGGTGGATCTGGAATTGTTTTAATTAGATACGCAGATTCTTTACCAGCTGCTGCATCTACTTCAGGATCACCAGGCACAGTTACGACAGGTGGTTACCGATATTATTATTGGACAGGAAGTGGGAGTATCACATTCTAATGGCACACTTTGCAGAAATTGATAACAATAACAAAGTACTAAGAGTGCTAGTAGTGCACAATGATTTAGAGCATCGAGGTGCTGAGTTTCTATCTAAAGATTTGGGCTTTGGTGGCACATGGATTCAAACATCTTATAATGGCAATTTTAGGAAAAACTTTGCAGGAATTGGTTATACCTATGATGCAGTTAGAGATGCCTTTATTGCACCAGAACCAGACAATGCTATTGGATTTGATGAAGACACTTGCCGATGGATAGTGCCAGAGCCTGAGTTATGAAACCATGGTTATGCGCAGCTGGAGTTCAGTTAAGAGATCAAATTGATTTATGGTTCCCAGATCGTAAGTCTGCCAGTGATGGGTGGCTGGGCGATGCTCGTCATTCTGCCAGAAAATCGGATCATAACCCAGATGGGGGATGTGTGCGAGCCATTGATGTGGATTCTCGCTTGGATTCATCCGAGGGGATGTCAGTATATTTGGCTGACCAAATCAGAGAATGCGCAAAAACCGATAAACGCATATCTTACGTAATCCATAATGGCAAGATAGCAAGCAAGATCCTGGGCTACAAATGGCGTACTTACAAGGGTTATAACAAACACACTAAACATATACACATTAGCTTTACCAAGGCGGGCGATAAAGATGGCAGGCCGTTCGATATACCACTACTAGGGGGCAAGATATGAACATCAAAAATCCATACGTACTAACAATAGGTGCGTTTCTATCAGCTTGGGCAGCATCCAATTTTGCAGCTGACTATCGCTCAATTCTATGGGCAGTATTAGCAGGCGTCTTTGGATATGCAACTCCAAAGAAATGACGCCTACGGAATGGGCTGGCTTTGCCGCTGGCATCTGCGCCGTACTAACAGGTTTCTTTGTGGGTCTGCGTTATCTTATTAAAGGATGGCTTTGGACTTTAACACCTAATAGTGGCTCATCACTTGCAGATCGTTTAGCAAGAATTGAAACACGCCAAGAGGAAATGATGCGCATTCTATTGGATAGGAAGTAGCCTTTAACCATGTCTAGCACACGTAAACGCAAAAAGATAAACAGGCGCAGGGTCCGCAAGACTCCAGAGCCTTTATCTAAGCTTGAAGTGTTTTACATTGCTAAGCACGAAATGTATAAAGCTGCACGCAAGGCTGGCTTTAGCGAGTCAGTAGCGTTGTATCTAATGGATAGCCCAGAGTCTATGCCCGATTGGGTCGTAGGCGATGATGGCATTATCCCACGTATCCCGACTCCAGATGAGGAAGAAGATTAAGCGATACTTAGTTATCAGCGATCTGCAGGTGCCATATCATCACGAGGCAGCTGTAAAAAATGTTATAAAGTTAGCACGTAAGGAGAAGTTTGATTCTGTATTGGTGGTCGGGGATGAAATTGATTTTCAAACCATTAGCCGTTGGAGTGAGAAAACACCTTTGGCTTATGAGCAGACCATTCATCAAGATCGTGAGCTATGCAAGGAGATTCTCTGGGATCTAGGTGAGTACAGCCGTGAGATGCACATTATCCGCAGCAACCACTCAGATCGTCTATACAACACATTATTAAAAGTACCTGGCTTAATCTCATTGCCAGAGTTGCAATACCCTAAGTTTATGGGGTTTGCAGAGATGGGCATGACCTATCACAAAACACCACCAGAGTTTCATCCAGGCTGGGTATTAGCCCATGGCGATGAGGGCAACACTAGCCAGCACGCAGGTATCACAGCCTTAAACCTGGCCAAAAAATGGGGTAAATCAGTTATCTCAGGCCACACCCATAGACTGGGCATGAGTGCCTATTCAGAGGCCATAGGAAGCCATTACAGGCCTTTATATGGGGTTGAGGTAGGAAACCTCATGGATCGTAGAAAAGCCTCTTATTTACGCTATTCTGCCGCGAATTGGCAGATGGGGTTTGCTATACTAGAAGCCGTAGGAAAGACGCTAACACCAACGTTAGTGCCGATCAATAAGGATGGCTCATTTACAGCACTAGGCAAGTACTACGGATAACGTTATCTAATCGTTATACAAAAAACCCATTAAATAATCCACAAAGTCGTACACAGATGGCACACTATTGCCATGCCACAAAGCGTGAGCATAGAAGGGCTACAAATGTACGAGGACTTGAAAGACTTTGGTTATATCTACCTATGGCTGTTGATGGGATTATCAGCTCTATGGTGGGTTGGATATCAGATAAAAGAATCAGCATTCCAGGCGGGTTACTGGAAGGGTCGTCAGGCTGGGTGGGACTCGCATCGCAGGATGACCAACATCAAGAAGAAATCAGACGAGGTGTTTGATTATGACCACCACAACTGAGAAATTATTATCAGATGTTATCAGTACGATCCACGAGCGCGGCGCGGTCTACGGCCATCCTTACTATAACCACAAAAGGATCAGTGAGCTGTGGTCTGCATACCTCGACCATCCAATTTCAGCAAGTCAAGCTGCGCTATGTATGGCACTCGTCAAGGTTTCTAGGCTTACAGAAACACCAGATCACCAGGACAGTATCCAGGACGCCATTGCTTACGTTTCGATATACAAAACAGTCTTGGATGCAGAAAAGGACACACAGTTTACCTGGGGGGATGACTAATGGCATTTAACTTACAAGATTACGAAACAGTCGAGAGCCGACTAGAAAAGTTCTGGAAGGATTACCCAGATGGACGAATTACAACAAAGCTTGAGCAGGCCACAGACACTCGATACATTGTTAGTGCTCAATTATTTAAGACGGAAGCCGATCCGCAACCGTACGCGACTGGGCTTGCTAGTGAGAGCATTAGTGATCGCGGTGTTAATTCAACGTCTGCACTGGAGAACGCTGAGACTTCAGCGATCGGCCGAGCACTTGCAAACGCTGGTTATGCAGCTAAGGGCAAAAGAGCAAGCCGCGAAGAAATGAACAAAGTGGTGCGGTTAGAAGCCACACCAACTTGGTCAGTAGAAAACAAATCAAATGAACCAGCACAATGGAATACGCCAGAGTTCAAAGCACCTGTAGCACCTAAGCCACCAACTGTGTGCTGCGATAAGGGGCATATTTTAAGAACTGGCATTAAAAAGGACAATGGCAAAGCCTATTATGGCTATGTATGTGCAGGACAAATCAAAGAGCACGCTGTGTGGGCTAAGCAAGATGCCACAGGCAGCTGGTTTTTTCCAAGCGAGAAGGGAGGCGAATAATGGGATATGTTGAGATTATTGATGGCTCAGGTTATCTAGCACGTTTAGAGGACGGAAAGACAACCATAGAGCCAACATCCGACAAATGCATGAGCTGTAATGACGACAGATTAATGCACGATGGTAAGTATTTGGTATGTACTCAATGCCATTGCAGGCAATAAGGATATTACCATAATGTACACAAAGTTCAAGTGTAATGGTTGCAAGCGTAATACCGAGTTCTTATGGCTTGATCAACTAGATACACCTGAAGGGTTCAAAGCTTATCAGTGTATGGATTGCGGCACTGTAGGTGTCAAGAATATCGCAGAAGCTTTGGATGTATCTGACGGTGATATATCCAGATGTGCTAAGTGTGGTAGTTGGAAGTTCTCATCCGTGGTCTGCCACACTTGCCAGTTGATAGGGGCTAAAGATGCCAACGTATGAATATAGCTGTAGAGAGTGCGGCACGCATGGATCTATTCACAGCTCGTTTAATGATGATGTGCCAGCTATGCAGTGTCCTAAATGTAAGCTAGATATGAGTCGCTTGTACTCAGCACCAGGGTTAATCTTCAAGGGTACTGGTTGAGGTAAGAATGGCTGATATTGACTGGGCTTACCAAAACAAATTGCGTGAGCAATGGCTTAAAGATAATCCAGATGCTCAGTATCTTGGCTGGGTATCCATATGAGTGAGGCAGGCTATGTTGAAACTTGGATCGACACAGATGATCTGCGTATAGTGTGTTGTAAATCACTGTCCACATATTGAGATTATTTTGCATCTACGTGTAAGGAGTTTGTATGCATAGTGTAGGCTCTAGTCAAGCAGTGGCTCTCAAAGCCACAAGGCGAGCCCGCAAGGGAAAGCTCGCAAGGTGCTGGCTAGTTGGGATAGCCTTATGTTTAGCCAACATTTTAGGCTTTGAAAAAGCACATTCCGTTTCAGCTGATAAAACTAATCATTATCGTCAGTGGGCATTTATACAGCTTAATAACCTAGATGAGTTCTATTGCTTAGATGTGCTGTATTACCATGAGTCTAGGTGGAATCCGTTAGCACGTAATGGTTCACACTATGGCATACCACAAGGTAAGAGTAAGTGGCTTAGTACAGTAGATGGATATAAGCAAGTAAAGTGGGGTATTAAGTACATTAATAATAGATATGGTTCTATGTGTAAAGCATTACATCATTACAAGACTAAAGGATGGCATTGAGTAAACGTGAGATAGGCAGTGGCAAATGGAAAAAACTGCGCATCACGATTCTCGACAGGGATGGCTGGCAGTGCGCCATTTGTAACAGACCAGCTGATACGGTAGATCATATATATCCTAGAGTTAAGGGTGGGTCTATGTGGGCATTAGATAACTTGCAATCATTATGTAAATCATGTAATAGCCGTAAAGGTGGCCGTTTTTTTAGCCAGAAGGCGACCCCCCCTGTCTTTTCTATGGTTGATCCGATCACTGTGCTTACCACCCAGCCAGGTGGATCAACCATAGAAA
>OGWM01000081.1_pt1 | contig 14215 bp, 15 predicted proteins | sample 1576041 | NCBI WGS metagenome assembly OGWM01 (sample SAMN07581538, study PRJEB24739) | freshwater metagenome | place: Singapore | collected 2015-01
TTTTTTTTTTTTCAAGCAGAAGACGGCATACGAGATCATAGCCGGTGACTGGAGTTCAGACGTGTGCTCTTCCGATCTGTTTCCCAGTCACGATACAGGAGAGATAAAATGGTCTCAAAAGTTATCATCTATTCAAAATCATATTATTACGGATAAATATTTATTTGTACTTACAGAAAATACATATGTTGTAGCATTTACTAAAACCAATGGAAGTATTTTATGGTCTACAAATTTAAATAAATATTCAAAATCAATAATTGAAGGAAGTAATGTTGGAATATTTTCGACACCAATAAACAATGATCATTTTGGTCTTTTATTAGCAAGTAGCCATTTGTATCTATCTTCTGCAAGCGGTTATGTCTTTAAAATTTCAGCTATAGATGGCAAATATATTTCTAATAAAAAAATCAATAATCAATTATCACGTGCGCCAATTATAGTAGATAATAAAATGATATTTCTTAATCGTTCTTCTCAGTTAATAATAGTCAATTAATGGACAAAACTTTACCAGGAGTTATTACTCTTGCAATAGTAGGAAAGCCAAATGTCGGCAAATCTACTTTTTTTAATAAAATTTTAAATAAAGATTTATCGCCTGTTAGTGAAATTCCAGGAACAACAAAAGATCTTTTTATAGATAATGTTTTTTATAAAAATAGAATTTTTAAATTAATTGATTCAGGTGGACTAAAAAGAAAAGGAAAATCAAAATCTGATGAGCAACAATATATTACTAAGGAAAGTTTGAAAGCTATTTATCTTGCAGATGTCGTATTATTTATGATTGAAGCAGATAAGGAGTTTACGAAAACAGACAAGCAAATTTGTCGATTGATATTAGACAAAGGTAAAGGATTAATTTTTGTCATTAACAAAATTGATTTAGTTAGTGAATTAAAAAAGATTAAAAATGAATATATTTACTATATTAAAAACCTATTTTCTGATGCTTTATTAGCTGATCCGTTTAGTGTTTGTTCTTTAAAACTACAATTTCCAAAAAAAGTTTTCGATGAGGTTATCAATATACACTCTCGTTTTAGAAAAAATTTTAATAATAAAGATTTAAATATTGCCTTGCAGGAAGCAATAAATAGGAACAAGATTCCTGTATATTCAAAATTTCGCCCGAAAATAAAGTATATTAAACAAGTAAGTACTAGACCAATTATTTTTAAAATTTTTGGTAACCAGGCTAATAAACCTTCATTGGATTATCAAAAATATTTATCTAAAAGCTTAAGTAAAAAATTCAATATAAAAGGTTTTAAGATATTTTTAAAATTTGTTAGCGCAGAAAATCCTTTTAAATTTAAAAAATATTAAATTATCTAATATTACTTAGCAGGGATAATTGATTGTCTTTCACACTTCTATTTGATTGATCTAGAGGAGGTATTGGGTAGTCACCTGTAAAATAATGATCTGTAAATTCAGGATTTGCATTATTTCGTTTTTGATAGCCCATAGCTTTATAAATTCCATCTATAGATAAGAAATTTAAAGTTTTAACACCAATATATTTAGTCATTTCATCTAAAGACATAGTAGAAGCTAAAAGTTGGTCTTTGTCTGGCGTGTCAATTCCATAGTAGTCGGGATACATAATAGGCGGACAAGATATTCTCATATGAACTTCTTTTGCACCCGCATCATACATCATTTGTACAATTTTTTTAGATGTAGTTCCTCTAACTATTGAATCGTCTATTAAAATTACTCTTTTATTTTTTACTAATGATGAATTTGGATTGTGTTTTAATTTAACCCCTAACTGTCTAATTTGTTGTGTGGGTTCAATAAAAGTTCTTCCTACATAATGATTTCTAATCAATCCTAATTCGAAAGGGATCTTAGATTGTTTAGAATATCCTATAGCTGCAGGAACTCCAGAATCTGGAACCGCAGAAACTATATCGGAGTCTACATGAGATTCTTTTGCTAATTGTTCACCAAAATTTTTTCTAAATTCATAAACACTTTTTCCAGACATTAAACTGTCAGGTCTTGCAAAGTAAATATATTCAAATATACAAGGACGCGCTCTCATTTTAGGGAATGGTTTAATGCTTTCAATCCCATCATTTGTAATAACTACAATTTCACCATTCTCGACTTCACGAACAAATTTTGCTCCAATAATATCTAATGCACACGTTTCAGAGGCTAAAACATATGATTTTTTCAATTTACCAAGAACTAATGGCCTTATACCATAAGGATCTCTCACCCCGATTAATTTTTTATTTGTAAGCATTACAAGCGCATAGCCACCTTGTATTTGAAACAAGGAGTCTATTATTTTATCGATCGTCTTTAATCTTTTTGAACGAGCTATTAATTGAACTATTGTTTCTGTATCAGAGGTAGTTTGAAATATTGCGCCATCTTTTATCATTTTTTCTCTTAACGTTATTGAGTTAGTAAGATTTCCATTATGAGCAATGCTAATTCCGCCCGTATATAAATCTGCAAAAAAAGGTTGAATATTTCTTAATATAGGAGCTCCCGTTGTAGAATAGCGGTTATGACCTATTGCAAAATTTCCAGGAAGTTTTTGTATTGTAGTTTCTTTTGTGAAGTTATCTCCAACTAGTCCCAATCTTCTTTCAGAAAAATAATTTTTACCATCATAAGATACAATACCACATGACTCTTGACCTCGATGTTGTAAAGAATGTAACCCTAAAGCAGTTAAAGCAGAAGCGTCTATATGATCAAAGATTCCAAAAACACCACACTCCTCATTTAATTTATCAGCGTTTAAATCTAATTGCATAAAATTATTTTTTTAATTTCTTTTTTGCATCATCTATATACTCGTTACTAAAAAGAATTTTTTCATCAAAAAATTTTCGCCCATATTCAATGAACTCATATGAAGAGCCGTTTTTGAAATAGGCAGGCCACTTTTCATATAAATAAATGTAATTAGATAGACTCAGTATTATAACACAATAAAAATAGCCCGTAATCCCCCCAAAGATAAAACCAAATAATTTGTCAATTCCTCCTAAACCCGCCCATTTTAAAGATTTTCCCATAGCTTTTCCTAAGACTATAATTAAAAATAGACTTAATAAAAACACAGTTATACCCGACACTGTTTTAGCCGTTGACTCATTTTCAATAATTTTACTAACATAAGGAAGTGCGTAAGGAATTGAAAATTTTGCCACAATAAAAGCAATGATCCATTTTAAAAAAGAAATCAAACTCAATACAAATCCTTTTTTAGTTGAAGATATTAAGTTAACTAGAATTACTACAGTTACAATGGTATCGAATATATTTATATTATAGGACTGAAAAAAATTTATTAAATTATCCATTCTTAAATGGTTTAATGATAGCAATTAATTGTGGCATTAAAGTTAAGACAAGAGTCATTGCTGTTAACATAGCTAAACCAGTAAAAATTCCAAAATAAATTGAAGGAATAAAGTTAGATAGTATTAATATTGAGAATCCAAAGACAATAGTTAATGAAGCATTAACTATCGCTTTGCCAACAGATTTATGACAAATTTCAATAGTTTTCTTATAATTTTTATTTATTTTAAATTCTTCTCTAAAGCGATAAATGTAGTGAATACTATTATCAATAGCTATTCCAACGGTAATAGATGCAATCGTTATAGTCATCATATCTAAAGGCACATTAAATAGACCTAAACTACCCAGAATAAATAAAGCCGCTGTAAAATTTGGAATAGCAGCAACAATAGACCATGACAATGATTTGAATAGTATTAATAATAAAATGAAAATTCCTCCAAATGTTATTCCCAAAGTTTTAATCTGCGAGTCAAATAAACTTTGTAATAGGTTATTAAATATTACTAATACTCCTGTGATTTTAAATTCATCTTTTTTGAGTTTTAATTTTTCCTCTAAATCTTTCTGTATTTTAATTAAAAGTTCTTTTCTATTAAGATTAGGATTAGAGTCTATTATTCTAAGAGATATTCTAGCTTCATTATTTTCAATTGAAACATAAGGTGTTACAATGCTTTTTTTGATATCTTCAGGTAATTTACTATATAAAATTGCCATTTCGAGAGGTCCTAATTTCTTATTATCATTAATTTTTTCACCTAATTGCAAAACTGAATAAAAAGATAAAACTTTTCCTATTTCAGGCAATGATTCTAAATATTTATGAACATTGACAATGTTATTTACTCTGAAATTAGTAAACCAATAGCTATCTTTATATTCATTTGAGTCTGAACCTTGGAAAAAATCATCATCATTCTTAGTGTTTTTATTATCTAAGTCTTTAAATTTTAAAATAATTTCTAAAGGAGTTGTTCCTCCTAATTTCTCATCAATTAATTTCATCCCCTGATATATTTCAGTTTTTTTATCGAAGTAGTTAATAAAACTATTTTCAACTTTTAGTCTTGTCATTCCATAAATACTTAAAATTAAAATAATGGTGGAAAATGCTAATACTAAAAACCTGTGATTTAGAGCAATGATAGCAAATAACTTTGCTAATTTTGAATCTTTGCTTTCATGCATAGGTGTTGCTTTGGGTTTAAATTTAATTATCAAATAAGGCAGCAATATCATCGATACAAATAATGAAATAAATAATCCAAGAGTCATCATCCATCCAAAATCTATAACTGGTTTAATGTCGCAAAAAATAAATGATAAAAAAGCAAGTACCGTTGTTAATACAGCGTATAGAATTGGTGTAAAAATTTTTGTTGTAGTTAGATAGGTAAGATAATTTTCTTTCTTTTTAGGAAATTCAGTTTGTAGTTGCTTATATCTTTCTACGTAATGTATGTTTATTTCCATCGTAAGAATAAGCATCAATGAAATAAAATTAGAAGATATGACGGTCACTTTCCAGTTTAAATAACCTAACATTCCAACCATTATAGCTATAGATAAAAAACAACTCAGAAGAGGAAAAATTACCCATCTAACATCTCTAAAGATAAACCATAAAGTTATTAGTATAAAAATAAAAACTCCAGAACCAAACACAGTTATATCTTTTTTTACAAACGATATTAAATCATCTGCTATCATAGGAATTCCAGATAGATTAATATCTGCTATGTTTTTATATTTTGAAATTTGAGATCTAATCTCAATATTATAAATTTCTAAATTTTTATTATGTTCTTTTTTTAATTTTTCTAAAATTTCTTTATGATTTTCAAATTCTTTTAAATCTTTTTCTGAAAGTTTATTATTTTGTTGTTTGTCTAGAAAATCTTTATTTGTTTTTAAAGCAGATAAATATTTTTTATTATCTTTGATATAAACAACAATTCCAAAAGTAGTAGCATCATCATTTATTATTAATCTTTTATATACTGGGCTATTTTTTAATTCATTGAGGGCTCTATTAATTTCTATACCCGGAGTAACTATGTATTGAATATTGTTAATTTTTTCTATTAAAGGCTGGTCAGAACTTTCAAATAAAGGGGCATTTAAAACACTTATTGTTTTGCTTACCCATTTTATATTATTAATTTCATCAACAAACTTTTTTAACTCCTTAAGGCTTTCTTCGTTAATTTTTTTTTTAGGGGAATATGTAATTACAAAAAAATCTTCAGATAAATAACGTTCGTTTACAGATCTTAAGTAATTTAAATCAGGATCATTTTCTAATAGTAATGAATCAGCTGATGCGTCTAACTGGAAATTTTTTGCGTTATAAATTGAAAATGAAAATAATAGTATTAACGTAATTAGTATTAATTTTGGTCTTTCTAAGAATTTCTTATAAAGCTGATTTATAAAATTCATTTTAATTAATATAATTCCTTACACATCTATCAGAGACAGAAGTTATTATGTCATAAGGTGAAGTTTCAGATACTTTTGCAAATCCATCTAAATTTAAATTTTTTCCAAAAACCTCTAAATGATCACCAATTTTTATTTTATTTTTCACTTTACTAACATCGATTATCATTAAATCCATAGATATTCTCCCAATCATTGGCAGCTTAATATTTTGATAAAACACATAGCCAATATTAGATATTTTAATTTTTATTCCATCAGCATATCCAAGAGGAATAGTTGCTGTGACTATATTTTTTTTTGCTTTATAGCTTTGATTGTAACCTGCTGTTTCACCTTTTTTTAGATGGTTAATTTGAATAACTGGAGATGTCAAAGATACTACATTTTTTAAACCTTTTTTAAAAAATAATTTTCCACCATACAAAGCTATACCTGGCCTTACTATGTCAAAATGGTATTCTTTTCCTAAAAATATTCCTCCTGATGCAGCTAGACTAAATTTACAATTTGGAAAATTAAACATAGATTTTATTTTTAAAAACTTATTTTTTTGAATGACATTATATTTGCTGTTTTTCTCATCGGCACTTGCAAGGTGAGTATATATTATAACTTCTTTGAATTTTTTAATTATTGATTGTTCGTTATATATTTTTAAAATTTCTTTATCTTGCATTCCTGATCTGCACATTCCTGTATCAACTTGAATAGCTAATTTATTAAAAAATTTTTTTTTATTTAAAAAATTTGTCCATTTTTTAAATTGTTCATAAGTATTAAGAACAGGTGTGAATTTATTTTTAAAAAATATTTGCTCTTCATTTCTGTTTAATCCGTTAGCTACATAAATATTAATATTTGAAATTTTTTTTTTAATTTTTAAAGCTTCAGAAATATTTGCAACCCAGAAATCTCTACATTTATTTTTAATTAAAAATTTTGCAATTTCAATATCTCCAAGACCATACGCATTAGCTTTTATTACTGGACAAATAGTTTTTTTTGAAAATTTTTTAATAATATTAAGATTATTTTTAATACTATTTAAATTGATAATAAGTTTTGAATGCGAATATTGCATTCATGATTAATTATCAAATTTTATATTATTTGCATCTTTAAACTTGGTATAAGCACTTTCAAATTCTAAATTTATTATACCAGTAGGGCCGTGTCTTTGTTTGCCAATTATTACTAGTGCTTGATTATGTACTTGGCTCATTTTTTCTTGCCATGTTATATGCTCAGCTGTTCCAGCTTGAGGTTCGCTTTTTTCTAAATAATATTCTGGTCGATATACGAACATAACCACATCAGCATCTTGTTCAATTGAACCTGACTCTCTTAAATCTGATAATTGAGGTCTCTTATCATCTCTTTGCTCTACCGCTCGAGATAATTGAGATAATGCTAGTACAGGAACACTTAATTCCTTAGCTAATGCTTTTAGTCCTTGAGTTATTTCTCCAATTTCCTGAACTCTACCTTCGTATTTAAAATTTCCTGTAGTCATTAATTGTATGTAATCGACAACAATTAAATCCAGACCATGAAGTCTTTTAATTCTTCTCGCTCTATTTGCTAATGTAGAAATTTTAATAGCAGGGGTTTCATCGATATATAAAGGAAGATCATTAATATTTTTTGAAGCTTCAATAAATTTTTCTAAATCTTCCTGAGTAATTTTTCCTCTTCTTATATCATTTGATCTAATTCTTGATTGTTCAGCTAATATTCTAGTTGATAATTGCTCAGAGGACATTTCTAAGGAAAAGAATGCAACGGAAGACTTTCCTTGTTTGTTTTCCATTATTTTTTTTGCAGCATAGAAAGCGATATTAGTTGCAAGTGCAGTTTTTCCCATTGAAGGTCTACCAGCAATGATAATCAGATCTCCTTTGTGCATTCCTCCAAGCCTCTCATCTAAATCACGAAGTCCTGTTGGCACACCAACTATACCTTCATCATTTTTAAAAGCTCGCATTGCCATATCAACGGTTTCGCCAAGAGCTTTTTCAAAAGACATATATGATCTGTCAAATTTTCCCCTTTCAGCAAGATCAAATAGTTTTTTTTCAGTTCCTTCTATTAATTGTTCAGCAGTATGCTCTAAATTTTTGTTATTAGCTTCTGTTAATGTGTTCTCAGACAATTCAATGAGCTTTCTTCTCAAATGAAGATCATAAATTACTTTCGCATAATCTTTAGCTTGAAAAGCAGAAGTTGAAAGTCTTGTAAGTTTTGCAATGTATTCATTGCCACCCAACTCTTTTAATGATTGGTCATTTTCTAGATAATTTTTTAAAGTAATAGGACTTGCAAGCAATCCTTTGCTTATTAATTTATTTAAATAATGAAATATTTTTTGATGAATAGGGTCGAAGAAGATATTTTCATTAACAATAGTAGAGATTTCATCAAATATTTCATTATTTACTAAAATTGATCCTAATATTATTTGTTCCGCCTCTATATTATTGGGTAATTCTTTAGTGGTGTTTAAAATTCTAATATTTTCTGCGCTCATAGAAATATTTAAATTTATTTAGGTTACGAGTATAGAATAATTTTTGAAAAAATAGTGTGGATAAGTTTATAACTTTTTGGCTAAACTATTTTTTCAACGGAAACAACTTTTACTTTTATTGAAGCTTGAACATCGGCATGTAAATTTATTATTACCACATAATCACCAATTCTTTTAATTTGCTCTTTAAGTTCAATCATATTTGCTGAAATATTTTTAAAATTATGCGTTTCTAAATTTTGAATAATTTCTTTAATAGTTAAAGAGCCGTATAAAGCTCCTCCTTCCATTGAATTTTTAGTTATTTTTAATTCAAATTTATCAATTTCTTTTTGAATTTTTACAGCTTCATTTTTTAGTTCGTTATTCTTTTTATTTAGTTCTTCTCTTCTTTTTTCAAAAATAGCTAAATTTTCTTTTGAAGCAACAAGTGCCTTATTATTTTTTAAAAGATAATTTCTAGCAAAACCATTTGCAACTTTTACTTTGCTGCCAATTTTTCCTAATTTTTTAATATTTTCTAAAAGAATAACTTCCATGATTAATCCGCTACAAATGGTAATAAAGCTAATATTCTAGCTTTTTTTATTTCATTAGATAACTCCTTTTGTTTTGCATAACAAACAGAAGTTATTCTGCTAGGTAACATTTTTCCAGTTTCAGATATATATTTTTGAAGTAACTTTAAATTTTTGTAATTAATTACTGGAGCATCTTTCCCACTCAAAGGACAATCTCTTGTAAATTTAGTGGTTGCTTTTTGGAAAAGCATTAAATTTGAATTATTATTCTTTTTAGTCTTTTTAATATTTTTTCTTTTCATTATTTACCTTCTTCTTTTTGAACTAATTCTGAGTTTTCCTCAGGAATATTTTTTATTCTAATAGTCATAAATCTCAAAATATTTGAATCAATTCTTTCAATTTTTTCTAGTTCTTGGACAATTACCGGCTCCCCAGAAAAGTATAAATTTGTATAATACCCTTTTTTAAAATTTTTAATTGGATAAGCTAACTGTCTAAGACCCCAATTCTCTTTTTTTTCAATTTTACCTTTATTTTTTTTTATAAGATCTTCAATTTTTTGATGAAGATCAGAAAGATCTTTATTATTTAAGCTTTGAGACGCTATGTATGTGTGTTCGTAATAATTCATTTTAACTTATGGTTGCTTTTAATTAGCATCCCAACCTTAATATTAAAGTCGAGAAAGTCAGGGCAATATATAATTTTTTTTTTTTAATACAACAGTGTTAATTTTGTTATAATTACTTACTTAATTATCTTAATTATGAGAGCAATCGTATTTCCAGGGCAGGGATCACAGTATGTTGGCATGGGAAAAGATTTCTATGATGTGTTTAGTGAAGCTAAAGAGGTTTTTCATGAGGTCGATGATGCTTTGGATTTTAAATTATCAAATATTATTTTAAATGGACCTAAAGAAACTTTAGATCTTACTGAAAACACCCAACCAGCCATAATGACCGTAGGGGTAGCGATTTATAAAACCCTAAGAAAACAAAAAATAAATGATTTAAAAGATTATAGTTTTTTTGCAGGACATTCTTTAGGAGAATATACCTCATTGATCTGTTCAGACTCTTTAACTTTAAAAGATGGTGCCAAAATTTTAAAAGAAAGAGGAAAATCAATGCAAGAAGCTGTTCCAGTAAATGTTGGGGCTATGGCGGCTGTATTAGGGGCAGAAATAGATTTAATAAATGAAGTGATAAATAATAATAAATCTATTGAAGGGGTTGCTGAAATTTCAAACGATAATTGTCCAGGTCAGATAGTTATAAGTGGAAACAAAGAAAAAATTAATAAGATAGTAGACGATTTAAAAAATACTTATAGTAAAAAAGCAATACTCTTACCGGTTAGCGCTCCATTCCATTGTTCTTTAATGAAGCCTTCAGCGGATAAGATGAATCAAATTTTAACAAAAACAAACTTTTCTAAACCAAAAATTAATATTGTTTCTAATGTAACAGCTAAGACTATTGATAATTTTAAAGAAATACCCTCCTTGCTAACAAAACAAATTACTCATCACGTCAGATGGAGAGAAACTATAGATTTAATGACAAAAAATGGTGTAAAACATTTTATTGAAATAGGACCAGGGAAAGCATTAACGGGTATGATAAAAAGAATAGGAAAAGAACTTACAACAACTACAATTGATAATATAACTCAATTTAATGAATTTAATTAATTTAAAAAATAAAAAAGTTTTTATAACTGGCGGTACCGCCGGCATTGGTTTATCTATATTAGAAAGTTTTTATAAATTAGAGGCCGATATATTTACCATTGGAACAAATGTTGAAAATCTTAAGACTATTCAAAGTAATTTTCCAAAAATTAAAACTGTTAATTTCAACTTAGAAAATCATCAAAAAATTGAAGAGTTAGTAAAAGAAGCAAAAGATAAATTAGGAGGGTTGGACATAGTTATTAATAATGCAGGAATCACGAAAGATAATCTTGCAATTAGAATGTCTGATGAAGAATGGAATAAGGTAATTAATATAAATTTAACCGCTGTATTTTTGATTTGTAAATATTCTATTAAAGCAATGATGAAACAAGATGCAGGATCTATAATTAATATTAGTTCAATCGTAGGTCATACAGGTAATTTTGGACAAGCGAATTATTCAAGTGCAAAAGCAGGAATAGTTGCAATGTCCAAAAGTCTTGCAAAGGAATATGCGAAAAAAAATATTAGAATAAATTGTATTTCACCAGGGTTTATCGATACAAAAATGACTAAGAATATCAATGAAGAGTTCAAAAAGAAACTTATAGAGAATATACCAATGGGAAAATTAGGCACAGGTAACGATATTGCTAATTGTGCTCTTTTCTTGGCTTCAGATCTTTCTAGTTATATTACAGGCGAAACCATCCATGTTAATGGTGGAATGTATATGGCTTGATTTATTTAATTTATTCATTTATTGAAAGAATCATTAATAATAAGGGAGTTTAAAAAATGAGCGATGTTGCAGCAAAAGTTAAAAAAATAATTGTAGAACACTTAGGTGTTGATGAGGCTAAAGTTACAGATGAAGCTAGTTTTATCGATGATTTAGGCGCAGATAGTTTAGATACAGTAGAGTTAGTAATGGCATTTGAAGAGGAGTTTGGTTCCGAAATATCAGATTCAGAAGCTGAAAAAATACTAACGGTAGGTGACGCAATAAGATTTATCGAGAATAATCCTGCAAAGTAGTTCTTTTGATTTCAAAATCAAAGAGAGGTTTGATTTTAATATTATCTTCCCCTTCAGGGGCAGGAAAAACTACCCTAGCTAAAAAAATTGAAATAAGCGATAGTAATTTCAAAATATCAGTTTCTTATACAACAAGAACTCCTAGATTAAACGAAATAAATGGAGTTGATTATAATTTTATTAGTATAAATAAATTTGAAGAATTATCTAATCAAAATAAATTTTTAGAACAAGCAAAAGTATTTGGAAATTATTATGGTACTCTAAAAGAACCAATAGAAGAAAATTTAGTTCAGGGAAAAGATTATATATTTGATATAGATTGGCAAGGAACAGAACAAGTTAAAAAAATAATGCCATTAGATATTGTGCCTATTTTCATTTTACCACCTAGCATTAATGATTTAGAAAACAGACTTAAAAAAAGAGAAGAAAAAAATAAGGAATTAATTGATCAAAGGATGAAAATGGCAAAAGATGAGATTAATCATTGGAAAGATTATAAATATATCGTTGTAAACAAAAACCTAGAAAATTGTTTTGAGCAAATAACCAAGATAGTTAAGATTGAAAGAGAATTAAGGTCTACTTTTAATTAAATCAACCAATTTATAGTAAAAACTAAAATCTAAATTTTCTGGTCTTAGGTTTTTAATATTATCAAAATCTATTAATTTAAGTTCCTTTTCGTTAAGTAATTTTTTTAGTGTTTTAGAAATCATTTTTCTTTTAGTATTGAATATAATTTTTGTCAGATCCGACAAAATATTTAAATCTTTTAATTTAAAATTAGTATTTTTTTTAGGAGTAAAAGATAGTACCGAGGAATCAATTTTTGGCTCAGGATTAAAGTCTTTTTTTGAAATATTAAAATGAAATTTAACATTTAGTCTAGTATCAGTTAATATTGAAATTCTGCCATATTTTTTTTGATTAGGGGTTGCTATAATTCTTTCCGCTACTTCTTTCTGAAACATCAAAATCATTTGATCATAGAAAGGAGGCCATGGTTCAGAGTAAATCCATTTTATTAGCAATTTTAAGGAGATATTATAAGGAAGATTTCCAAAAATTATTGAATTTTTTTTAAATATATTTTTTTCCTCAAAACTTAAAGCATCTGCAATTTTATAATTAAAATTACTATATTTATTTTTAAATTTTTCTAAATGATCAGTTAAATCTTTATCAAACTCGATTGCAAATATTTTTTTTGGGTTTTTTTTTAACAATTCCTCTGTTAAATTTCCAGAGCCTGGTCCTATTTCAATTATATTAGTATTTTTATTAATATTATTTATGTCTACAATTTTTTTAATTATATCCTTATTAATTAAAAAATTTTGACCAAGGTTTTTTTTATGTTTAAACATTATATTTAGAAAAAAACCTTATTGCTTTCTTAAAACTTTCTGGATTAGCAATTCCTTTTCCAACAATTTCTGTTCCAACGCCATGATCAGGGGAAATCCTAATAAATGGTAAACCGATTGTAATATTTATAGCATCAAGATCAAATTTAGTTTTGAAAGTTGTTAAAATTTGATCATGATAGTGACCAATTAAGATATCAATTTTTAATTTTGCTCTTTGTAAAAAGCTAGTATCTGGAGATAGAGGGCCTATAACAGGATATTTTTTTCTAAGTCTTTTAATTGCAGGGATAATTATTTTTTTTTCTTCAGTACCTATATAGCCATTTTCACCGTTATGAGGATTTAATCCAAGTATACCAATCTTAAATTTTTTTCTTTTAATGGTTTTGGAATAAAAAATACTCACATTTTTGCATGCTTTTTCAATTTTTTTATATGTAATCTTTTTATAAACTTCTTTTAAAGGAATATGCGTGGTTAGAGGAAGAACAGAGAAGTTCTCATTAAACAAAAGCATATTTTCTTTATTTTTATTATTAGTTTTGTCTGCAATATATTCAGTAATTCCATTATATTTATTTTTTGTAAATTTTGATTTGTTAATTGGAAGATTAATTAGTCCAGCTGCTATTTTCTTTTTAAGTATATAAAATGCACATTTAAAGCAATTTTCAATAAATTCGTCTGATTTTTTTGATTTTAAATCGAAGGGTTTTTTTTGTTTATAATTTAAATTAATAAAATTAAATTTTACATTTTTTAAATTATCAATTTCACAAAAGTTAAATTTTAGATTTATTTTAAGATTTAAATTATCAGCTTGTTTTTTTAAAAGGTAATAATTTCCAATAATTATAAAATTTAGATTTGTATTATTAATATAATTTAATGATTTAAGAAAGATTTCAGAGGAGATACTGTTGGGATCTCCTAAAATAATTATAATTTTTTTTTTCACAGAAATTTAATTAGATACTTTTTTTTACTTTTTTCTAAATGGGTTACTGAAAATTTATTTAATTGTTTGTTTTGTTCAGTGATAATTAATTGTCTTTTTAATTTTTCTTCATCTTCAGTATTTTTTTGTTCTTTTTCGAGTTCTTTGTTAACTTCAGTCAAATTTACATTAAGTCTACTCTCGTACATTTGTCTAATTAATTTTGACCACTTCATATCAATTTTTATTATATTTTTTAAATAATCTTTTTCTATTTCGTTTTGATTATAGAAAGAATTAAGAATTTCATTGTTTATTTTAATTCTCTCTATATAATTA
>OGWM01000082.1_pt1 | contig 14141 bp, 16 predicted proteins | sample 1576041 | NCBI WGS metagenome assembly OGWM01 (sample SAMN07581538, study PRJEB24739) | freshwater metagenome | place: Singapore | collected 2015-01
GAAATCGAATTCCGCCTTTACGTGGACCTCTTGCGCTGGAATGTTGAACACGATAACCCTGTAAAACTTGCACATCGTCATCGTTACGAAGTGGAATAGAAATGACAACTTCGCGCTCACAACTCTGAAGAGCTTTGACTGTGCCAGGTTTTAAATCCAAATATTTAGCTGCATTTTCTACTCGTGCATTTACCTCTTCAAAGGGGGTTGAGATTTTTGACATATGATGATTGAAAATGCCAAGATGAAAACTGCTGAATCTGCACTGTCGCAAGGGCCAGGTAAATAGAGAATGAGAATTGCTATTGCTGGTGCTGGAAACGTTGGCCGTGCGATTGCTCGCGAATTGCTCGACAATGGCCATCAAGTATTGCTCCTTGACCGAGATCCAAAAGCGCTTAAAACTGAATCAGTGCCTGATGCCGAATGGTTACTGGCAGATGCTTGCGAAATTGCTGCACTTGATAAGGCTCAGCTCAATACCTGCCAGGTTCTCGTTGCTGCTACCGGTGATGACAAAGTAAATCTTGTGACTTCTCTCCTCGGTAAGACCGAATATGGTGTTCCGCGCGTGGTTGCACGTATCAATCATCCAAAGAATGAATGGCTCTTTGATCAGTCTTGGGGAGTTGATGTTGCAGTATCAACTCCACGTATCATCGCAGCGCTGGTTGAAGAAGCTGTCAGCGTTGGCGATGTCGTGCGCCTCTTCTCATTTAGAAAAGGTCAAGCAAATCTCGTAGAAATCACATTGCCGGATTCCTCGATTTGTATTGGTAAAACGGTTGAAGAAGTTGAACTTCCCGAAGATGCATCTCTCGCCGCTATCGTGCGCGATGGACGTGTTATTGCTCCTACTCCAAGTGATGTATTTACTGCTGGCGATGAACTTCTCTTCGTTGCATCCGTTGCTGCCGAAAATCAGCTGAAAGGATGCTTTATCGCTCAGTAGGAATCGCGGGAGCGTTCTTAATGATTTGCCAGGTTCCGTAGGCGGTTGCAATAAATAGCGGATATCCCATCGCTAGATTTACAGTTCCTAATAGATTGACATTGCCAGTTCGATAAATTGGATATTGAACAGCGATGCGGGTAAAGAACATAGCAACCCAAAGCCAGCTCGCTAATGTGTAGGCGCGCTTTCGCTCAGGATGATTTCTCCACTTTAAATTCTCGCCAAGTATTGGTCCAAGCACCAGTCCCATGATTGGCCATCCCACGAGATTGCCAATCAAATAGACAGTTCCGTAGCCGAGGTTGGTAAGTAATTTTGGAATGTATAAATCGCTGGCATTACCCGTTCGGTTTGCAAACCACGCGCAGATCAGCACCCCGATAAATCCGCTCATTGCATGTTGCACAGTCTCGCGACGAGCGAGGCGAATCAATGTCAGTAGCGCCGATACTGCAATTGCCGAAATCAGTGCGGGTCTGAGCGCATCGGCAACATTAAAAACGACAAGAAAAATGACGGCAGGAATTCCAGAATCAATCAAACCTTTCTTTCCACCAAAGGCTTGTAAAACCTTTTCGCGGTCTTCGTGCTGACTCATTGTCGCCCCGTTGATCCAAATCCCCCGGTCCCACGACCAGATCCTGGTAATTCAGCTACCTCAATAAATTCTGCTCTCTCCACTTTTTGAAAGACTAGTTGCGCGATTCGATCACCTCGTTTGAAGGTAATGCTCTCCTTGGGATCGTGATTAATCATGATGCATTGCAGTTCACCTCGAAAACCTGCATCAACTGTGCCCGGGGCATTGACCATAGTCACCCCGTGTTTGATGGCTAAACCAGATCGTGGATGCACCAGCGCAACATATCCATCGGGAAGTGCTATCGAGATTCCCGTGGGCACGAGCGCTCTTTCACCGGGGGCTAGCGTGACATCAATACGAGAGACGATATCGGCTCCAGCATCTCCACCCTTTGCATACGTTGGAAGCGGCAAATCTGGATCTAGACGAGTAATGAGAACTTGAAGATTATTCATGGATTGATATCAAACTCTGGATCTACAAAGGAAAGTAGTTCTGGATTCTTCTTCATGGTCTCCAAATATTCAGCTGGTGCATTCTCTAAAAAGTGCTTCATGGGAACAATTACAAAGAGCGCTGCTGCTCTTACCGCAATGTCTCCCTGTGGCCCACCCAATCTTCCTTCAGCTTCTGAATACACCTTTCGATTTACTTGCCCGGTTATGCGAGCTGTGATGTGAAGTTTGGTTCCGATGGGAACCGGCTTGAGAAAATCCGTTTCAAGTCGCGCAGTCACAGCAGGTGCACGTAATAACCACATCAACTTTCCCAACGCTTCATCAAAGGCTAAAGAAAGTAGTCCACCATGAGCAAGGCCCGGTGCTCCTTGGTGATTTTCGCTCACCATAAATTCAGCAGTGATTTCAACACCTTCTCCAACGTGGGCTACTAGATGTAATCCTGTGGGATGAAGCTCGCCACAACCAAAACAATGTTTGAAGTGTGATGGAATTTGAGTGCCAGTTTTTGGTGAGAGAGCATGACGTTCTGGAATCGTTGCACCATCGGGAGGGGTAGTACTTGCTACACGACTCATGTCGTTAGATTACTTCATGGAGTGTGCGTTGTGAGAATTCACCGATAATCTAGCGGGCATGACCTTTCGGGAAGTCATTCGGCCTCCACTGTGGCTACTTGGCTTCATCTACTTTCTCCTGTTGTCGCTAGTGATTGCAATCTGGGCTGCTTTTGATAATCAAACCGCGCTTCTGGCGTGGATCGCTGCAACGATTGCCATCATTGCAATCGCAATTACTTGGCGCCGAGAAATAGTTTTTGATGGCAAAGAATTGCGCGTTGGTAAAGCCCACATTGAGATCGAATACATCAAGGAAGTCATACTTGCCGATCAAGTTTCCATGCGAAACTTGCGTATCCGAGATGCCGACCCTGCCGCATATCTAGCGATTGCCTTCTGGATTCCAACGGGCGTACAGATCATCCTTGACGATGACAGAGACCCAACGCCTTATTGGTTAATCAGCGCCCGAAAATACGAGGAACTTAAGCGCACTCTTTGCAGATAGCTTTAGCGCCTTCGCCTTTGGCGAGCTGTGTAATGTGATGTATCAAGAAACAACGTGAGCATGTGAACTCATCAACTTGCACAGGTACAACTCGTACTGCCAACTGCTCTCCTGATAAATCAGCACCTGGAAGTTCAAGATTCTCAGCAGCTTCTGCTTCATCAACATCAATCTGACCAGATTGAGCCTCTGCACGCTTTGCTTTGAGTTCTTCTAGCGATTCCTCGTGAAGTTCTTCATCCGTTTTTCGGGGTGTGTCGTAATCTGTTGCCACTGTTCTCACCTCACTTCCACTCTTCTAGAAAGGCCGGTTGCCCTGCGCGAATATTGACGCATCAACCCTCTCTATGCACCTCAACACTCGGCGTGTCGGATTTATTCCGCATGAAACCTCTCTCTTTAGGTTTATTGAGGTGGAAGCGCTGCGTTTTCGATGGCTTTAGCCAATCCCCCATCAACATAGGCATGAATCGCAGTTCCCTCAGCCAAATGATCCTCACTCAAAATTTCACCGCTTTCGTGGATTGCACTCACTAAATCACCACGGTGATAGGGAATTACTGCTGATATTTCAACAGCAGGATGTGGGAGCGACTTTTCTATCGCATGAATCAACCCTTCAATTCCAAATTTAGTGCGAACTGAGAAGGCATAGCTATTTGGCTCTTTTCGCAAAATTTCCATGACAACTTCTGGATTTGCAATATCAATTTTATTAATCGCGATAATCTCTGGAATATCTGCGCCGCCAATATCTGCAATAACTTCGCGCACTGCACGAATTTGTTCAAAGGGGTCTGGGTGGGAACCATCAACGACATGGACAATTAAATCTGAACCCGTTACTTCTTCAAGCGTAGATTTAAATGCATCTACGAGTTGATGTGGCAGATGTCTGACAAAACCAACGGTGTCGGCCAATGTGTAGACGCGGCCTTCAGCTGTTTCACATTTGCGTACGGTGGGATCAAGCGTTGCGAAGAGCGCATTTTCAACAAGAACCCCAGCCCCCGTAAGTGCATTGAGAAGCGATGATTTTCCAGCATTGGTGTAGCCAGCAATCGCAACCGATGGAATATTAAATCGTCGACGTTCCTGCCGTTTGGTATCGCGTGCGGTTTTCATCTCTTTAATTTCGCGACGTAACTTTGCCATTTTGTCGCGGATGCGCCGCCTATCAGTTTCAATTTTTGTCTCACCCGGTCCGCGGCCACCGATACCTGCGCCACCAGCTGCACGACCACCAACCTGACGAGAAAGTGAATCTCCCCAACCGCGTAAACGAGGAAGAAGATAAGCAATTTGAGCTAGCTCTACTTGAGCCTTACCTTCTTTGCTCTTTGCATGTTGTGCAAAGATGTCGAGAATCAGTGCAACTCGATCCACCACCTTTACCTTTAATTTATCCTCAAGGGTACGAAGTTGTGACGGTGAAAGTTCGCCATCGCAAACAACGGTGTCAGCACCAGTAGAAACTACAATTTCACGGAGTTCGCGAACTTTTCCTGAACCAATATAGGTAGCAGGATCGGGTTTATCGCGTCGCTGAATTAGGCCATCGAGAACTTCAGAACCTGCAGTTTCGGCAAGTGCCTTCAATTCAGCGAGTGAATTCTCGGCCATCTCTGCGCTTCCCTCAGTCCAGACCCCAACTAATACGACTCGTTCCAGTTGTAGTTGGCGATACTCAGCCTCTGAAATATCTTGAAGTTGAGTCGAAAATCCCTGAACTCGCCTGAGCGCATGACGATCAACTAAATCAGCTTGAGCACTTTCTTCATAACTCTGCTCTTCTGCATCAAAATCCGCGGCAACTTTTGCTGATTCGCGAAGCAGTTCGTCGAAAAGTCGATCGTAGCTATCTCCAGCAGTGCTCATGCCAACACATACTTTGTAATGTCACAATCTTTCAGAAGCACGGCAGGGCCGGTAAGAGTTGCATTGGAGTGTCCATCAATTTCTACAACGAGTCGACCGCCTGGTGGGTAGATCACCCAGGTGCTTGGTAATTTTCCTGATGTATGAAGCGTCGCTGCCAGTGCAACTGCACATGTGCCAGTTCCACATGAGCGAGTTTCTCCGCTGCCGCGCTCATGGACACGCATCGAAAGTTCATTGCCACCTAACATTTCAACGAATTCAACGTTGACACCTTCTGGATAAGATGATTTTGGCGCAACGTTCGGTGCGATTGATAGTGAACCCACTTCATTGAGTGAGTCGACAAAGACAACGGCATGCGGATTACCAACATTGATGTTGAAAGCCGGCCAAATATGCCCATTGTGAGAAACTTCAACTTGCTCCATCTCGTCACGAACCTGTCCCATATTGACTGAAATATCGCTATCACGTGGAACGCGAAGGTGCTTTATTCCAGCTCGAGTGTTAATGGCAAATATGCCTTCATTCTGATGGCCTCGTTCCACCAAATAGCGAGCCATCACTCGAATTCCATTGCCACACATTTCTGCAACTGATCCATCTGCATTGGAATAGTCCATGAACCAATGACTCTCTTTTTTAACAATTTTGATAAAGCCATCTGCTCCGATTCCGGATTCTCGATTGCACATAGCGGCAATTGATTCGGGAGTTATGGAGATTTGATTTTCAGGGTCAAAGAGCAGAAGAAAGTCATTTTCAGTGCCGTGACCATATGTGGCGATTATTGGCTGTGCCATAGGGCTATGAGTTTATCTTTTCGAGAATAGTTTCAAGGCGAGGCTGGTGCCATGCAATCCAAGTAATACGCATATCGCGCGAGAACCAGGTCTCTTGGCGTCTTGCATATTGTCGCGTTGCACGTTTCGTCTCTTCCTTTGCATCATTCTCAGTCATCACGCCATCTCGCATTGCCAAAATCTGTGCATAGCCCAATGCTCGTTGCGCAGTCGTTCCTTTTCGAATTCCAGATTCAATCAATCGATCTACTTCATCGACTAAACCGGCATCCCACATTCGATCCACGCGTTGGTCGATACGTTCGCGCAGGTGTTCGCGCTCCATGACTAATCCAAACTGAAGCGCATCTGGATAACGCGAACTCTCTTCGCGAGGAAGATGTGCAGTAAAGGGCTCACCAGTTATCTCGATTACTTCGAGAGCACGAATTACTCTTCGAATATTGGCGCGATCTATTGCGATGGCTGCTGCAGGATCCTTCTCTTGCAACATGCGAAAGAGATAATCGGCACCCAATTCGGAACCAATCTCTTCCAATTTTTTTCTTACCTCTGGATCTGTATCTGGAAAATTTAGATCATCTAACACCGCTTTGATATAAAGGCCCGTACCACCAACAATAATTGCGGATTTTCCACGCTGGTGAATATCAGTTATGTGTGAGCGGGCTTGTTCCTGAAACCATGCAACTGTCGCATCTTGATCTACCGCCAGAACGTCCAACATATGATGAGGGATATCGCGTCGCTCACCTATTGCTAATTTGGCAGTTCCAATATCCATTCCACGATACAGCTGCATCGAATCAGCGTTGATGATTTCACCATCGATGCGCTCAGCAATATCCAAGGCGATTTCGCTCTTACCTGTTGCAGTAGCACCGCAAATGACAATTACTTTAGTCATGAATTGGTGCGAACTTTAGGTATACCAAGAGTCGTTTGCGAAGGAGCATTGCGCGCTTCATGAGCATCTCCCCCTCGAGTCCGAACCACTGCAAGTGGATCTCCGATCAAATAATGCGCTGAAGCATCGGTGATGCGCACATCAACAAAATCGCCAGGTCGAGCATCAGTTTTATGGTCAAAATGCACAATTCGAAAATCTTCAGTTTTGCCAGTCATTCTTGCTTGTATTTCATCCCGTCGTCCTTCAATCTCAGAAACTAATGCGCGATGAGTTGTCCCAATAGCTGCTTGATTTACTGAAAGAGAAATCTTCTGCTGATGTTCGTGCAATCTTGTATAGCGCTCTCCCACAATATCTTCCGGTACCTGATTAGGCATGGCACCGGCAGGAGTTCCTGGTCTGATGGAGTATTTGTAGGTGTAAGCCGCCGCAAATTTCGCTTGGCTTGTGATGTCTAGCGTTGCCGAAAAATCTTCCTCAGTTTCTCCCGGAAAACCGACGATGATGTCAGTTGTAATCATTGCGTGAGGCATCGCCGCACGAACGCGCTCAAGAATTCCGAGATATTTATCGCTGCGATACGAACGTCGCATACTTTGTAAAATTGCATCTGAGCCTGATTGCAATGGCATGTGCAAATGCGGCATGACATTAGGGGTACTAGCCATTGCTTCAATGACATCATCTGTGAAATCACGAGGATGAGGTGACATGAAGCGAACTCGCTCTAGTCCCGCTATTTTTCCTACCTCTTTAAGTAACTCAGCAAAGGCTCCACGGTTGCCAAATTCAACTCCGTACGCATTGACGTTCTGTCCTAAAAGAGTGACTTCAATCACTCCTTGAGCGACTAACGCACGTATTTCATTGAGAATATCCGCAGGCTGTCTATCTTTTTCAACTCCGCGCAGAGTAGGGACAATGCAGAATGTGCAGGTGTTGTTGCAGCCAACAGAGATTGAAACCCATGATGAAAAGGCGCTAAATCTGCGAGCTGGAAGAGTTGATGGAAAGTGTTCTAGCGCTTCCAAGATTTCGATTTGAGCCTCTTCTTCGATGCGGGCTCGCTCCAGTAAAACAGGAAGTGAACCTACATTGTGGGTACCAAATACGACATCAACATACGGAGCTTTTTTCAGGATCAGTGATTGATCTTTCTGCGCTAAACAGCCACCCACTGCAATCTGCATCGCAGGGTTCTTTTTCTTAATTGGGGCTAAGAAACTTAAATTTCCGTAGAGTTTATTATCCGCATTCTCACGTACTGCGCAGGTATTAAAAACAACTACATCGGCTTGTTCGCCTGGAGTGACAGGAAGATATCCTGCTTCATCAAGTAAGCCAGCAATGCGTTCAGAGTCGTGAACATTCATCTGGCAGCCATACGTTTCAACCAGATATGTGCGAGCCATGAGGCTCATCTTATTTCAGGATTAATTGGTGATGCGAATTGGTTGAATTCCACGCGCTATTTGACGTTCAAAATGAGTCTCACGCTTATCGTTAAAGACTTCAGCGGCTTTATAGGTCTGATCCATAAATGCTTTGAGTTCATCACGCGCTTTCAATCCATCACCAGTTAAATCTTCGCGTTCGAAAACCTTCCAACTACGCAACACTGGGGCGACCACATCGTCTAGATGCTGTTGCAAGTCATAAATTCCAGCGAGGGCAATCTGCACCGCCTTACGTCCAAAGCCAGGCATATTGGCACCTGGCATATCAAAGTTTGTAACAACATCTGTGATGGCACGCATTGCAGCATTTGGTTCAAGATCAAGAGCTGCCGCCAAAGTATTGCGATAGAAAAGCATATGGAGATTTTCATCCAGCGCTACGCGCTGCAACATGCCTTCAGCAATTGGATCATCGGAAATCTTTCCTGTATTTCGGTGAGAAATTCGAGTCGCTAATTCTTGAAATGAAACGTATGCGATGGTGTGCAACATGTCATTGTCATACGGAGTTTGATACCCAAGTGACATATGTGCCATGCGCAGATCTTCAAGTTCATAAGGATCGACTCCACGAGTGGCCATCAGATAATCTCGAATCACAATGGAGTGGCGCGCTTCTTCAGCAGTCCAGCGTTCAATCCAATTGCCCCATGCGCCATCGCGTCCCATAGAGATAGCAATCTCAGTGTGATAGCTGGGAAGGTTATCTTCTGTTAGCAAGTTGAGAACGAGCGAATCTTGCGCGACTGCAGTCAGTCTTGAATCTTTCGCTTCCCATGCATCTCCATTGAGCGGTCCTGCATAATCGCGACCTTCAGACCATGGAACATATTCGTGTGGATACCAATTTTTCTGTACTGATAAATGGCGTTCTAGTTCGACAGCGACTACTGGTTCAAGATCTCGAATAAGCCGAGATTGAATACGTGCTGATTCTTCATCCACAGAAAGAACAGTACGGCAGTTCTTCTGTTACTAACGAGTTACTGATTATCTTTTGCACGCTTATCTGCCTGTTGGCTACGCCACTTTGCAATCTCAGCGTGATTTCCGCTCAAGAGAATCTCGGGAACTGAGATACCGCGCCATTCTTGCGGTTTTGTGAAGTTGGGATATTCCAGATAACCCTCACTGTTATGCGATTCTTCAGCAAGGGAATCTGGGTTGCCAAGTACTCCGGGAATTAATCGGGTAATTGCTTCAATCATGACCATCGCAGCAACTTCACCGCCACCTAGTACATAGTCGCCAATCGAAACTTCTCGAACTCGAATATTGCGTGCAGCATATTCACTGTGCGAGTAATGCTGACGCACGCGATCATCAATGCCCTCGTAGCGCCCACATGCAAAAATCAATTGAGAAGAGTCGGATAATTCTTCTGCCATTTTCTGGTTAAAGGTCTGACCAGCAGGGGTCAAAATAATGATTTCGGATCCATCTGCAATCACAGAGTCGAGCGCTTCTCCCCATACTTGTGGCAACATCACCATTCCGGCACCGCCACCATATGGCGTGTCATCGACGGTGTTGTGGTTATCGTGAGTAAAGCTGCGCAAATCATGGACAGAAATATCTACCAAACCAGCAGATTGGGCTTTACCTAAGAGCGAGAGCTGCAGTGGCGCCAAGTATTCAGGGAAGATTGAGATGACATCAATTTTCATCGTAATTCACCTGAAATATCTGGAGGAATAACGGTCATCCGCTTATGTGAGACATCTACAGTAGGAACAAGTTGGTGGACAAAAGGAATCAGAATCTCATCATCGAACCTTTTGATCACTAGTACATCCTGACCTGGCAAATTAAGTACATCAGTGACCTCACCAAAAGGTTCACCAGATTCTAGAAATGTAGCGCAACCGATCAACTGCATCACGTGATAATCATCTTGGTCTTCGCCAGGTGCATTGATATCAACATCGGCATACAGCAGTTGATCACGTAGCGCTTCAATGCCATTTCGATCGTTGATTCCTTCAAATCCCAGAAGCAAAATCCCATTGTGTACGCGTGCTGATGCCACAGTGAGAAAACCTTTGTTCTCTGTCTCGACTACAGCGCCAATTGCAAAGCGATGAGCTGCATCATCGGTGCGTACTTCAATGGTTGCTTCACCTAAAACTCCGTGAGCTTTTCCGATTCTGCCCACGTTTAATTTCATGGATGTGAAGGAAAGTTAACGAACCTCGTCAGTATCGATGAGATCAACACGTACCGAACGACCAGCGAGCGCGCTTACAACTGTGCGAAGCGCTTTAGCGGTACGACCATTACGTCCAATCACCTTGCCGATGTCTTCAGGGTTAACTCGAACCTCAAGCGTTGTGCCGCGTCGGTGAGTCTTCTCCTTCACATTGACATCATCAGGGTTATCAACGATTCCCTTGACGAGATGTTCGAGTGCTTCGTCAATCATTATTCGCTAGGAGTTTCTGCTGTGTCAGTGGTTTCAGTTGGGGTTGTAGCTTCAGCAACCTGTTCTGCAGGAGCAGGTGTCTCTTCTGCAGCAGCTTCAGCAACTGGAGCTTGCACCTCTTCCGCTGGCTCAGACTTCTTAGCAAGTTTCTCTTGCGCCTTCTTCTTGAGCGTGGTTGCACCCTCTGCTGGTTCTGCAGCAGCAGCTTTCACAGCGGCTTCGTAAGCAACGCTCTTAGGAGATTTTGGTGCTGCAACTTTGAGAGTTCCTTCAGTTCCTGGAAGACCCTTGTGCTTCTGCCAATCACCCGTGATTTTAAGAAGTGCTGTGACAGCCTCTGATGGTTGCGCACCAACGCCGAGCCAGTATTGCGCACGCTCTGAATTCACTTCGATGATTGATGGATCTTGTCCTGGAACATAACGACCAATCTCTTCAATAGAGAGACCATTACGGGCCTTACGTGAATCTGTGACGACAATACGGAAATAAGGGGTGCGAATTTTTCCAAGGCGCATTAAACGAATTTTTGTAGACAAAGAACTAGTGCTCCTAAAAAAGTGTGTCGATCCGCAACTACTACAGCGGGGTGCGTAGTGAAGAGGTCCAACTGTGGATTGGATTGTTGCGGGGGTAGAGGGCCCTACAACAGGAGGCTAATCTTGCCAGCACTTCTGAAATTCGAGAAATTAGCCGTTTTCCAGCGCTCTCTTTGCGGGGTTTCCAGAGCGGGACTTCTTCGCCTTGGGCGGCGCCGCTTTCTTGGGAGCTGCAGGCATTGGCATTCCTGATGGAAGCGCCATTCCTGGTGGAAGCGCCATTCCTTGTGGCAATCCCCCACCATTTCTCATCTGCTTCATCATCTTTTGCGCTGCCGTGAATTTATCGACGAGTGCATTCACATCGGAAACTTTTCTACCAGAGCCGAGTGCAATGCGGGCACGACGTGAACCATTAAGCACCTTGAGATCGCGACGTTCTAGTGGCGTCATAGATTGCACTATCGCTTTTGTGCGAGTTATCTCTGATTCATCAAAATTTTCAATCTGTTTCTTCATGGCGCCAGCACCCGGGAGCATGCCGAGCAATTTACCCATCGAGCCCATCTTTGCCATTGCTTCAAGTTGCTCTAAAAAGTCATCGAGTGTGAAATCTTCTCCCGCAACAAATTTATCTTCCAGTCGTTTTGCAGAATCACCATCGAAAGCTTTCTTTGCTTGCTCTGCCAGCGTTGCCACATCGCCCAATCCGAGGATGCGAGAAGCCATTCGCTCGGGATAGAAGATGTCAAAATCCGAAATCTTTTCCCCGGTGGATGCAAACATAATAGGGCGCCCAGTAAGCGAAGCAATCGAAAGCGCTGCACCACCACGTGCATCGCCATCTAATTTTGTGAGAACTACACCATCAAATCCGACGCCATCTTGGAAGGCTTGAGCGGTTCGAACTGCATCTTGACCGATCATGGCGTCTACAACAAAGAGAATCTCCTGAGGTTGTATCGCATCTCGAATCGAAATTGCTTCCTTCATTAAATCTGCATCCACACCAAGACGACCTGCGGTATCCACGATGACAATGCTGTGAAATTTTGATTGGGCAAACTTCACGCCAGCTTCAGCTACTTTTACTGGATCACCAACACCATTGCCAGGCTCTGGAGCAAAGACAGGAACGCCCACACTGGCACCGACCACCTGCAATTGGTTGACCGCATTAGGTCTTTGTAAATCAGAGGCAACGAGAAGTGGAGTCTCTCCTTGGTCCTTAAAGAATTTGGCGAGTTTTGCAGCGAGCGTTGTCTTTCCTGCACCTTGTAAACCTGCCAACATAATGATGGTTGGCGGATTCTTAGCGAAACGAACTCGGCGAGCAGAACCGCCAAGAATCTCAGTAAGTTCTTGATTAACAACATCAAAGATCGCCTGCGCTTGGTTAGTCCCTGACTGCAGCGTTGGAAGCACCTCGCGCGATTTTTCAAGAATTCGACCGGTGAGGTCAGTTGCTACATCGAGTGCTACATCCGCTTCAAGTAAAGCCGTTTTGATTTCCGAAACTGCAGCTTCAATATCCTTATCTGAAAGCTTGCCGCGCGAACGAAGCGCGCTAAAAGCTCCAGAGAAGCGTGAGGATAATTTCTCAAACATAAGGAGGAGATACTACTTCAGCGCAGACCTTAATCTTTCAGCGACTTCATGCGCACGGTCTTCACGAAGCGCTCCACCATTGAGTTCAGTGACATATAAAGTATCGATGGCTTCAGCTCCAAGTGTTGTCACAATGGCGGAGCGAATATCAATATTGCACTTTGTAATTGCATCTCCAATACCAAAGAGCAGCGCCGGGCGATCATGGCTGCGCACTTCAATAATGGTCGCATCTGTTGCTGCGTCGAGAAAGGTTTCTACGACGGGTGGTGGCACCGGAATAGTCGGTAATTGTGCATATGCCGCAATTCGTTCATCTATCCGTGACGCGAGTGCAGAACGATTGGCAAGTGCTGCCTGCATCTCTTGCTTGAGATCGGATCCACTTAAAGGTGGAGCATGAGGGTCTGGAATCACAATCCACTCCATCACTGCAGAACTGCCATGAGATTTAGTGCGCGCTGATCTCACATCTAAACGCAGGAGATTAAGCACACCTGCAACTGTTGAAAGAAGACCTGGTTGATCGGGAATCACTATTTCAATTGCATAGAGATTTCCGCGATCTGTAATTGCAACCGAGAATTGCCCGGTTTCTGCGAGAACTCGCTGACTTTCTGTGATGTGAGGCTGTTGTGCAATCGTGTTATCGGTCAGAGCTAGCTTTACTCGCGTTACCAACTCCTCAACGAGCGATGCCTTCCAATCAGTCCAAGCAGCCCTACCTGTCGCTTCTCCGTCTGCAATGCTCAGAGCGTGCAGCAGTTCAAGAGTTTGCAAATCTGGAATCACCTCAACGACAGATGCAATCGTCGCTGGATCATCAAGATCTCTCCGCGTTGCAGTTGCAGACAACAGCAGATGGTGTTTAACCAGTAATTTAATGGTGTCGACATCTGCAGGTGGAAAACCTATTCTGGCAGCAAGTGGAGCAATCAATTTTTCGCCGCGTTCAGAGTGATCTTCATCGGTTCCTTTTCCGATATCGTGAAAGAGCGCACCAAAGAGAAGTAAGTCAGGGCGATGCACTTGGCGTGTGAGTGCTGCTGCATGCACAGCCGTTTCCACCATATGACGATCAACAGTGTGGCGATGTAAAACATTTCTCTGGGGCAGGGAGCGCACGCTCTTCCACTCAGGAATCCAATGAAAAATAATTTCCTCTTGATCGAGCGCCTCAAAAATCTGCACCATGGCAGGTCCTGCTCCAATCAGGGAAATGAGATTTTCTCTCGCTTCGCGGGGCCAAGGATCTGGAATAGAGCCAACTCCATTTTTTAACTGATCAGCTACGCGTCCGAGCGATTCCACCGAGATGGGTAGACCTAACTGCGCTGCATGTGCCGCAGCACGCAAGCCAATACCGGGATCGCTACCCAAGTCCGCGTCAGCGGAAATCACAATTTCCTTATTTGAGACAGATATATTTCGAGAAACTGTCGTTGAACGAACTTTCT
>OGWM01000083.1_pt1 | contig 14095 bp, 14 predicted proteins | sample 1576041 | NCBI WGS metagenome assembly OGWM01 (sample SAMN07581538, study PRJEB24739) | freshwater metagenome | place: Singapore | collected 2015-01
ATCAGCGTTCAGCTTTGGCAAAAGCAAGGCGCGGATTCTTTCGAAGGATAAAAACAAAGTCACTTTTGCGGATGTGGCGGGCGTGGAGGAGGCGAAGGATGAGGTGAGCGAGATTGTGGAATTTTTGGTGAACGGGAAGACGGCAACATGGCAGTTAAGGGGTGGATGGGTGCGACGTTCCAAAAATAAGTTATTCTGGATCAGGGATATGGGTCGGATTGCTAAAAGAACACAACGATGATACCTTGGATTACTTAATTTCATGCCTAATCCACGTTCTCAATCCCGTAAACCGCCCAAGTTACCCCGGCCACCGATGCGGCGTCAGGACCCTTCAAAAGGGGATGGGCCCAATTGGCGAGGAGTCGTCTTGTTTCTTGTTTCTGCCTCGATCCTGCTTTTGGCCTTTTATGCACACCAGAGTCAAAACGCAGCCTCGGTAAGGGAACTCTCTTTTGCGGAGTTCGAGGGTTATTTGAAGGAGGGAAAGGTCAAGGATGTGACTTTGAATGTGGAACCTGCGGCTGGAATCCGTTGGTTGTCGGGAAAGTTCGAGCCTTCTGAAGTTTTGAAAAAGAGCATGCGGTTGGATCCTCAGGGAAACAGCGGCTATCGGGTGACGGTGGATCTGGAATTTAAGAGAGATTTAGACAAGGTTTTGGCGGCGAACGGCTTTCCTCAGGTCAGCCAGAAGGTGATCGATAATTCAACGTGGCAGGCCTTGGCCGGGACGCTGCCTTTTGTCCTTTTTGTTTTGATCATGTACTTTTTCTTCCGTCAGCAGATTCGGATGGCGGGAAAATCAGCGTTCAGCTTTGGCAAAAGCAAGGCGCGGATTCTTTCGAAGGATAAAAACAAAGTCACTTTTGCGGATGTGGCGGGCGTGGAGGAGGCGAAGGATGAGGTGAGCGAGATTGTGGAATTTTTGCGGGATCCAAAAAAGTTTCAAAAATTAGGCGGGCGGATCCCCAAGGGAATTTTGATGGTGGGTCCTCCAGGAACAGGAAAAACCCTGTTGGCGAAGGCGATTGCTGGTGAGGCAGATGTTCCGTTTTACGGGATAAGCGGTTCCGATTTTGTTGAGATGTTTGTGGGTGTGGGAGCCTCCCGCGTTCGGGATATGTTTGAGCAAGGCAAGAAGACAGCACCTTGTCTGATCTTTATCGACGAAATTGATGCGGTGGGTCGGAGTCGAGGTCACGGGCTGGGCGGGGGACATGACGAGCGGGAGCAGACCCTGAATGCCCTGCTGGTGGAGATGGACGGAATCGATACGGCAGAAGGGGTGATCATCATTGCGGCGACAAACAGAAAAGATGTTTTGGATCCAGCCCTCCTGCGTCCTGGACGCTTTGACCGGGAGGTACACATCAATCTTCCGGACGTGAAGGGGCGTGAAGAGATTTTGAAGGTTCATGCGAAGAAGGTGAAAGCGGTAGAGACGGTTTCTTGGGGCACCTTGGCTCGAAGCACTCCGGGATTTTCTGGAGCTGAACTTGCGAATGTGATCAATGAAGCGGCTTTAATGGCGGCTCGGAGAGATGCAGAGGCGATCACTCAGGCAGATCTGGAAGAGGCGAGGGATAAAGTTCGGTTTGGGCGGGAGAGACGGAGCTTGGCGATGAGTGATGAACAGAAGAAGCTGACGGCCTATCACGAGGCTGGGCATGCGATGTTGAACATTGCTCTCGAGCACACAGATCCGCTCCACAAGGTTTCGATCATTCCTCGTGGACCGGCTTTGGGTGTGACCATGATGTTGCCAACGGAAGATCGGTACGGGTACGGAAAGAAAAAGGTGTTGGATGATCTTTGTGTGGCGATGGGGGGGCGGGTGGCGGAAGAGATGTTCTTGGGAGATATTTCAAGTGGAGCGAGTGGGGACATTAAGATGGCCACCTGGTATGCGAAAAAGATGGTTTGTGAGTGGGGAATGAGTGGAAAGATGGGGATGATCGAGTATGGGGATCACGAGGATTACGTGTTCTTAGGTCGGGATATTGGAAGATCGAGGGGATATAGCGAAAATACGGCGAGAGAGATCGATGGGGAAGTGCATCAGATTGTGAACGGGGCGTATGAACGTGCGAAAAAGATTTTGGAAGAGAATCGGGCGAAGGTGGAGTTGATTGCCTCTGCCTTGTTGGAGTATGAGACGTTGGATGGGGCTCAGGTTGAGGAGATTGTGAAACACGGGCGGATGATGAATCCTCCGCCCAAAGGGCTTTCCGCACCCAGCGCTCCAACGCCGAGCGAATCTTTGCCGGCGAACCGGCCGATCGAAAAGATGAAGGATAAGGGTGGAATTCTTCCTGGTTTGGAAGGCGCGCCCGCTGGGGCTTAGCCCATTTTTCGAAAACGATGAATCCCCCGGCCACGCAAGGGTGGCAATGCGGGAATCGGCGGATTGATATCGAGGCTACTCGGCCTTTTCTTTTGGGAATTCTCAATGTCACTCCCGATTCGTTTTCCGATGGGGGGAGGTATCAGCGGGTTGACGCAGCGGTGAAGCATGGGTTGAAGTTGTGCGAGGAGGGGGATGGAGTGGATGTGGGTGGGGAATCGACGAGACCTGGGGCAGAGGCGATTTCTTCGAAGGAGGAAAGGGAGAGGGTAATTCCGGTTTTACAGCAGATTCGCAAAGAGAGGTACGATGCATTTTTATCAGTGGATACCTACAAGGCGGAAGTGGCGAAGGCGGCCTTCGAAGAGGCGGGAGTTGATGTGGTGAATGATGTCAGTGGGGGAGGTGGGACGAGGGGATGTGGGATTGGGTCGCAAGTGTAGGGGTAGGATATGTTTGCATGCATGCGGGGGGTCGACCTAAAGAGATGCAGAAAGGGCCTTCCTATCAAAACGTCGTCAAAGAAGTGAGGCACTTTTTTGAGGAACGAATGAATGGAATGAAAAAAGCTGGAATTGAGGCGGAGAGGGTGGTGCTCGATGTGGGGGTGGGTTTTGGAAAGCTGGCCGAGCACAACCGAGCCTTATTGGAAGGGGAGTGGGAAGGGTTGACTCGTCCCTTGATGTGGGGATTGTCGCGTAAATCGTTTCTCGGGGTGACGGAAAAAGAGAAGGGGTTGAGGAATCGGGATGAGGCACTGGACTGGTGGCATCGGGAGTTGTTGCGTAAGGGGAAACCCATGGTCTGGCGAGTCCATGAGCCTGCTCGGGTGAAATCGACTCTTTCGTGATTTATGGATTTTCTGGTGTGCGTGGGAAAAGGGGACGCTAGGTTTTCCAGATGAGTGAAGAGATCCAACTTAAGCGGGACGTAGAGGGGACGGCGATTCCAGCGGGGACAAAAAGGAAACTTTCCAAAGGAACAGGCGTTGTGGTGACCCAAGACTTGGGAGGAACTTTTACGATCCATGCAACGGCGGAAGGGGGGCTTTTCCGTATTGAGGGAAAGGACGCGGATGCTTTGGGTAGGAAAGTGGTCGAAGTGCAGTCGGTGTCATCAGGGAAGGAGGCTGGAGAGGAGGAGATCTGGGGGGTTCTCAAGACCTGCTACGATCCGGAGATTCCCGTGAATATTGTGGATTTGGGTTTGATTTACAGCATGGAACTCAAACAAACGGATGGCGGGGGAAAGCGGGTAGAGGTGAAGATGACATTGACGGCTCAGGGGTGTGGAATGGGGCCCTCGATTGCAGCGGATGCCCGGCAAAAGATTCTTACCCTACCGGGGGTACAGGAAGCGCAGGTGGATGTCGTTTGGGAGCCGCCCTGGGGGCCGCAGATGATTACCCCAGATGGCCGCAAGAAACTAGGGATGGATTAGTCGCGTGTTTGTCATTCCCTCAATCGATCTGATGGCAGGAGAAGTGGTGCGCCTAGCCCAAGGGAAGGCGACGGAGAAGAAGGTGTACAGCAAGGATCCGATGGCAATGGCGAGGCGTTGGGAAAAGGTGAATGGAAAGGTTCTTCATTTGGTCGATCTGGAAGGGGCATTTGAAGGCCAGATGCGGAATCTGGAGATGATCGGGCAGATTGCCCGTTCGGTGAAGATGCCCTGTCAGGTGGGCGGTGGAATCCGTGATCTTGCAGTGGCTGAAAAGATTCTGAAGGCTGGGGCGCAGCGTGTCATCTTTGGGAGTGTGGCCTGTGATTCTCCGGAGACGATCGATGAAGCAGTAAAGAAATTCGGACCAGAGAGAGTGGTGGTGGGGATCGATGCTCGTGATGGAGTGGTAGAAACGCGTGGCTGGACCAAGCCGAGCGGGTGGAAAGCTGTGGATCTTGCCGCACGGATGGCAAAGGGTGGGGTGATTCGAATCATTTATACGGATGTGGTGCGTGATGGAATGATGACCGGTCCGAATATTCCAGCGGTGCAGGAGATGATCCGTGCCTTTCCCGGAAAAGTAATCTCCTCAGGCGGAATCAGCGGTCTGAAAGATCTTCAGGCTCTCGACAAGGCGGGCGGGGTGGAGGGTGTGATCGTTGGACGGGCGCTTTACGAAGGTGCGATGGAGGATGAAGTGTGTCGGTTGAGTACGTTTTAAAGGAAGCGGCGAGATCAGGCGACGGGCCGACGATTGATTACGCCAAGGAGTTGAATTCGGAACAACTGGAGGCTGTCACGGCTGCTCCAGGTCCGATGCTGGTGATTGCGGGTGCGGGGAGTGGAAAAACCCGGACCTTAACGTATCGGGTAGCATGGTTGGTCGAGCATGGGGTGGCTCCAGAAAGTATTCTTCTTCTTACCTTCACAAACAAAGCATCGAAAGAAATGTTGGCGCGTGTCGGGTCTTTGTTGCCTCACGATCTTTCCCGTCTCTGGGGGGGGACTTTTCATCATGTGGGAAACCGAATCTTGCGACGCCATGCAGATCGGTTGGGCTATCCGAAAGACTTTACGATTTTGGACCGAGAGGATGCGGAAGATCTAATTTCAGCCAGTCTAGGCGAGGCGGGTGTGGATCCGAAGGACAAGAGGTTTCCGAAGGCTCAAGTCTTGGCAGAGATCTTTAGTTTAGTGGCAAATCACAGAACGAATTGTGGATCGATTCTTAAAAGTCAGTTTAGGTACTTCACGGAGTTCGAGAGTTGGATCACGAAAGTGGCGGAGATCTACCTGCGTAGAAAGAGGGACAGTTCCTCGATGGACTATGACGATCTCCTGACATTGCCATTACGTCTTTTGGAGCAGGAGGGTGATCTGAAAGAGCAGTATCGGGCCAGGTTCCAGCATGTGCTGGTGGACGAGTATCAGGACACAAACCGTTTGCAGTCAGACTTTGTGGATGCGATTGGGGGAGGGCACCATCAGATCATGGCGGTAGGAGACGATGCGCAGAGCATCTACTCGTGGAGGGGCGCCAAGGTAGAGCATATATTGAGTTTTCCTGAACGGCATCCTGGAACCAAGATGGTCAGGCTGGAGACAAACTATCGAAGCATTCCTCAGATTCTGGATCTGGCGAATCATTCGATCTCTCATAATCCAAAGCAGTTTCCAAAGAATCTGAAGGCCGTGCGGGAGGCGGGTGTAAAACCCGCGGTGGTGGCACTGGAGGACGGAGGGCAACAGGCTAGCTTTGTAGCGCAGCGGATTCTGGAGCTGCATGAGGAGGGTGCAAATCTGTCTGACATTGCCATTTTGTATCGAGCCCACTTTCATGCCATGGAGATGCAGTTGGAGTTAACACGGAGAAACATTCCCTACACGATCACTTCTGGGCTTAGGTTTTTCGAGCAGGCTCATATCAAAGACGTGGCGGCCCATTTGCGGTTATCCTTAAATCCAAAAGATGAGGTGGCTTTTCATAGAATGGCAAAGTTGTTGCCTGGGGTGGGGCCGAGGTCGGCGACCAAGATGTGGCAGGAGGTTCAGGCCGGAAAGGGGTTGGGTCAACTCAAGGTGCCCGAAAAGGGTGCGAAGGGATGGAGTCAGATGGTGCAGACCTTGGCCCAGTTAAAGGAAAAGGATCCTTCTGAGCAGGTTAAAATTGTGGTGGAGGGGAGTTATGGGGATTACGTGAAAGCCAAGTATGCAAATGCGGCGAACCGATTGGACGATCTACGGCAGTTGGAGGATTACGCAGCAGGGTATACAGACATGGCGGAATTTTTGGCTCAACTGGCTTTGTTGGGGAATACGGAGACCGAAGTGGCCCAGCGTTCCCGGGATGAAGGGGGGGAGGCGGTGAAGTTGAGCACGATTCATCAGGCCAAGGGATTGGAGTATGGAACAGTATTTGTCATCATGTTGTGTGAGGGGATGTTCCCTTCGAGTCGTTCCATGGAGACACCAGAGGGGGAAGAAGAAGAGCGGCGACTCTTTTATGTGGCGGCGACAAGGGCGAAGGACGAGCTGTATCTGACTCATCCAAGGTTACGGATGGGAAAGGGAGGGGATGCTTGGCAGACACCTTCGCGTTTCCTGAATGAACTTTCGAAAGAGTTGGTCAATGTATGGCGGGTCAAAGGAGCGGCGGGAGCGGGAGACTGGAGTTAGATTCGGGGGTGATTTTTCTTCTTGGACCTACGGCGGCGGGGAAGTCGCGATTGGCGATGAGGTTGGCGGAGCAGACCGGAGCTGAAATTGCCTCTGTAGATGCGTTTCAGATCTATCGGGGTTTGGATATTGGAACTGGAAAAGCGAGCAAGGAGGAGCAGGTAAAGGTTCGGCACCATCTGATCAATCTCGTCGAAGCGGAGCAGGATTTCTCCTCTGCAGATTATGGGAACGAGGCACGGCGTGTTCTTGCCGATCTTGAGGGAAGGAAGGCAGCTAGCATTTGGGTAGGGGGAACTGGATTGTATCACCGAGTCATGACCCAGGGCTTATCTAAAGCGCCGGGAACCGATCGCGCCGTCGCAGAGAATCTGGAGAAAAAGACGACGGAGGAGTTGGCTGAAACCGTTCTCAAGATCGATCCTGCGTGGGCAGAGAAGGCCGACTTACAAAACCGGAGGAGAGTGGTGCGAGCTTTGGCTGTTTGGGAACAAACAGGAAGGAAGATGTCCGACTGGCAAAAACACGACATGACAAATGGTTTGATGGTCGAAGTGGAAACATGGTGTCTTGCTCCCTCAATCGAACTCTTGGGGGAAGTGATTCGAAAGCGTGTAGAGGGAATGTTAAGTGGCGGATGGATTGAGGAGGTGAAGGGTTTGATGGGTCGGCCTGGTTGGGAAGGGAGTTCGGGGTCCCGTGCAATTGGTTATGGGGAGGTGGCGGAACTGATTCGCGGGAAAATTGGACGGGAGGAGGCGTGTGACAAAATTGTGTCAGCGACGAGGGCGTATGCGAAGCGTCAATTGACCTGGTTCCGTGGAATTCCTAAAGTCCGGGTTATCGAGATTGATCCCCGAGAGCCCCTACCAAAAGCTGGGGTGGAGATGCTGGTGCGAGCGCTGGAGGGGGGGGCTATTCCGAAATGATGGTGACGACGGGTCGGGATAAGGCGATGGAGCGGGCTTTTTTGGTGGGTTTAGAGACTCAGAAGTCAGGGCGGTACGAGGTGGGAGAGTCGTTGGATGAGTTGGCTTTGTTGGTTCAGAGTGCGGGTGGGGAAGTAGCCGATCGGGCGACCCAGAAATTGGATCACCCTGTTGCGCCGACCTATATCGGGAGCGGAAAGGCGGCCGAGCTTGCCTTGGCTGCTAAGGCGAAAAAAGCAGACACAATTATCTTTGATGACGAGTTGAGTCCTGCACAAGCGAGGAACTTGGAAGGAATCTTTTCCTGTAAGGTGCTAGATCGAACCCAGCTGATTTTGGATATTTTTGCGCAGAGGGCGAAATCGAAGGAAGGGAAGTTGCAGATCGAGCTGGCCCAGTTGGTTTATCTGTTGCCGAGATTGACGGGCATGTGGACCCACTTATCGAGGCAGTCGGGTGGAATTGGGATGCGGGGTCCGGGTGAAACTCAGTTGGAAGTGGATCGACGTCGTGTGCAAGAGCGAATCACTCGTTTGGAGAGAGATTTGGCAGAGGTGAGGAAGCATCGGATGATTCAAAGGGAGGGAAGAATGCGCCAGCATTGGCCCGTGGCTGCGCTGGTGGGGTATACGAATGCTGGAAAGTCTACCTTGATGAACCGATTAACCCATTCGGAAGTCGTGGCGGAGGATCGCCTCTTTGCGACTTTGGATCCTACGATTCGTCAGTTTCGAATGCCGAACGGGGTGAGGGTGCTGTTGGGAGATACCGTGGGTTTTCTGAAAAAGCTTCCGACCCATCTTGTGGAGTCCTTTCAATCGACCCTCGAAGAGGTGGCTTTTGCGGATGTTTTGATTCATGTGGTGGATGCGAGTCATCCTCAGCGTGAAGAGCAGAGGAAAGCAGTGGACGATGTGTTGCAGAAGATTGGTGCTGGGGACAAACATACTCTGACAGTTTGGAATAAGGCGGATCGGTTAGAGAACTGGACAACATTGGAGTGGGAAGCAAGGGCAGCGCCTCACGGGGTAGTCATTTCAGCAAAGACGGGACAGGGAATTCCGAACATGTTGTCGGAATTGGCTTCGATGTTGACGGCATGGAGTATCCGAGTTCGGATTCGGGTCCCGCAAAGTGAAGGGGCGCTTTTAGCTTTGTTGAGCCGAGCGGGCAGAATTTTAGAAAAAAGGTATGAGGGAAACGAGGTGGAGCTGGTGGCGCACATTCCTCCCTTCTTGAGGGGGAAGGTGGCGCCGTTTATCCTACCTGAGGATGGCAAGAATCCGGGAATTACCCTCGGGAGAGAGACCGAGGGAGCGGTTGATGAGTCAAGGTCCCGAGGCCTTGGGGGCGGCGGAATTGTTAGCGATCCTCTTACGGACGGGGTTGCCGGGTAAGTCGGCAGTGGAGTTGGCTGCTGAGATTTTGGGGTCTAGGGAGGGATTGGGGGGATTGGCGCGAATCACTCCGAAAAGTCTGCAAAAAGAATTTAAAGGGTTAGGAATCGCCAAGGCGTGTCAGGTCGCGGCCGCGATCGAGTTAGGGAGACGCGTGGGAGTGGCTGAGGTTTCAGGTGGGTTGCTGGATACTCCAGCCCGGGTGGAGGAGTTAATGGGGCCGGAGTTGAGGAGGAAAGATCGGGAGGAGGTGTGGGTGCTTTTATTAAACACGAAGCTACGGCTTTTGCGGCGGGCTCAGGTGAGTCGGGGCTCGGTGAACGAGACTGCAGTGCAGCCGCAGGAGATTTTGCGAGAAGCTTTGGGGTCGGAAGCTGTGTATGCCTTGGTTGTGGTGCATAACCACCCTTCGGGTGATCCTGCACCAAGCCCTGCGGATCTGGATTTCACGAGGAGATTAAGAGATGGGGCCAAAGCGGTGGGGGTGCTGTTGCAGGATCACGTAATTATCGGCGTCGCTCGGGACGGCCACTCAGGGTACTATAGCTTTAAGGAGGCAGGATATTTGTGAGTGAAATTCATCCGACGGCGATTGTGGAGAAGGGGGCTAAGCTGGGGAAGGGGTGTGTCGTGGGACCGGGAGCGATTCTAGGGGGAGAGGTGGAGTTGGGAGAGGGCTGTGTGGTGGGTGCGAGGGCGGTTTTAGAGGGAAGGGTACTTATGGGGGCAAAGAATCGGATTGGGGTGGGCGCAGTCATTGGGGGAGAGCCGCAAGACGTGGCGTATCAGGGGGCGAAGTCGGGCGTGATTGTGGGTGATGGGAATGTTTTTCGAGAGTATGTCACCGTTCATCGTGGGACGAAGGAGAGAACGGACACAGTGATTGGAAACGGGTGTTTTTTAATGGTGGGGGCGCATGTGGCGCACAACTGTCGATTGGCGGACGGGGTGGTTCTAGTGAATGGGGTCATGTTGGCAGGGTATGTGGAGGTGGAGGAGAAAGCATTTCTGGGTGGCGCGGTGGTGGTGCATCAGTTTGTGAGGATTGGTAAGTTGGCGATGGTGCGTGGTCAGACACGGATCGGAATGGATTTGCCGCCCTACTGTATGGCGGTGGCCACGAATGCAGTATGCGGGCTAAATCTGGTGGGGATTCGGCGATCGGGGGTAGGATTGGAGGGAAGAAAAGCATTGGAGCGGGCCTACGAGGAGTTTTTCTTTGGTGGAAAGAACCGAGTTCAGGCACTGGAAGCGATCCGCAGTGGGAAGGATATCAATATGAAGGAGGTGAAAGAGTTTTGTGAATTTATTGAAAAGACGAAAAGGGGGATCTGCCACGGGTTGCGGGCAGGGGATTTACGGGAAGAGGAGAATTAGAATCGGGACTGAATGCCGACTTCCAGGGCGAAGTTGTAGCTATTTTCGAAATCGTAGTTTCCGATTCGGGGTGTAAATGCTCCGAGAAGCTTGAAGACACCGTAGAAATCGACACCTGGAGTGACGGTGTAGTTAGCTCCCACTTGACCATTAAATCCAAATTGGAATGCACTTCGGCAGTAGTTCGCTTGGATATTATTAGATCCAAGAGTGTAGTTATTTACGTCCAACTGTTGCCATATAGCTCCAATACCTCCACCAATAAATGGCTTGAATGCGGTGGCACCGGGCCAACGCAAAATCCCATCGATTTGGATGGGGACTTGGATTAGCTCGCCGTCTGCGGGTAACTGATAAGAGCCAGGTCCGTAGTTAATTCCTGAAACAGTAGTCGTTTGATTTGTTGTGATATTGTACTGGTCAATCGCATTGTAAATAACGCCTGATTGAAGGCTAACACCTAGCCAGTCATAAATATTGTATCCAAATTCTACATCGAACCGAAAACCAGGTTCGAACGTGAAGTTTTCAGCACTTAAGGGGCCACAAGGATACGCCTGCATATTGTGTCCATTGTACACACGTCGTGCTGTGAGTTGGCCTTGGATGGAGCCACCGATGGAGGCGTTCATAAAGAAGTCGTCGTAGGTTCCTAAGTCGGCGGTGGTTGCTGCGTCAGAAAGAGGAGCGGGTCTGCCGGAAACGGTTTGAAGCGGGTTAGCGGAGCTTGGGGCAGAACCGGAAAGGGGGTCGACAGGAGCGGAGCCAGCGGGATTGGAACCTCCCATCGGGTCGATTGAATTAGCCATTGGAATTTGCGCTGCGGTGTCTGCGGAAGAGGGGATAGGGCCAGGAATGGTGGCTGGGGAAGATGCGTCACCGATTGGAGCGATCGAGATTTTTTTGTAAGGGGTTGAATCGGTGGAGGGAGCGGGTGGAAGTAGGGAAAGAGTGGGGGCACCACCGAAACTATTTCCATCGTCGCGGAAATTTAGGGAGCTGAGGGGAACGATTCGCTTCGTTCCATCCGGATAAGTTTTTAGAACCTGGCCTTGTGGCTGGGAGGTGGATTGAGTCGATGAAGAGGTAGAGGCGGTGGTAACAGTGGTAGAAGATTCTGGAATCGTTAATCTTTGCGCATGGAGAGAGAGTGGGAAACAGAGTACAACCCAAGCTATAAAAGGAAGTGCGATTGGCTTGCTGAGAGTTGGTAACCTCATCGATCTGGATGTGAGACTGGATACAATATGTAGTGCCTGCAAAGAAAACGACTCAACTTATAGTGAAGTTATTGACATAGTTGTACGTAAGAGTTCTGACCCCGGAACGGGGGAAGGGACGATTCTAGGGACAGGGGGCTGGGTCTGACCCCAGTTAGAAGCGCCAGGCGAGGCCGATTTCGGCGGTATGATTGAACATGGCGTGGCTGGTACCAAAATCGGCGAAGTTTGGGTTGGGCATCGAGAGGCACTTGTAGCCGATATCGAGGTCGAATCCAGGCTGGATGGTGTAGGTGAACCCGGTCGTAAACTGCCACGCAAAGTTCCACTTGTAGGAGGTGTAGGAACCACCATCGGTTAGAGCTGTGCCTGACTGGTAGACCATCCAGTTTGCTCCGACACCTGCACCGACATAGCCACGGAAAGGGCCCTGTGACAAGTAGTGATAGGTTGCGTTGAAAAGGACGGGGACTTGATAGAGGGAACCTGTGCCGTAGCGGGTGTCGTTTTCCCAGACGACAGAGTGGATCGAGTTGTAGATGAAGTCGCCTTCGACCGAAAGGCGGAGTTGGGGAATGACATTATAGCCGGCTTCGAGATCGTAACGGATTCCTGGGTTGAAGATCGTTTTGCTATAGATCGACTGATCGCCGAAACGAGTGCTCCAGGGTTGAAGCAGATTCACGCCGACAGCAGTGCGAAAGACGGGGCCTTCGTTGGGGCCATAAAAATCTTCAAGTGAGCGAAGAGAGTTATTCGAGTCTTCGAGCGTGGCGGGGGTAGGAGTTGTGACCGAAGGAGAGTTTGTGCCAATTGGAACGATACCAACGTCTTCGGGGCGAAGTGAGGGTGAGGGAGTGGTGAGTGTGGGGCCTGAAGTGTCGGATGGAGTCGTCCGAAGAGTAACAGCTTCAGAGTTGGTCTGAGCGGAAGCAGCGCAAATGAATATTAGGGTCATCAGTAAAAAGCCCCCCCAGCGGGGGAGATCAATTCGAAATTGGCGCATCACAAAACAGTTCCCGAAAACAACACAACTAAACTTCAGAAGTTAAGCGTGCAGTTAAACATGATATTTTGAGAGTACGAACCTTTCGTGTCCAAATCCTGAAAACTCCCTCCAAAATTTTGATTACCAGTGCCCGTGAAAATGTATTTTAAACCAAGGCTAACTTCGTCGGTGATTTTGTAATCCAACCCAGCAATACCTTGGTAGGCCAGACTCCAGCAACTTCCATCAACATTCGATATATCTTCAGAAATTCCGCCGTAACTAAGTCGAGTCCAATTCATATAGGTGAAGCTGGCACCGATACCACCACCAATGTAGGGAACCCAAGGACTATCGGTTGGGATTTTAAAGATAAAGTTTACTACTAGGGGTACTTGGAAGTAACCACCCTCAACATCAATAGGTAGATTCAACTCACCACTTATAGACCCAGAAGAGTCGGTTGCAGAACCATTCAGCTCTAGGTTCCATGAGCTCATTTTATTCCAGATAATTCCTGGCGCGAACTCTACGGCAAACCAATCAACAGGCTGATAGCCAATGGGAAAATTGAATCTAATGCCCGCATCCATTGATAAACTTCCACCGGCAGTGCCAGCAAGTGTCACATCAGCGACTGTTGTGCTTAAACTGACGTTCTGTAGATTAACGTCTTGTTGAAAAGCTACACCTAGTTCGGGTCCAAAATAGAAACCTGAGAGTTCAGCAGGACTCTCTTTATTTGAGTTGCTTACAAAAGTTGAGCTTGAAACAGAAGATGCAGGTGATTGAGACGCCAATGGGGTTGGGGTGCTAGGTGCGGAATTTTGACCAATCGGGACAATCCCATCTTTCCCTGGGTCGTAGGCGATAATACGAGGAGCACCCCCATGTTTTTCACCATTATCGACCGCTTTTCCTATCTCACTCCAACGGACGACCACCTTGGTTCCGTCCGGATAGATTTTCATCACCATTGGATCATTTGTGGATGTGGTAACGGCTGGTTCTCCAAAAACCCCTATGGGGGCAAGAACAGTAAGTATTACGGTTATATATTTTACATATTTATACATAATTAATCTCCAGTTGTGTTGTGAGTCTTATATCGTCTGATTAACGACAGATGGGTGCTCATGTGCCTCTTTTTACCTATATATAGTATGAGTCAATAAAAATGTTAATAATTTTAAAATAACTTATTATTGAAAACAAGTAATAAGTATTGTTCGTCAAAGTAGCAGTCGGCAGTGGTGGTTCATTATAGAGGGAAACTTTTCCCTGATTGATTCAAGGCCTACGCACTAAAGGCGTAATGTTTTAGGCGGTTTTGATTCCCAAAATATCAAAAGTTTCTAATGCTTTTTTGAGATCGGTACCGGGAGGGAGATGAATGGTTTTCCAGCCCGACTTGGCTGGGGTTTCAAGATTTTCGGCAAGGTCGTCGATAAAGAGGGAGGATTCCGCTTTCGCACCTGTTGCCAGAAGCGCCTTCTCGTAAATATCTGGGTGGGGTTTTCGGTATCCAACCTCGTGAGAGTAGATCCGATGGTCGAAAAGCGGGAAGAAGTCGCAGTTGGCTTCGAGATGTTGGAGATGGGTGCTCATGTGCCTCTTTTTACCTATATATAGTATGAGTCAATAAAAATGTTAATAATTTTAAAATAACTTATTATTGAAAACAAGTAATAAGTATTGTTCGTCAAAGTAGCAGTCGGCAG
>OGWM01000084.1_pt1 | contig 14079 bp, 25 predicted proteins | sample 1576041 | NCBI WGS metagenome assembly OGWM01 (sample SAMN07581538, study PRJEB24739) | freshwater metagenome | place: Singapore | collected 2015-01
TTTTTTTTTTCAAGCAGAAGACGGCATACGAGATCATAGCCGGTGACTGGAGTTCAGACGTGTGCTCTTCCGATCTGTTTCCCAGTCACGATACACACGGTCTTGGTTCTGCTGATGGTAATGTTGTTGGTACTAGTGCTACTCAAACTCTTGCAAATAAGACCCTGACTAGCCCAACAATCAATAGCGCCACATTAGGTGGAACTACGACTAATAGCGGAACAATTAGTGGCGGCACTGTTACTAGCACTGTTTCTGGATCTATTTCCAACGCAACATTATCTGGCACTACTAATGCAACAAGCGGAACTGTAGCCTTTGGAACTAATACTGCTGCTATTACCGCTAATAGTGCAACCATTAGTGCTGTTGAACTTTCCCACATTGATGGCGCTACTTCAAATATACAAACACAAATTAACACCAAAGCACCGATAGCTTCACCAACTTTTACTGGTACAGTAACCATTCCTTCTGGTGCAAACATTACTGGTGCAAACATTACCGGTGCAAATATTACCAGTTCAAGTATTAGTGGTTCGTCATTATATGACGATGTGACATTGGGTTCTTCTGTTACCACGACTGCTGGCACAGTTGCTAATGCTATGCAACCTTGGCTTGCTTGGACTCCAACTTTGAGTTGGACATTAAATGGTTTAACAAATAATTCTAAATACACTCGTATTGGAGAAACTGTTTACTTTAACCTTAATGTTGTTTCTACTGGAACTATTGTTCCTAGCGGTAATTTTACTTTTACTTTGCCAATCCAGCCTATCCAGGGTGGCGGTTTATCTGGATCATTCTTTATTGCAAGCACCAACTATCCAATTACTGCAGCCTATAACACAATCAATACCACTGCTACTGTGTACGTTCCAACTGCTACATCAACCGCAGCCAATACTGCTTTGACAGCATTACCTTTAACATCAACAATAAATCCCCTGGGTACAAGCACAATTGCATTAAACCGAACAATCAATATTAGTGGATTCTACGAGGTAGCATAATGGCTGCAGATATTACAGAAGAATTTCAAATTGATTTAAGTAATACTAAAAATAATCAATTATTTAAGCCAGACAAAATAGCTTATGATATTTCTGTAAATAATCTTGGTTTTATTTTAAATATTAATAGCCAAACTCCATATAAAAGAGAGACTGCTCAATATAAAAAAGATCAATTTGATGCAGCACCAGATCCAGGCGAGCAAACACTTGTAGCTTCTTGGTGGTTACGTTCACAAACATCTTGGCATATGGGTGCAGGAGTTAAATACTTTGACCCTGGTTTAGATTATCAGCATCAAGTAAATAGATTCTGGGATTCACGTGGCATAGATATCTGGGATATAGGTAATCTTAAACTACATAAAGATATTGCTTATGTTTATTCTGACTTATCTAATCACAATTTTAAAGCTTGTAGTGCTGCTTACTATAGTGATTCAACAAGATATGAATGTTTAGTAGTTGGAAACTCTGGTGGTTCTCTTAATAAAATTAGATTAAATGGTAACTCAGTAATTACCACTAGTCCTTATCTTACCAGTTATTCACCTGTTGATCATGGTGGTGCTACTGTATACCCATTTTATTCAGTATGTACTGATGGTAATAATTACTATGCTGCTTGTAATACTTGTGTTCATGTCGGTACTATAGATGGTACTACTAGTGCTGATAGGGTTTTAATTAGACATGGTGCAGGAGAAATTCCAGTCATTTCATATGCTAAAGGATTCTTATTTCTTGGTGATGGTAACAATCTTTGGAATTTAAATCCTAGTTATGTTGCCAGTCCTGCAACTATTTCTCATTCAGGAGCTACTCAATTATCTACAGCAGGCAGTGGAACTAGTCAGCCAGCTTATGGTGTTACTAAACATCTTAATCCTAAATGGACTTGGAATGCTATTGCTAGTGGACGTACTGCTATCTGGGCTGCTGGGTATGGTGATGGTGTATCTGAGATCTGGGCTATACAACCAGACGATACTTTATCTAATACTGCTGCAGCTTTACCTGATATGGCTGGTGCAACTGTTATAGCTACTTTGCCATTTGGAGAAGTAGTTCAATGCATGGAATATTATTTAGGCAACCTTATTGTTGGTACTAATAAAGGTGTACGTATTTGTAAAGTTGCTGCCAACATGGTATCAATGAAAGAGTTTATTACTCTTGGTCCTTTGTTGTGGGATTACAATGGTTATGGTGTTAATGATTTAACTGTTAATGATAAATATGTTTATGCTGCTACTGCTGTTGATGGTGAATCTGTTGCTCATAGAGGTGCATTAGTTCGTATTGATTTAAGTCGTGAGTTTGAAGATGGAACTTATGCTTATGCTTACGATCTTGAAGATGCTGCTGATGAAAACTCTTACTTTACTCATGTATTTTTTGTTGATGGTAGACGTGTAGTAGTCACAGAAGAAGCTGGTACACAAGGAGAAATCAAAGTAGAACATACAACTAATTATGTTTCTTCTGGTTATCTTGATACTGGTTATATTCGTTATGCAACTATTGAGCCAAAGTATTTTAAAAATATATTAGTTAATGGAATCTATGGAAGTAATAGTTCTATTATGGTTTCAACAATAGATAAAAATGAAACTAAATATGATATCTTACGAGCATTTGTTGATAGTGGTAATCAAGAAATAGGAACAGAATTTCCTACTGGTAAACAGGAAGTACTTAGATATAGATTTACTCTTTATCCATCAACTGATTTAGTAACTACCCCTATAATGCAGTCCTACCAAGTAAAAGCTATACCTGCTACACCTAGGCAAAGGGTAATTCAATATCCATTATCCTGCTATGATAGTGAAATGGACAGGTACAATGTCCAGTACGGTCACTCAGGAAGATCTTATGAGCAGTTAAGTTTATTGGAAGCATTAGAAGAAGCTGGAGATACAGTCACAATTATAGACTGGAGAACTGGTGAACAATATACTGGATTAATTGAAGGTATATCTTTTCAAAATGAATCCTCGCCAGATAAACGAGTTCATTCTTATGGTGGCGTAATACTACTAACAGTAAGGAAACTATAGTGAAGAAATTCAAAGTATGGTTAGCACATAGTCCAATAGCATCAGCATTAAAGATTGGTATTGGTGCAGCATTGGTATATATCATTGATAATGTTGGATCATTTAATCTTGGTCCAGCATGGACAGCAGTAGTTATCTCTGTTGTTACTGTGCTAATTAATTTTGTAAACCCAGAAGATAAGCGTTACGGAGTAACTAATGTATCCAGTTAGAAAGCCTGTACTAACTTGTAAGTTCCATGCTAAAGGTCCACAGTGGATGTCTGGCTATCATCAAGGTTATGACTTTGGTGGTCGTGTAGGTACACCTGTTTATGCTATGGCAGATGGTGTAGTTATTGGAATTAATATCTGGGGTTCTGCTTTTGGTAGATACTCTCCAGTTATTAAGCACGGTAAAGTTTACCCTAAGTATGTTATTTACGGTCATGTTCGTAAGTGTTTTGTAAAGCCTGGTGACAAGGTCAAGCGAGGAGATAAGATCGCTGAGATTGGTGTCGAAGGTAATTCTGGTGGACCACATGTCCACGTAGAAGGACAGCGTACTAAGTGGTGGACACCTACTGGTGGAACTAGATTAGAACATCTATTTAAAGCTTAGTACGTGCAACAAAGATCCCCCCTTCCGTTAATTCGGTTGGGGGGATTCTTTTATTTTTGTACTAAAGGTTCTGTTTTATGTTGACAAAAACAATTATCAGATTGACTAGGTTTATTAGCACATAACCAATGTAGTTGTTTTGCATTAGTTAAATAATATTCATCATTTGATTTTTTGTAATCAGTATAATAATCACCAGCTTTTGAACATATATTACATATCATCTTCTTTTACTTCTCCGTATGTGTAGTCATTATCTTTAAAGGGCTTAGTACCGCCCAATAAACGAACCATTTTATTTAAAGCACGGTTAGCTTTCATGATTGCTGCTTTACTGCCACTAGTCGAATGTGTTGCTGTTGCTAACTCTTCACCAGTCATATCTTCACCATAATAAAGTTCAATCATGACTTGTTCTTCTAAAGATAACTTATCAAATGCTGACTTAATATCTGCACTAAAAGCCATCCAGTCACCTGACTCAGCAAGTGACTTATTAGATTTAATTGAAGATGTTGATAGTACATTGTTTACCCTAGTGAAGTCTTCAGATAATACAGCAGGAAGCATGATCTTAATAAATTGTTTATCATAAAAGAAATTATCTGATGGGTCATAACCAGACTTAATTGCTTTTTCTTTTAAACAATAATCAAGTGCAGCATTACGCAAAGATCTAGCAACCAGTTTATCTATATCTTTTTGTTCTGGCTGTTCATTAGTCCAAGACTCCAGTTTTACTGGATGTTCTACAAACCAAAGCCATAGTTCCTGCTGTATATCTTCCCTATCTACCATAGGATATTTACGACCAAACTCTCCAGCTATTTGTTTGACCATATAGTTATAGGTATCGTAGAAGTTTCCCACTCTTACTTACCCCAAATTTTATTAGCAACAATAAATGTACCGTCTTTATGAATAGGTACAAGTTGTGGTGTTACTTTATTACCATCAATATATAAGATTCCAAATGCTTGCTGCCAATTAGCAATACCTGCTTTAAGGTATGAAGCTTTACGCATGTCCATAAGATTACCCACTTCCATGCCCCAGACAGTTTTAACTGGACGACCAGCATAAGACTGACTATAATGTAGCAATCCTGCTCTGTGTGTATGACCACACACTACAGACATTCCTGATTTTTTAGCCAACCCTAATGCTGTTTGTCCACCTGTTTGACTAGCAGTACCCTCATCACCATGTAGCAATAACCACTGTGGTGCTACTTGCCATGGTTCAAAGTGGTACTGAATTCCTAGTTCATCAAGTTTTAAAAAGTTAGTAAGCTCAAACTCTGGAGCACCAAGGAGTCCAGGTAATCGCTTCATGATGGAATTGTAAAGACGATCAGTATGATTGCTTCGAGTCATATGTGTTACTTTTAATTGCTCTAGTACTCGTACTGTTTCGTCTCGGTCTTTCCCTATACTTCGTTCGTACTCTAATGGAGTTCCTTGAGACCAACGACTTATAGTTTGCATATCCATTTCATCTCCGACAGATACAACATCCGTTGGTTTGAAAGCTTTGATAAATGCAGCAAGGTTATTAACTGCACGTTTATCCTGATAAGGAACTTGCAGATCTGAAACGATTACCTTGACTTCCATGGTTACTTATCCCACTTGCCCTTAAGGACTAGCAGTCCAATAAGTGCATAGTTAAGAATGTCAACAAGGGTATCTTCAAGACTTTCATTTGTTGGCTTCTTGTTATAAGAAGTCAAGTTAGATAACCTTGCTACTTTGTCATGAAGCCTTACTGCTAATCCATTAATTGGACCACCAGGTGCATCACTAATATTTTTGGGACCGTAATCTTGGTGCTTCTTGATTAACAAATCAACTGCATCAACTGCTACAACCAAAGCATTTAGTTCTAAATCACTAAGTTTAATATCGTGCTGTTTAGTAGTGATTGTTACCTTACCTTGATTCGTTCTAGTTTTAGATTTAGGATTCCATTGTCTTGCTGTATACTCATTACCGTTATGCCCATCTCCGTTAATTTTCTGATTATAAGGATAATCTCTTCTGAAGTAAAACTGACCTTTTTTGAAGGCGTTTCTTTTTCGTAGGGCATTTACTTTTTCTCTTTCAATAATAGACTCGTAAACTTCTAAATCTTTTTTGTCTTGTTCGTCTACGTTTCGTATTCTTGACCATTTGTTTACTGACATTACATATCTACTTTCTTTTTAAAGTAATCATTACCATGCAGAAGATACATTGAGTTAACATCTTCACCTTCTGGCATGTTGATTATTATAACACTACTAAGTTCTTTTGATAAAGACTTAGCAAAATCTATACCTGGTTGATCTCCATCTGCAAATACATAAACAGTATTGAAGTCTTGAAGTAACCGAGTATAGTGTGGCTTCCAAGAGTTTACCCCGGGAACACCAACTGCTGGAACACCACACATATAATGCAATGTTATAGCATCAATCTCACCTTCACATACAGCAATAAAGTCTTGTGCTGTATGCAATGCAGCGACATTGAATAATCTAGTCTGAGTACCAGGAAATCCTAGATACTTGGGTTCTTCTGGACCCATAGACCTAAACCTAATATCTACTACACCAGACGGTGTAATGTACGGAATAGCTAGACGATTAATAAATTGTTCTTGTCCAGGTAATGGATCAACGACGACCCCTAATCGAATTGCTTCCGCTACTTCTAGAGGTATTCCTCGTTTGAGAAGATACTCTTCTGCCAACGGTAGACTGTCCTCGTAATAACTTGTAGCTTTCTCCAGTAATGCTTTCTGCGATCTTGATAGCTTCACGATATGTTACTCCTTCATGTAACTTTATAATATTAAATCCATTTCCTTTTATACCACAACCATGGCAAACAAAGATGTTATCTGAGATATTAATACCTGCTGAAGCGTGAGTGTCACTATGGAATGGGCATTTAATTTTCTGCCAACCCATATAGTTTTCTCTTACCCGACCACCATAATGTTCAACAACTTTATTTATTGGTACGGTTGAAAGCATCTAATAACTCCACCCATATATCTACAGGCATAGTAGCGTACCACTCACCAACATCAGTAGTGCCACGCTTCTTGTGTATAACAACACCTGTTTTAGCTTTATCATTTTTTATTTCAGTTAGTAGTTCCGATACCCATTGAGATAGTTCCATGCGAGCATGGTTTTTAACTTCGATAACTACTGAATTAATGCCAGCAATATCACCACGGTCATGTATACCACTAAGAGAACGTCGTTCACAATTCTTGTAACCTTTTTCTTTTAAGTATTTAACTACTGCTGTTTCTGCAGCAGTACCTTTTTGTTTTGCTTTACTCATTCCTGCTCACCGTCTAACGCTTGAAGAATCTCTCGCACTTCGACCACCTCACCTAAAGCCCAATCCCAGGAGGGGTTTTTACAAATCTCACGCACTCGCTTTATTTTGTCAGCCAACTCTTTTACTGCATCAATGTGTTCAAAAGTAATTGGTTGGTTCTCTGTAAAAATAATCATCCCTACTCATTCTTACCTTCCGCTGAACATTGTGAACAATAAGTTCCTAGTTCATCTTCAAGCCATTCATGTCTACAATCACTCATCTTCAAACCATTCTTCTGGATCTTGAATACTTGGTTGACTTACTGTGAGCGGTTCAACTGGCATTACTGTCATGGTACTATCTAGAATACACATAACTAATCACCCACAATACTAATAGTATTAATAATATTTTTTGTGTCATTACCTTACTTCTTCCAAGTCTGCTATAAACATATACTCTGGATTAAATTGTAACCATACTGGTGATTTACCACTAGCATCAGCTTTACCATACCTATTCTTAACTGCAGCAACACCTAGTAAACCACTAGGGTTCTGACCAACAGTAAGAATTAAAGCAGGTAACTGTGCTACTTTACCTTGCAATGAACTACGTGGTTGACATGGTTCACCTGCATAACCTTCTTGAGTATGATGCAATACAAGAATGGCAGCATTAGTATCACGAGCAAGATACTTAAGTTCTTTCAATGCACTACGCATATTGCTGAACTCTTCACCACCATCCATACTAATATCCATTAAGTTATCAATAACAATTAACGCTGGAGATTCTCCAAGTAATTCTTCAACTGCAGTAACTTCATCGTCAATATCAGCAAGAGTCGGGCTGCTGTCGAAACTCCAGTAAATATGACTAGCCAAAGCAAGTTTATTACGAGAATTAATAGGGTCTTCAGATATGATTTTTTCTGCTTCATGTTGTGATACTCCTGTGATCATTGAATATAAACGCATAGCCATAGTATGTGCATTGGTATCTGCTGATAGATAAAGTGTTGGAGCTTGCATACGCAATGCTAATGCTAGGGCTAGTGTTGACTTACCAGCACCAGGAGTGCCAGCAATCATACTTACTTCTGCTCGTCTTAGTATTATCTGATTGTTATCAAATGTACGAAACACGGTAGGCATAGGTTCGCCACCTATATCTGGTCTGCCTACAGATCTAGATAGAGTTTTCATCCTTTGCTTTTAACTCCTCAATATATTGTTTAGCAGATGTTACATCATAATATATAGCATCAGCATCATAGCCAATAGTATCTATCAATATTTCCCAGACTTCATTAGATAGTGGCTGACTATCGTTGTAATAGTCTTCAACATCTTTTTTGGTAAACCAACTAATAGCTAGTTCTTCTTCTGGATCATAATCTTTCATGTATAAAAATACATCTTTAACTTTCATAATTTTCCTTTCAGTAGATAAGGATAATCCCCCACTACCCGACAGGAATAGATAGCAGGGGATTACATCCCTTATAGCTTCCCCTCTATGAAGGGACTATCTAGCAGCGACACTACTAGAATGTTAACCACTCTGGGTCTTTAGACTTCAGGTAAATAGCTTTACACTGGTCTGGTGTACCCTTTGGAGTTGGACACATGAAGGCTTTGTACGGACCGTATGGACCTTGACCTTCACGTTTGGTCATTACACCATGAGCACATTGACGATTGGCTGTACCTGCTCCTGCTACTGTTGTAGGTACAGGTGGTGCTACTGGTTGAAATGCTGGTGCTGCAGGAATAGGTGTCTCACTAATCACCGTAGCACCAAGAGTATCTACAACTGTTTGAATTACATCAACAGGTGCATTAACAACTAGATCTTCAAAGGCTTGAATAGCCAAAGCAAAACCTAGTCCATCTGCTTCTGCAACTCGATTAATAAATTCTTCTGGTGTATCACCACGAAGAGTAACCAAGCTACCTAACTTAGTCTTTACTGTAACTGTTACATTTTTTTCCATGTTATTTTCCTTACTGTTTCCACTTGCAATCTTTAACAACACCACACATAACACAATGATTTAAATTAGGCAAGAATATTTCTTGCTTTCTAGCGTTGTCAAACTTAGTAACCATGTCAATGATATCAGCAGTTGTGTATTTATCCAAGTTAATAAGTTCGCTAATACCACCATCTCTAGCCATCCAGTATGTACCATACTGTGGTCGAACACCTAACATGGTTTCCATACCTGCAGCATAAAATGCTAACTGCAGATCTGAGGCAGGAGTACGACTACCAGTTTTAATATCAAGAACAACTAGTTCTCCATCAGAAGTAACCATAACCCTATCAATGTGCATTTGTACTGGCACATCATTCCAGATGGGAGTGAGTGCCAACTCAATTGCTGGTAATCCTGGTTGTGCTTCCCAGATCTTCCAGTCAATACTAGTTCTCCAGTTAATCCACGAGTCAACCATGGAACTACCATTGGTATTCCACCATTCTCCATCTTCTTTATTTGGATTAGCTTTTGTAGCACGACCTGCTGCTTTCCACTCGGACTGATTTACTTTTGTTTTCTTTAACTGTTCTTCTTGTAGTTTAGTCCAAGCTTCATTCCAATACTTATTCATTCCATGTCTCCTTGTCGTATGCTTCTGTTGCTTCATGCACTGCAGAGCCACCAACTAAATACCAAGTTGGTCGCTCTTCTACTTTGGCTATACGAGTTAAGTAATACTTCCATCCACAATCTAACCATGTGGTTAATGAAGAATAAGAAACATGTGCCGGTAGATCGTATCCATTTATTTTAATCATGGTTCTCCTGATTATCTTTTCTTTTTACTAACATATAGTATATCCTTTAATGGATTCCGAAGTGTGATATTCATTTTTCTTCTTAATGTTTTACGTTCTTCTTCTGTAGTACCACCCCAGAAACCATAGGCTTCATTATGTAAAGCCCATTGCAAACACTCAACTATAAATGAGCAGGAGTTACAGATATTTCTAGCATTTGTAAAATCTTTATTGTCTTTATACTTACGAGATCCTTCACCTTCCCAATCTTGGTAAAAGAAATCTTCTACATCTGAATCAACACATGCTTGTGTACCATCGAATGCTGGATACTTAATATCAGTCATTTACTGTCTCACTATAAAAGTCATAGGCATGTAACGTTTCTGTTACTTCTGTATATAGTTTTGTCATTTCATCTTCAGTTAGAAGAAGAGTAAAGTTATGATTAATCCGCAAAGAAAAAGGATATTCTTTACTATCTTTTACTCTTATTCTCATTTTAATTTCTGGATCAGTTACACCTTGTGTTGTACCAATAATCATTTATACTCCTAATAATTGTAATGCACGTTGCTTGATGTTGGTATCAGTACCAAGTAATGCACGTTCTGCTTGCTTGTTTTTATTGTTATTGAAATGATCAATAGTTTCAACGATAGCTTGAAATGCACCAAACTTTGTATTGCGTAAGTTATGTTGAGTATCTGTCTCACCTAACCACACACTATAAGCATTGGTTCGTTTACGTATTGCTGCAGTTTTAGTACGCTTTTCACCAGTACTTAACATTTCTTCTGGTACAAACTCAATCTTTGCTGGTAAAGGAAATACATTTTGTACAAAAAGTTTAAACTCACTATCATCAAAACGTAAAGAACTTAGTACGTTTGACATATCTACATACGCAGCCATGTCTTCACGCACCAAATGTAAAGCACGTCGAATGTCTTCAACATTTAGTTGATAGTTATTTGTATGGCGAATAGAATAATATTGATTATTCTTTTTACCATGCAGTATAGTTAGATTGATACCATTAGTACAGGCTAACCGTTGCATGATAGGTGTCATCTGAAATGGCGTACTACCGTCATGAGAACTACGAGCAACAATGTAACCAGTGTGTTCATCATTACCAACGCTAACATCTTCAGGTAATTCAAGTACAGTCCAGACAACTTTACCACCACCTAGTTCACCAGCTGCAGCGTATCGTGCTTCGCCACGACCTACCACGTCATCAAGACAACTGAATATCTCAGCATTCTGAATGACTTGGTATCTACCACCAACTACAGATAAGACTGACTGAGTACCATCTTGATCGGTTCTGACGGTAGCAAATCTATTTTTAATTTCCAAACCATCTATAGTTTGAACTTCAGATAGATTAACTCGCCAATCTAAATTTGCTAATGTAATAAGTTCATTAGCAGTACTAACATTGTATTCGTTCTTTGAACCTATAACAGTCCAAGGTGCACGTCTACTCATGTTGTTCCCCTTCCATTATTTTGTTTAACTCTTCATCAATATTTCTACTGTAAAGTTCATCAACTAATAATTCTTCTACAGCTTCATCACCATAGCCAGTACAAGAAGCAATAATTAAAGTTGCTAAAATTTCAAGATCTCTTTTAGCACCTTTAACATTTTTATTTAATAGTCTTTGATAGATATCATATAAACCTTGTAGCACATCTAGTGCTACTTTATTTGTTAATTGAACACCCATCATCTCTGGTTTATCTTGCTTTAAATACCAACCAAATGGATCGTTATACCATTCTTGTTCTTTAATTTTGCTAGACATAAACCCCCTTATGCTGATTCAGCACGGATAGTAGTGGCATCATAGTCAGTTACTTCCCAATCGTAACTATTGGTATGATCTTGAAGATCAGAGTAATCCCAATTATCAATAAGTTCCATAGCGTCTTCACTACTACTAGCTTCAATAGTTACATAGACATATTGTTCTCTGGTTTCTTCTAACTTTACTTTAACTTCGTATTGTTTTTTCAAATACTTTAGTTTCAAATGCTTTGTTTCTGAATTAATCTTGTCAACAAACTCATTGTATGCATCACACCAATCACGAGAATCTGCTTCATTAAGTAACTCTTGGGCTACTTTAGTAAAGTCTTGACGCAATTCTTCTACAAGAATATTGATTGCAGTTTTAGCATTATTAAGTTCTTCTTGTGTGTAATAGTTACGACCTGACGACGTTGTTATCATCTGTATTTTCCTTATCTTCTACTGGTGGAACACTGTCAAGAATTTCTTTCCAATCGACAGCTTTTATTGATTCATAAAATACATAATCTGGTACATCAAATTGACGAGCCCGATTCATTAGTCTCAAAAGACTAGGTACATTGCCTTTCTCAAGTAAGTATTCAATCATTGTGTCAATTTGATTTAGTCTAAACTTTAAATCTTTGTCATCAATAATTTTATTGTGAACTGAATAACCAACATTGCTATAGTCAATAGCAACTGCAAATGTACTAGCGGCTATCAATAGACTGTCGTCTTCAATAAGACTGCAATAAAATTCTAGAACTTTAAATACACTCTTGAGATATTCAACTTGCTCATCAGCATTTAGTTCTAGAAACTTGTATAGAACAGCATCACGAATACCTACATGACTTAGTTCTTCACAAACAAATACTGCATCTTCTACTGTAAAATCTTTTTTATCAAGAGTATCTACAGGATGATTAAATACATTGAAGATATTATTGATTCTATTTTCTTTTTCTTCTGACATGTTTATTCCTTATCTGTTATTGTGTTAAGTGATAGTTTTGCTAGTGCTCCATTAAGCAATGCAAGTAATTCATCTGGATTAACATCAATTGATGTTGGTTCATCATCTGATTCGTACTTACTTAGTGGTGGAATTGCTGTACCTTCTGGGTCGCAGCAACCATTACCACTACACATAGCAGAAGTCCAACGACCATCTTTGATACGAATAATATCTAGTGCCTGAGCAGCATTAAATGTATTAACTACCCAATCTTCTAGGTTCCAGTTCTCAAAGTGATTGCCATATGTAACTGGTACTGCAGTGTATTCACCATCAGCACTATCGGACACAAGACCACTAATAAACTGTACTTTGTCTATCAAAGTGTACGGATCTTCTACTCCGTGTGTGTCAAATTTAATTTCACCTTGAATAGTCATGTCTTCATCAACAAAGTAAACATACATAACACTTGCATGTTTGCCTGCATGATGTTGATTTTCTACTAAGCTGCATAAATGAGTAGGACTCTTAAGATATTTACCTACAAGATTTGTAGGGCTAGATACTTTATATAGATTTTCTCCGTTGTATATATCATCCAACAGACCGAATAACTTAGACATTAATTGTTTCCTTTTCTTTTGATTCATTGATTATTTCTCCACATTGACTACAACTGAACTGACATTTGTCCTGCTTGTATTCACTACAAGTAATCCAGTTGTAGCTACCATCTTCATTACAACTAACACATTCTGTATTAAAGATATGTTTACAGTTCATAAAGATCCTTTGACTTAGTACGCACGAGATTGTCTACCCTGGATAGCAATTCGGAAGGTGGGGTTTATCCCCACCTTCCGAATTGTCTTATCCAACTAACTCGATTTCGTTGATTACGATACGAGTAAGTGGTGCTTTACGCTTGTCGTTGTCAACATCTTTGCGGGTGTCGAACTTTGTGTTCAGTTCACCAGTGATTACAACTTCAGGTGTGTAACCTGTTTCAGCGTTCTTAAGTTCGTCAAGTCCTGCAAGGATTGATGCAATTTCTTGACTGTGTGTAACAACAGGGATTGTGAATGTTGCCTTGTTGTTTTCGTTGCGTTGGGTCAACTGTCCAACTACCATTAAGCCGTACTGGTCGAACTTCTTAATGTTCTTGAGCAGACCACTTACTTTGATTTGGTTGTTCATTGCGAACTCCTTTGTGATAGATAACTTGTGAGTGGCTTCCGCCGCCCGCGAAAGCAGGGGCGGAAGCCTTGTTTCACACTTGAACTGCTAATTCTGAATCGCAGTTCTGACAAAGTGTGAATTCCTTTGGAGTGTAGATTCTGCACTCCAAGCATAGAATGTTACGGATGAAGTAAGTCGTATCATCTATGTAGCGTAAGCCCGGCAAACCTATTAAATCGTTTTCAGTAGGTCTGTCGGATAGTGAACTCCAAGATTCGATGTATTCTTCTCGGATATCGTCAACCATTTCTGCTGAAGCAACGGTTGTGATATCGTGACTGGGAAAC
>OGWM01000085.1_pt1 | contig 14018 bp, 12 predicted proteins | sample 1576041 | NCBI WGS metagenome assembly OGWM01 (sample SAMN07581538, study PRJEB24739) | freshwater metagenome | place: Singapore | collected 2015-01
TTTTCCCAGTCACGATATGCTCGTTGGATTTAGCACGTGATGGCGTTGTCTATGCTGAAATTCGCATGGCTCCTGAGCTGGTTACTGAAAAGGGGTTATCACTTACTCAAGCAGTTGATGCCATGCTCGAAGGTTTACGTGCGGGCGAAAAAGCTGCACAGGCAGAAAACTTCACAATAAGAACCACACTTTTATTATGTGGAATGCGTCAAAATAACCGTTCGCAAGAAGTTGCTGAACTTGCGATTGCCTATCGAGATAAAGGTGTCGCTGGATTCGATATCGCTGGCCCAGAAGATGGATTTCCACCCAGTGATCAACTAGCAACTTTTGAATATCTTCGCCGTGAAAATGCACACTTCACAATTCATGCAGGCGAAGCTTATGGACTACCTTCCATTTGGGAGGCCATTCAAATCTGTGGAGCAGAGCGGCTTGGCCATGGCGTGCGCATTGCAGATGACATTGATTTTTCACAAAGCCCCGCACAATTAGGAAGGCTTGCCTCCTTCATACGTGATCGAAGAGTTCCACTTGAAATGTGTCCCTCCTCAAATATTCAAACTGGTGTTGCAACATCATTTGCTGATCATCCTTTGGCGCACTTGGCACGACTTCGTTTTCGCGTCACCATCAATACTGATAATCGGTTGATGTCTGCAACATCAATGTCACGTGAGATGAATGAAATGGTGAAGCAATGCGATTGGACCTTTCAGGATCTGCAGCGCGTGACCATCAATGCGCTTAAGAGCGCCTTTATTCCCTTTGAAGAGCGCCTGGCAATTATTGAGGGAATTGTTAAACCTAGCTACGCCACAATTTCAGCGGAGTAGGTTCGAATCTAAATACCGATCTAAATGCCGATGGTGTGCCAGACCGTCTTGGACTCCATAAATGCCGTGATACGTGCAGGGCTCTGTGACTGGCCACCTTCATAAAAGCGCTTGAGATTTTCTGCGCCAGCTTCTTTTAAGGCAGCACGGTTCTTCTTTGTGATGATAGAGATATCAAAACCATCGATATCCATGTGGGATGCAGCCCATGGAGATAATTCAGCAAGTGAACCAGTAAGAATATTGATTACACCTGCTGGCAGATCACTTGTTGCAAGAACTTCAGCAAATGTCATAGCAGGTACGGCTAAACCACCGTCAACGAGAGCAACGACTGAGTTACCACTCACGACTGAGGCTGCAAGCGCATCAATAAAATCAAGGAATGAATTTTCTGCAGCAATAGTGACAACACCGAGTGGTTCAGGAATAGTGAAGTTGTAATACGGACCAGCAACTGGATTGGTTGCACCTTCGATTGCCGACAACTTATCGCTCCAGCCTGCATACCAAACCCATCTATCGATTGACTCGGTAACAATCCCACGTGCTTTGAGAGGAGTGAGGCTAAGAGCTGCAGAGAGTTCGAGCGCCACTTGTTCGGCGCGACCTTCGAGCATTTCTGCAATGCGATAGAGAATTTGTCCGCGATTGTAGGCAGTTGCTTTCGCCCAGCCCGATTGCGCAGCACGAGCTGCGGTCACGGCATCGCGCAAATCTTTACGGGATGCTAAACATGGGTTTGCCACAAATTCCTTTTTAGCGCTCAGAACTTCGTAGACTCTTCCTGATTCGCTCCGTGGGAATGCCCCGTTAATGAATAACTTATACGTCTTTTTCACTTCAATGCGCTTCTGTGTAGTCATGAACGTTTCCCAGCTTTGAGATATGCAGCAAGTCCATGTCTTCCACCTTCGCGGCCCCAACCAGATTCTTTATAACCACCAAAAGGAGATGTGGGATCAAATTTATTAAAGGTATTTGCCCAGATAACTCCAGCGCGCAATTTTTGAGTAGCCCACAAAATCCGCGAGCCCTTTTCGCTCCACACACCAGCAGATAAACCAAAGGGAGTGTTATTTGCTTTATCAATTCCTTCTTGTGGCGTGCGGAAGGTAAGAACTGATAAGACCGGTCCAAAGATTTCTTCTTGAGCTATCCGATGCGCTTGGGTCACTCCGGTAAAGAGCGTTGGCGCAAACCAATATCCCTTATCGGAGAGATTGCATTGTGGGCTCCAACGTTCTGCACCTTCTGCATCTCCTGACGCTGAAAGTTCGCGAATTTTGGCTAGTTGTTCGCGTGAATTGATTGCACCTAAATCTGTATTTTTATCGAGCGGATTACCTACTCTGATCTTCTCCATTCGATTCTTGAGCTTCCTAATCAATTCGTCTGCAATATTTTCTTGCACAATTAAGCGCGATCCCGCACAGCAGACATGACCTTGATTAAAGAAGATTCCGTTGATGATTCCTTCAACCGTTTCATCGATAGGAGAGTCTTCAAAGACTAGATTTGCACCTTTTCCACCGAGTTCAAGCGTTGCCTTCTTATCAGTTGCTGCGATAGCGCGCGCTATCTTCTTTCCAACTTCCGTTGAGCCGGTGAAGGCGATTTTCTGAACCCCAGGATGGCTCACCAGTGCCGCTCCAGTGGTTCCATCTCCGGTAACAATATTGACAACGCCATCGGGTAGTTCGGCTTGCTGACAGACCTCTGCAAATAAAAGTGCGGTAAGCGAAGTTGTTTCGGCAGGTTTGAGGACGACCGTATTACCGGTAGCGAGTGCTGGTGCAACTTTCCAGGCCAACATCAAGAGTGGAAAGTTCCAGGGAATTATCTGTCCGGCAACTCCATATGCGGATGGATTTTTTCCTAATCCTGCATAATCTAATTTATCTGCCCAACCTGCATGATAGAAAAAATGCGCAGCAACGAGTGGAATATCAACATCGCGCGTCTCGCGGATTGGTTTTCCGTTATCTAAGGTTTCAAGTACCGCAAATTCACGGGCACGTTCTTGCAAGATGCGGGCAATTCGGTAGAGATATTTTCCGCGTTCTTTTCCCGATAATTTCGACCATGTCTTTGTATACGCCTTCGTTGCAGCAGCAACTGCTTTATCGATATCACTTTGGTTTCCCAGTGAAATCTGACTTAAGACTTCTTCCGTTGCAGGATTGAGCGTTGGAAACAATTTCTTGCCTGCGACAAATGAGCCATTAATAAAGTGGCCATATTTGGGCTTGATTTTCACAATCGAGCTGGATTCCAGCGACGGTGCATACTCAAATGTCATTGCTGCTCCAGTTAATCAATCGTGACGTATTGAGGGCTAGCGTAGTAGCCATCTTCCATTTTCATGCGTTGCATCAATAGATCATTGAGAAGAGCACTTGCCCCAATGCGGAAATATTGCGGTGTGAGCCATTCTGGACCCGCTGTTTCATTCACAAGGACCAATTGCTTGATGGCATCTTTAGTTGTGCGAATTCCTCCTGCAGGCTTGACGCCAATGCGCCGCTTCGTCATTTCATAGAAATCTCGCACCGCTTCCAGCATGACTAAAACAACGGGGGGAGTGGCAGCGGGAGCAACTTTGCCAGTTGATGTCTTAATAAAATCGGCCCCAGCCAACATCGCAAGATAAGAGGCCTTTCGCACATTGTCATAAGTAACAAGTTCACCTGTCTCAAAAATGACTTTGAGATGTGCTTTATCTCCACAGACTTGTCGAATTTTTACTATCTCTTCAAAAACTAGACCGTAATTTCCAGCTAGAAATGCTCCGCGATCAATCACCATATCAATCTCTGCAGCTCCTGCATCAATTGCATCTTGGGTATCCCGAATTTTGACATCCATGGATGCACGACCAGATGGAAACGCAGTTGAGACTGCTGCAACGGGTACAGCCTTTCCGCCAATTGCATCTAAATGTGTACGTGCAATTTTCACCATGTCGTTATAGACACAGATGGCACCAACGCTTGGCACGGAAGAATCTGTGGGATCTGGTCTGACCGCCTTAGCGCAGAGTGCGCGAACTTTCCCAGGAGTGTCAGCGCCTTCCAAAGTTGTTAAATCAACCATGGAGATTGCGGTATCGATTGCCCACTTCTTCGCCGAAGTTTTTATGCTACGCGTTGCCAACATGGCAGCGCGTGATTCGGCGCCTATTTGGTCGACCCCAGGGAGCTGGTGGAGGAATTGAAGAAGTGATTTTTCACTTCCGTCGACTAACCCATAAAAACTCACGATAGGAATTCTTTCAGAGGATTGCGCACATCGTCGAGTAATTTCTCTGCAATATGCGCACTTTCACTAATTACCTCGATATAACACTTTAATTTCGCTTCAGTCCCTGAAGGTCGAATGATGACTCGAATATCTTCATCTAACCAGATGCGAAGACCATCAGTGGGTGGCAGTCCGTCCTGTGGAGCAGCCAGATCATCGATTCTTTTAACTGGGCGACCTGCAATCTGTGCTGGTGGATTGGTGCGAAGTTGATGGAGCAATGCAGTTATCGATTTCATATCTTTGACGCGAATTGAAATTTGTTCAGTGCCATGAAAACCATGACGTTTCCATACATCATCCAATAAGTCTGAGAGCGATAGCCCGCTGCGCTTGAGATCCATGGCAATCTGCGTTAAATAAATGGCAGCTGAGATTCCATCTTTATCGTTCACAGTCTCTGAATCCACTGCATAACCAATTGCTTCTTCGTAGCCAAATGCCAAGTCTTCGATTTTAGCGAGCCATTTAAAACCAGTTAGGGTCTCTTGAAAATCTACCCCGTAATGGTGAGCAATTTTCTTTAAAGCTGATGATGAGACGATGGAATTGCCAAATGTTCCTGTGGGTTTAGTGCGCGCAATCCACTCACCGAAAATTATTCCTAATTCATCACCACGCAACATCCGCCAATTCCCAGATTTATCACAGATCGCGGCAGCACATCGATCTGCATCAGGATCATTTGCAATCACAAGGTCCGCGCTGATGGCGCGCGCTTTTGCTAGCGCTAAATCAATTGCACCTGGTTCTTCAGGATTAGGAAAGGCAACTGTTGGAAAATCTGGATCAGGCGTGCATTGTTCGTCGACGGTGACTAATCCCGTAAAACCCGCCTTACTAAAAACTTTCTGCACCGTTTCAGTGCCGACTCCATGCATGGCGGTATAGACAACTTTGATATCACCAGGTCGTGGAGCAAGTGCACTTGTCCGCTTGATGTATTCATCAACAACATCTTCTCCGAGTACTGTCCGAGTGCGGCTCCGGGGTTGTGTAGCAAGCGATGTGATGGCGGCGATTTCAGCTGCCATGTAAGTATCGGTCGGATTAATGATTTGCGAAGCCGCATAAGAAATGCCATCAGCTGTTGGTCCTACATAGACCTTGTAACCATTATCTTGAGGTGGATTATGGCTGGCAGTGACCATGATTCCGATATCGCACTGTAAGTAAGAAGTTGCAAAGGCGAGCACTGGAGTTGGCAGTGGTCTGGGAAGTACAAAGACCTGCATTCCTGCGCCACTAAAAATTTCAGCGCTTTCGAAGGTGAAATCTTCAGATCCGTGCCGCGCATCTCGTCCAATCACGACTGTCTTCATGTTGCGCTTTTTCATATATGAGGCAATACCTGCGGCTGCTCGTCCAACGACTGCACGATTCATGCAGGATGGACCTGGTCCTACTGGTCCACGCAGGCCGGCAGTTCCAAATTGTAAAAAACCGCTAAAAAAAGTTCGAAGTTGGGTTTCATCGTCCGTACCGAGCAGTTTGCGCAGCTGCTCTGCCGTTACTGGATCTGGATCATCGCTGATCCAATTTTCTACTTCGGTTCGAAGTGCAACATCCATGATTGACTCGCTATATCAATTGCGGAATGGTCTGTTTTAGAAGTGTGCCCATTCGGCTTGCTGCTGCTTTTCCCGCTGCAATAACTTCTTCGTGGTTTAACTTTTCGCCGGTGATTCCAGCTGCAGCATTTGTGACAAGAGAAATTCCAAGTACTTCAGCTCCAAGTGCGTGTGCTGCAATTGCTTCCGGCACAGTGGACATTCCAACAAGATCTGCACCCATGGTGCGCATCATGGCAATTTCCGCTGGAGTTTCGTATGTCGGTCCACGCCAATGAACATAGACACCTTCGGCAAGAGTTGAATCAGCTGATTTCATAATGCTTCGTATTCTCTTGCTGTATAAATCTGTGAGATCAACAAAAGTTGCACCGCTTAAAGGTGAGACCGCAGTCAGTGATATGTGGTCACGAATCAGTACAGGCTGACCTACCGAGTAATCGCGATTTATTCCGCCACATGCATTGGTCAAAATAACAACTTTGCATCCAGCTTGAACGGCGGTGCGCACGCCATGCACAACTGGTTCGACACCTTTTCCTTCATAGAGATGTGTGCGTCCTAAGAAAACTAAGGCGCGAATATTTTTCCCATTTTCAGAGATGAGATACGAGCGCACCTTTCCGGAGTGACCTTCAACTGCTGGTGCCGAAAATCCAGGAAGTTCATGAGCATCACATTCAAATGTCGGTGTTCCGAGCGCATCAGCAGCTCCGACCCACCCAGAACCCATCACGAGTGCGATGTCATGGTGGGGAATGCCGCTGCGCTTTGCTAGTTCAGCTGCTGCATGTGTTGCTGCTGCAAGTGGATCTGAATACAGGAGATCTGTGGCGCTCATGCCTCAATAATGTCACAGAGAATGGCGCCACTTGCAACAGTTTCTCCGATAACAGCTTTGAGGTTGGTAATCACTCCATCTTTATGAGCGTTCAGCGGTTGCTCCATCTTCATCGCTTCAAGAACTACAACTAAATCTCCTGCCGCAACTTTTTGACCTTCTGTGACAGCGATTTTTACGACGGTTCCCTGCATTGGACTTGTGAGTCCAGTGCCCATATTTCCACTCGTCGCAGATTGCTTAGCTCTGTGACGCTTGACAACAGGTTCGGGGCTATGGACCAGGATTTCAAATCGTTTTCCATTTACTTCTGCAACCAATTTTTCAGCAGCAACACGTGTTTGTATCTCAGTGCCAACGTAGTCACCAGCTGGAATATCATTCTTAAATTCATTTTCAATATAGCTGGTATACACAGAAAAATTTTCGGTAAAGGCAGGGTCTTGCAAGATTGCGCGATGGAAGGGCAGCGCAGTTGCCAAACCTTCCACTGTAAATTCTGCCAAGGCGCGACGCGCTCTTTCTATTGCTTGCTTTCTGTTCGCACCAGTCACAATTAATTTGGCAAGCAATGAGTCAAAATTTCCGCCAATGACATCGCCATTTCTAAAACCGGCATCAACTCTTACCCCTGGTCCGCTAGGGAAATTCCATGCGGAAATTCGCCCAGGTGCTGGCAAAAATGAACGTCCAGGATTTTCGCCATTGATGCGAAACTCAATCGAATGCCCGCGAATAATCGGATCATCGAACCCGAGATTTTCACCCATCGCTATACGGAATTGTTCACGCACTAAATCAATGCCAGTAACTTCTTCTGAGACTGGATGTTCAACTTGCAGGCGCGTGTTTACTTCTAAGAATGAGATGGTGCCATCGTTGCCAACGAGAAATTCGCAGGTACCGGCGCCGACGTATCCCGCCTCTTTCATGATTGCTTTGCTAGATCGATACAGTTCTTCAATTTGTTTTTCACTAAGAAACGGAGCAGGCGCTTCTTCTACCAACTTTTGGTGGCGTCTTTGGAGCGAACAATCTCGGGTTGAGATAACAACAGCGTGCCCTGATTGATCCACTAACACCTGAGTTTCAACGTGCCGCGGCTTATCAAGATAGCGCTCTACGAAACACTCACCGCGCCCGAAGCCAGTAATTGCCTCGCGGACTGCTGATGCATAGAGCTCTGGAATTTCTTCAAGGGTGCGTGCAACTTTCAAGCCTCGGCCACCACCGCCAAATGCTGCTTTGATGGCGACAGGCAATCCATGCTCCTTAGCAAATGCAATAACTTCATCAGCACCGGATACAGGATCTGGAGTTCCAGCAACGAGTGGAGCCCCTGCGGCAGCAGCAATCTTGCGCGCTGAAACTTTATCTCCGAGTGCGCTAATTGCAGCAGGTGGAGGACCAATCCAAATAAGTCCCGCATCAATTACTGCCTGTGCGAATTGAGCGTTCTCGGAGAGAAAGCCGTAGCCAGGATGAATTGCATCGGCACCAGATTTTTTTGCAACCTCAATTATTTTTGGAATATTCAGGTAGGTGTCTTTTGCGATAACTCCATCTAAGAAATACGCAAAATCTGCACTCTCAGTATGTAACGCGGTGCGATCTTCTTCGGAATAGATAGCAACAGACTCAAGTCCATGATCTTTGCAAGCACGGATAACGCGCAATGCGATTTCGCCACGATTTGCTATGAGTACGCGCTTCATGCCAACTCCTTTACCTGTGGCCAAGCGTAACCAAGTTGCGCGAGTGCGCTGCGAAGAAATGGCATCGAAATTCCTACTACGTTGGTGTAATCACCTTCGATGTGCGGAATAAATGGAGATCCAAATCCATCTAAGGTAAAACCACCAGCAACCTGTAAAGGTTCGCCAGAAGCTACATAATCTGCAATTTCTGCATCAGACATTTTAGAGAAGGTAACTTTTGTAGTGACTCGGTCTGCGATTTCTTTTCCTTTTTCAGTGTCGATGATGCAATGTCCAGTATGAAGCAATCCTGATCGACCACTAATTTTCTGAGCTCGGCTCGTAGCAACTTCTGCATTTCCAGGTTTACCAAAACTCTCGCCATCCACATCAAAAGTTGAGTCACACCCAATAATGATGGCTGGGTAATCGATTAATTCTCTGACTGTGTGGGCCTTGGCAATTGCGAGAGCAATCACCATATCTTGAGGGCTCATTGCATTGAAAAAATCAGTCTCTTCATCAACGTGACTCACAACAATTGTGGGCTTAAGCCCAGCGTCTTCTAAGAGCCTACGTCGTGACTTTGATTGTGATGCAAGGACAATACGTGGCATTTATCTCGACCTACGTGCGCCAAATGAAATTTGATGTGGGAGTGGTTGGCGAATATGAGGAAGACCGAAATTGCTGCGCTGTACTACTGGAGCATGCACCACAACTTTTCGAGTACGAAGCACTTGTTCTAACGCTGCGAGTTCTTCTGGAGTCGGATTTCCAGATGTGACAGTGAAATTCATGTTTAAAGGGGAATGTTTCCGTGCTTACGTGCGGGGAGCGCATCTCGCTTGGTCTTCAGAGTGCGAAATGCTTTGGTGATGTATTGCCGTGACTCTTCTGGCTCAATCACGCTATCAATTGTGCCGCGCTCTGCTGCTAAATATGGGTTAGAGAATTTCTCGGTATATTCATTCATCAGTTCAGCGCGCTTGGCATCTAGATCTTTCGCTTCTGACAATTCTTTTCGATAGAGAATATTGACCGCACCTTGTGCACCCATGACTGCAATTTCGGCGGTTGGCCAAGCAAAGTTGATATCGCTGCCGAGGTACTTTGAACCCATCACGATAAATGCGCCGCCATAAGCTTTCCGGGTAATCAAGGTGACGAGCGGAACCGATGCTTCTGCATATGCGTAAAGCAATTTAGCTCCACGTCGAATAATTCCATTCCACTCTTGTTCTGTTCCAGGCATAAAGCCAGGAACATCGACGAGAGTCAAAATTGGGATACTAAATGCATCGCAGAAACGTAGGAATCGCGCAGCTTTTTCGGATGAATTAATATCAAGAGTTCCGGCCAATTGCGAAGGTTGATTTGCAATGATTCCAATTGATTGACCTTCGATACGAGCAAAACCAACAACAACGTTTGGCGCAAAGAGAGCATGTACTTCAAGAAACTCTCCCTCATCGACAAGAGTTTGAATCAAAACCTTCATGTCATATGGCTGATTAGGACTATCTGGGATGAGGGAGTTGAGAGCGCGATCCTGCTCGGATTTATCTAAAGTCTCAGTCGCAGGAAGTATCGGTGAACCATCTAGATTATTTGATGGAAGGTATGAGAGAAGTGCTTTTACATAATCAATGGCATCTGCTTCAGATTCTGCTAAATAGTGAGCGTTACCTGATTTGGTGTTATGGGTAAAGGCGCCACCGAGTTCTTCCATTCCAACTTCTTCTCCGGTGACAGTTTTGATGACATCTGGGCCGGTAATAAACATGTTGGAAGTCTCCTTCACCATAATGGTGAAGTCAGTGAGCGCTGGAGAATAAGCCGAACCACCTGCACAAGGACCTAAAATCAGAGAAATCTGAGGGATAACTCCTGATGAACGAGTATTGAGCCTAAATATTTTTCCGTAACCATTAAGCGATGCAACACCCTCTTGAATACGCGCACCACCTGAATCATTAATTCCAATAAGTGGAATTCCAGATTTCAAGGCAAACTCTGCAATTTTGACGATCTTGTCCGCGTGTACTTCACCGAGTGAGCCGCCAAAAACTGTGAAATCTTGTGAGTACAAGGCAATTGGTCTGCCATCTACTGTTGCAGTTCCAATAACTACGCCATCGCCATAGGGACGATTTTTTTCCATTCCAAAATTGGAAGCGCGATGTTTTGCGAATTCATCAATCTCAGTAAAGGAGTCTGGGTCCACCAACATTTCAATGCGCTCGCGCGCAGTGCCCTTACCCTTCGCATGTTGCTTTTCTGCAGCGCGCTTGGATCCATCATGGACAGCTTCATCAATTCGATTTCGTAAATCCGTGATTTTTCCCGATGTAGTGTGCATATCTGGGCTCATGAACATAAGGTACTAGCCATGAGTCCTGTTGCGCCAAGACCGTTGCTCGATGTTTCTGCGATTACAGAACATGTCTCGCAATACTGGCGAGTAAGCGTGGTCGAAGTCACCGGATCAACGCAATTAGATTTATTGGAAAAGGCCAAACACAGCACTCTTAAAGATGGCGATGTTTTACTCGCTGAGTATCAAAAATCAGGCAAAGGTCGACTCGATCGAACATTTGAAGCGGCACCATCCACTGCATTGATGCTTTCGTTATACATAGAACCGAAGATAGAAAAACACGAATGGAGTTTTATTCCACTTCTTACTGGACTCAGTGTTGTAATCGCCTTACACGAGAGAAATCAAGACACCGAGATTAAGTTGAAGTGGCCCAATGATTTATTTGTTGGAGAGAAAAAACTCGGAGGAATTATTGCTCAGGCAGTAGAAAAAGGGGTCGTGATTGGTATTGGCATCAACGTTGCCATGAACTCTGATCAATTACCGGTTCCGCATGCAACATCGCTTCTGATAGAAGGAGCAAAACATTTAGATCGCAATGTGTTGTGTAGTGAAATACTTAATACTCTTGACGAGCTTCTGCAACGCTGGATTTCGGGTGAAGATTTGCTCCACCTTTATCGAGAAAAGAGCGCGACTTTAGGACAAGACGTTGAAATTGAGTTGCCTGGTGGAAATCGCATTACCGGGCTTGCTTCTGATTTCTCACGTGCAGGTGAGCTAATACTGAGAGATGGAACTCGAGTAACTGTGGGAGATGTGATTCATCTACGATAGCGCCGTGACTGCAGAAGTCTTGAAATCTTTTCCCACCGTAGGCGTGATTGGGGCAGGACAGCTTGCTCGGATGATGGTTGCACCTGCCACAGAGTTAGGCATTACTTTGCGGCTCTTTGCGACAAGCTCTCAAGATTCGGGTGCGCAAGTGTGTTCACATGTTGTTGGTGATTATAAAAATATAGAACACCTGAAGAAATTTGCGGAAGAGTGTGACGTCATCACTTTTGAGCACGAGCTAGTGCCACTTTCTGTGATCAAAGGATTAGAAGCCGCTGGCGTCCGGGTTTATCCTTCATCGGCAGCATTTATTTATTCTCAGGATAAAGCTGAGATGCGTAGAAAATTGCAGAATTTTCCAGCCCCACAATGGCTCGTTGTTTCCTCAGTTGATCAAGTTACCGAATTTCCCGTTATTGCAAAATCTCTTTCTGGTGGTTACGACGGTAGGGGAGTTTGGAAAGTTGCTTCAGCTGACCAATTAAGTGATTTGCTACAGCAAAATGGAACTTTGCTTGTAGAAGAGCTAATTAATTTTGATGCTGAAATTGCAGTGATGGTTGCACGCTCTCCTCATGGCCAAGCAACAAGTTGGACTCCCACTGAAACTGTGCAAGTTGATGGCATTTGCACGATGACAATTTCACCTGCCACAAGCATTTCAAGCGATGTAGCCGAGTCGGCGCAGCGTTTGGCGCTTGAAGTGGCGAATGAAGTCGGAGTTGTCGGTGTGATGGCGATTGAGATGTTTGTTAAAGCGGGAGAACTCTTCATCAATGAACTTGCCATGCGCCCACATAATTCTGGTCATTGGACTATTGAAGGATCACGCACCAGCCAATTTGAACAACATTTACGTGCAATTCTGGATCTGCCACTTGGTGATCCAAAAATGACTAGTAGGTACGCAGTGATGGGAAATATTTTGGGCGGGGAAAAAACGAATATGTATCGCCCCTACCTTCACCTCATGGCACGAAATCCTGATCTCAAATTTCATCAGTATCAAAAAGAAGTACGTTTGGGCCGCAAGATTGGACATGTTACTGCGCTCGGTGATGACCTCGTACAATTAACCACTGACGTGCAACATGCGCGCCAATACATGAGCGGAGAGATTGATGAGTAACACATGTGATGTGGCCATCATTATGGGATCCGATTCTGATTGGCCTGTAATGGAGGAAGCTGCCAAGGCGCTTGATTCATTTGGTATTTCATATTCTGCAGATGTGATTTCTGCTCACCGCATGCCAGAAGAGATGATGCGATTTGCGCAAGATGCAGCAAGTCAGGGCGTAAAAGTAATTATTGCTGGAGCTGGTGGCGCTGCCCACCTTCCTGGAATGGTTGCTTCATTGACCACTCTTCCAGTGATCGGCGTTCCAGTTTCTCTAAAAAATTTAGATGGGCTTGATTCACTTCTTTCAATTGTGCAGATGCCAGGTGGCATCCCCGTTGCAACGGTTGGTATTGACAATGCAAAGAATGCAGGGATTTTGGCGGCCCGTATTCTGGGCATTAAGGATGCACGCGTCTCAGAGAAAGTTTCAGAGCAACTCAATAGCCTGAATGCAGAGGCAAAAGCAAAAGGCGCTCAATTGAGCGCCCGCCGCACACATAAAACTGGTTTTTAATCGGTTCGACCAAGCGCGTGCACACGCCATCCCGCCTGACGCCATTTCTCTCGATCTAACATATTTCTTCCGTCAATCAAGAACTTTGATTTCACCAAAGTTCCAATTGCATAAGGATCTAGTTCTCGATATTCCTTCCACTCCGTCAAATGCAAAATGACATCGACATCTTTGACGGCATCAAGTACAGATTCACGGTAGTCAAGATCGGGGAAACGTTTACGAGCAGGCTCAATCCCTTTTGGATCATGTACAACTACCTTGGCTCCAGCTGCACTGAGTTGTGCGGCAATATCAAGTGCTGGGGAATCGCGCACATCATCGCTATCGGGCTTAAATGTTGCTCCTAACACCGCAATTTTGTATTGAGTTAAATCTTCAGAGAGATCTGCTCTAACAACATCAATGACTCGTTGGCGCGCACGTAAATTGATTGCATCAATTTCGCGAAGAAACTCAAGCGCCTGATTTGCGCCCAATTCTTGAGCTCGTGCCATAAATGCACGAATATCTTTTGGCAAACATCCTCCACCAAATCCGATACCAGCCTGTAAGAAACGAGAACCAATTCGAGGGTCATAGCCGATTGCCTTTGCTAATACAGTGACATCGCCACCTGCAGCTTCGCAAATTTCCGCCATTGCATTAATGAAAGAAATCTTTGTCGCCAAAAAGGAATTTGCTGCGACCTTAACAAGTTCTGCTGTAGGTAAATCTGCTCGAATCCAGGGAGTGCCAAGATCGATTATTGGCTTATAGACATCTTTCAAGATTGCTTCTGCACGATCATTTACAACACCTACTACTAAGCGATTAGGTCGGAGCGTGTCTTCAACGGCAAAACCTTCACGCAAGAATTCTGGATTCCATGCCAGGTCAGCTTGGGGAGCAGATTGTGCCAACTGCTCGCGCAACATGTGCGCGGTTCCAACTGGAACTGTTGATTTGCCAACGCCTATCGTGACTGGGAAAC
>OGWM01000086.1_pt1 | contig 13828 bp, 14 predicted proteins | sample 1576041 | NCBI WGS metagenome assembly OGWM01 (sample SAMN07581538, study PRJEB24739) | freshwater metagenome | place: Singapore | collected 2015-01
GTTTCCCAGTCACGATAAAAGTTTCAGTGAGTAAAGCATGATTACCTCAAAAGGAATGGTCGCGCAGTTATTAGGACAAGATCCAGGTTGGGTAATTGCGCTAAAAGGATTACTGATTTTCATTTTTTGTGTAGTCCTAACAATTATGGCGGTTTGGGGTGAGCGCCGGATCGTTGCAAGAATGCAAATGCGGCTCGGGCCAAATCGAGTTGGAATTTTCGGAATCATTCAAGGTTTAGCCGATGGCGTAAAACTTGCACTAAAAGAAGATTTAATTCCAAAAACTGCTGACAAAATTGTTTTTATAATTGCGCCAATAATCTCTGCCACTACATGTTTTATGGCATTTGCAGTGATTCCATTAACGGGCGAAGTAAGTTTTTTTGGACATAAAACCGTTATGCAACTGACAGATCTACCGGTTGGCGTTCTTTATGTACTTGCAATTGCCTCAGTTGGAGTTTATGGAATTGTGTTAGCGGGTTGGTCTTCTGGTTCGACATATCCATTACTTGGCGGATTGCGCTCTTCAGCACAAGTTATTTCATATGAGGTCGCGATGGCACTTTCGTTGGTGGCGGTTTTTATTTACGCCGGCTCGATGTCGACTTCAGATATTGTGGTGGCGCAAGATCGATGGTGGTATGCGGTGATTTTGTTCCCATCTTTTGCAATTTATTGTATTTCGATGGTGGGCGAAACAAATCGTGCGCCATTTGATTTGGCTGAAGCCGAAGGTGAATTAGTAGGTGGATTCCATACCGAATACTCGTCGTTGAAATTTGCACTGTTCTTTTTAGCGGAATACATAAATATTTTGGCGGTTAGTTCACTTGCAACAACTTTGTTTTTAGGTGGTTACCGGGCGTTTCCTGGTCTGGGCTTTACCGAAACCTGGCTGGGTGGTTGGTTCACTCTATTTTGGTTCTTCGCCAAAGTTCTAATCTTTTTCTTCGTTTTTGTCTGGCTGCGCGGAACTTTACCAAGATTGCGATATGACCAATTTATGCAATTTGGTTGGAAGACTCTTATCCCAGTCTCATTGGCGTGGATTCTTATTGTGTCGACTTTAAGAGTTATGTCAGATCAAGGTGCGCCGCAATATTTGATTTTTGGATTTGCTTTTGCAGTTGTGTTGATTTACTTGGTGATTTCAAATTATTCCGATAACGCTAAGGCAAAACTTGCTACTGATTACAAGAATTTTACCCCGGAAAATCCAGAATTCCCTATACCAATCTCAAACCGCACCGAACAGGTAATTCAAATTAGAGATGAGGCAAAGAAGTGACAAAGAATTTTGAAGATCACGACTCAAATAATTTGATTCCTAGAAATGATGAGTTTGGTTTAAGTAAAGCTGAGCAAGATTCAAAATTCATAGCAGATCAAGCTCCGGCTCCATTATTAAAACAGCTGTTAGGTTTTTGGGTCACCTTTAAAAGCATGTTTAAAAAGGTAAACACAGTTCAATATCCAGAGGTGAAAGAACCAACCGCTCCAAGATTTCACGGCCGTCATCAGTTGAACCGACATCCAGATGGATTAGAAAAATGTATTGGTTGCGAGTTATGTGCTTGGGCTTGTCCGGCCGATGCGATTTATGTTGAAGGTGCTGATAACAAACCAAATGAGAATTACTCGCCGGGCGAACGTTACGGCAAGGTTTATCAAATTAATTATCTACGTTGCATCTTTTGCGGTTTGTGTATTGAAGCTTGTCCAACTCGAGCATTAACAATGACAAATGAATATGAATTAGCCGATGATCAACGCGGCAAATTAATTTTTGAGAAGGAAGATTTGCTTGCACCACTTCGTAACGGAATGGTCAAACCACCACATCCAATGTATCCAAATACCACTGATGAAAATTATTACCGGGGTGAAGTTACAAGTGCACATCCATCTCAAGGAACTGTAAATAATGATTAGAACTGCGTTAGAAGTAGGAATGACAAAGTCACCTGAAGCGATTTTGTTTTGGGTATTAGCGCCGTTATCGGTTTTGGCTGCAATTGGAATGTTGCTAGTTAAGAAAGCAGTTCACTCGGCATTGTTATTGGCGTGGGTAATGATTTCACTGGCTATTTTCTATATCGCGCAAGAGGCGTTATTTCTTGGGATAGTGCAAATCGTGGTTTACACCGGTGCGGTGATGATGTTGTTTTTATTTATTTTGATGTTAGTTGGCGTAGATAGCGCTGACTCATTATTAGAAAATATTAAGTATCTACGTCCTATTGCAGTGACCGCGGCAATCGGGATTGGCGGATTGTTAGTTTCATTGATTGGTCGGGCAACAATCAGCCACAATGCTTACGGATTATCAATTGCAAACCAAAATGGGAATGTACAAGGGTTAGCGCAATTGTTATTCACTAAATATGTTTGGGCTTTTGAGGTAATTTCTGCACTTTTGATAACTGCTGCTTTAGGTGCAATGGTGCTGGCTCACTCGAACAAAGTCAGATCTAAGTTTTCACAACGTGATCTTTCAGCTGCCAGATTTCGGGGAAAGAAACTTGCAGAGGCAGCGGGCTTACCTGGTCCTGGTGTTTATGCATTACATAATGCGGTTGATGTCCCGGCTCGATTGCCAGATGGCAGCGCTGCTGCAACTTCAATTTCTAGAGTTTTAGAGGCGCGCGGCGATGTTTTAGAAAGTAAACAGTTTGAGTTGCAGCAAAGTGAAGATGAATCGAGCGATAAGTGAATATCGCTAACTATTTATATCTTTCTGCGCTGTTATTCACTATTGGCTCAATCGGAGTTGTACTTCGGCGAAATTCCATCGTGGTTTTTATGTGCATTGAGTTGATGTTAAATGCGGCAAATCTTGCATTTGTAACTTTTTCTCGGATTAACGGAAATCTAGATGGCCAAGTGGTTGCTTTTTTCACCATGGTGGTTGCTGCTTGTGAGGTAGTAGTGGGGTTGGCAATTATTGTGACGATTTTCAGATCACGTAGATCTGCTTCAGTTGATGATGCGAGTTTATTAAATCGATGAACACTTCTAACAATCTTCTGTATTTAATTTTGATCCCGCTCTTATCTTCAGCAATCTTGCTGTTGTTAGGGCGCAAAATTGATCGATACGGTCATTTAATCGGAACTTTGGCTTCAGCATGTTCTTTTGTGATAGCTGTTGTCGAGTTTTTTGCCATGAAATCTCGAGATGTAACACAGCGAGCCGTCACCCAAAAACTTTTTGAGTGGATATCAGTTGGTGACTTCAAAGTTGATGCGACTTTGTTACTAGATCAACTATCAATTTGTTTTGTACTTTTGATTACCGGAGTTGGAACACTAATTCATATTTATTCAATCGCATATATGTCACATGATCGAGATCGCAGACGATTCTTTGCTTATTTAAATTTATTTATTGCAGCAATGCTTCTACTTGTGCTGGGGGATTCATACTTGAATCTTTATGTTGGCTGGGAAGGCGTTGGACTTGCTTCCTATTTATTAATTGGATTCTGGAATCAAAAACCCGAGTATGCAACCGCGGCGAAAAAAGCCTTTGTTGCCAATCGAATCGGAGATTTTGGCTTATCAATCGCGGTGATGTTGATGTTTGCAAATTTTGGAACGGTTACTTTTTCAGGAGTTGCAAACCATGCCGAATCTGCTTCAAGGTCTGCATTAACTGCTATTGGATTAATGTTGCTTTTAGCTGCCTGCGGAAAATCTGCCCAATTTCCATTGCAATCGTGGTTGGGTGATGCGATGGCGGGCCCAACGCCAGTATCGGCATTGATTCACGCAGCCACAATGGTTACCGCCGGAGTTTATTTAATTGCCAGGTCAAACTTTATTTTTGATGTTGCGCCGACCGCTCAAATGATGGTGATGATAATCGGTGCAATCACTTTGTTATTTGGTGCAATCGTCGGTATGGCAAAAGATGACATAAAGAAAGCGTTAGCCGCTTCAACAATGTCGCAGATTGGTTACATGATTTTGGCAACTGGTTTAGGTCCGGTTGGTTATGCATTTGCAATCATGCATTTGTTAACTCATGGTTTTTTCAAAGCCGGTATGTTTTTAGGCGCGGGTTCGGTCATGCATGGAATGCATGATGAAGTGAATATGCGCAAGTACGGTGGAATTGGAAAATTCATGCCGCTCACTTTTGTAACTTTTGGACTTGGTTACTTAGCAATTATCGGAGTTCCACCATTTGCCGGTTTTTATTCCAAAGACAAAATTATTGAAACCGCCCTAAATCATGAGGGCAGTGCGGGATTGATTTTTGGTTCGTTGGCATTGATTGGTGCTGCGATAACAGCTTTCTATATGTCTCGGGTAATGCTGATGACTTTTTTTGGAAACGAGCGTTGGACTAATCGCGCCGATGAACCTCACGAAGCACCATTTTTAATGGCAGCGCCAATGGTGGTTTTAGCATTAGGTTCGATCTGCACCGGATTTTTATTCACTCGGGGTGAGTCGCTGGTTAATTGGTTGCGACCAGTAGTAAATCCTGCTGGCGAACAACATTTAGTTGAGCACTACTCGGCAACAAGTATTTCTATAGCAGCAATCACCGCTGTCTTAATTGGCGTTGCATTCGCTGCAATTAAATACTTGAAGCAAGTGCCAAATATTGCCCCCGATAATGTTTCAGTATTTACCAAGTTTGCTCGAAAAGATTTACTTCAGGATGAATTTAATAATGCGGTTTTGGTAAAACCTGGACAAAGTTTGGTCAAGACACTTCTGAATTTCGATTACATAGTGATTGATGGCTTGGTTCGCTTGGTCGGAGCACTCTCTCTAGATGCTGGTCAGACCTTACGAAAATTACAAACTGGTTATGTACGCAGTTACGCATTGCTCATGATTCTGGGTGTGACCGCTCTGATTTTCACGATTTGGTTAGTGACTTTATGAGCATATTGACCGTGATGATGTTGATTTGCGTAATTGGCGCAGGAATGCTGTTTTTCATACCAACTGCAAAAACTGTATTGGTCAAGCAAATTTCATTAGCTATTTCGATTTTAGTCGCATTAATCGGAATTTATTTAGTTGGAAGTTTAGATAAAACGCAATCCGGAATGCAGTTTGTGGAAATCAGAAATTGGATTCCCACTTTTGGTATTAATTATTCGGTCGGTGTCGACGGTATCTCAGCGGTACTTATTTTGATGTCGGTTTTATTGGTGCCGATTGTTTTGCTTGCTACTTGGAATGAATCCGAAAACGGCAGATGGAGCGTACGAACTTTTCAAATATTGGTTTTAATTTTGGAAGTTTTTATGATCGGAGTCTTTGCGGCAACAGATTTGTTCTTGTTTTATGTCTTCTTTGAAGCAATGTTGATTCCAGTTTATTTCCTCATTGCTGGTTATGGCTCTGGCGAACGTGCTGCGGCAGCGGTTAAATTCCTGCTGTATAGCCTGTTTGGCGGGTTATTGATGTTAGCGGCGATTATTGGTACTTATGTGATCGCCGGAAATCAAATTGGAAAAACTTTTGACATTGAAAAACTTTCAACTTTACAGATTGATCAAACGACACAAAATCTTTTGTTCTTAGGGTTCTTTTTAGCCTTTGCCATCAAGGCTCCGCTGTGGCCGTTTCATACATGGTTACCAGATGCAGCTCGTAGCGCAACTACGGGCACCTCAGTTTTATTAGTTGGAGTGTTAGACAAAGTTGGAACTTACGGAATGATCAAGTTTTGTCTAAAACTATTTCCGGAAGCGAGTCGTTATTTCACACCCTGGATTATCGGACTGGCATTAGTTTCAATAATTTATGGTGCCATAGTTGCAATCGGGCAAAAGGATATTCGCGGTTTAATTGCATTCACTTCGATTTCTCATTTTGGATTTATCACGATGGGAATTTTTGCTATGACAACTCAAGGAATGTCTGGTGCAAATCTTTATATGTTCAATCACGCATTTTCGACCGCAGCTTTATTTCTAATTGCAGGCTGGATGATTGCCCGACGTAATTCGGCAAATATCGCAGATTTTGGTGGATTACAGAGGGTTACTCCGGTGATGGCGTGGAGTTTTTTTATTGCCGGTTTAAGTTCATTGGCTCTGCCTGGACTTGCCAGTTTTGTAAGTGAGTTTTTAGTTTTGGTTGGGACATTTACTCGCTACCCGGTTGCTGCGGTAATTGGAACAATCGGAATTATCTTGGCGGCGTTGTACATATTAATTCCGGTTCAAAGGGCGTTACATGGACAGACTTTGAAGTCAAATGAGAATTTATCCGATTTAGATATTAGAGAACGAGTTGCAATTGCACCAGTTATATTACTGATAATTCTGTTGGGTCTCTTTCCTAAACCGATTTTAGATTTAATCAATCCCGCTGCAAAAACGGTTATCACCAGCAATGGATTTTCAGATCCAGTAAGCAAAATAAAGAAATAGAAAAGAAACAGTGAATCAATTATGTTAACCACACCAAGTTTTGAGTACTTATTACTGTCGCCGATGCTAATTATCTTGGCAGCAGCAGTCATAGGAGTCTTAGCTGAGGCTTTTCTGGATCGAAATCATCTGCCAGTAATACAACTTTTCATATCAGTCGGTGCAATTTTGCTTGCGTTGATACAGATTTATCGAATTAAAAGTAGTAGCAGTACCTCCGCCGCAATTGGTTCGGTAGTAATTGATAAAGCCACAATTTATTTGCAAGGTACGATCTTGATTATTGGATTGCTTGCGCTGTTATTGATTTCCGATCAAGAACAGTTCGTAGCACAGGCTTCCGCAATTCCTGGCTCTAGAGAAGAGCAAGAATCAACAAGCAAGGGCTCGATTCAAACCGAGATTTATCCGCTGCTTTCATTTGCATTAGCTGGAATGATGTTATTTACCTGCGCTAGCGACTTAATTACTTTATTTGTTGCGCTGGAAGTTTTCTCATTGCCACTTTATTTGTTAGCCGGGCTTTCTCGAAGAAGACGTTTACTTTCACAAGAAGCAGCGCTCAAATATTTCTTACTAGGGGCTTATTCATCTGCATTCTTCTTATTTGGCGCAGCATTCCTGTACGGCATATCGGGATCGGTTTATTTAGTTGATATTTCCAGCGCAGTTAGTGGTGGATACGGTAACGATGTATTTGTGCTGATTGGATTGATTTTTATTTCGGTTGGCCTTTTGTTCAAAATCAGTGCAGTGCCTTTTCATGCATGGACGCCGGATGTGTATCAAGGCGCGCCAACTTCAGTCACAGCGTTTATGGCAGCGGCTACAAAAGTTGCAGCATTCGGCGCCATTTTAAGAATTTTTTATGTTGTATTTTCGCCAATTGCAAATCAATGGCGACCAATTATTTCCGTGATCGCAATAATCACCATGGTTTTTGGTTCTGCGGTAGCAATAGCACAACGGGATGTAAAACGAATGTTGGCTTATTCATCTATCGCGCACGCAGGTTTTATCTTGACTGCAGTTTTAGCTTTGAATAAATCTGGGTTATCTGCGGCATTATTTTATTTAACCACTTATGGGCTTTCGACTTTAGCGGCATTTGGAATCATTACCTTGATTCGAGATGCAACTGGCGAAGTGACTGATTTAAATAAGTGGGCCGGCTTAGGCAAGAAAAGTCCGCTCATCGCTGGAAGTTTTGCATTTCTTTTACTTTCGTTTGCGGGAATTCCGCTAACCAGTGGTTTCATCGGCAAATTCGCAATATTTTCAGCGGCATATGAAACTGGAAACATCGCGGTGGTTGTTTTTGGAGTTTTGTCTTCCGCTTTAGCTGCCTTTTTCTATATTCGGGTAATTCTGTTGATGTTTGTGGCGCAATCACAAAATGATTCGATTTCGATTGCCATTCCATCGGTTAAGAGTCGAATTGCAATAGGCGCAACAACTGCAGCAACGGTTATATTGGGCTTGTTCCCATCGCTATTGCTAAATATCACCCAATCTTTTTCAATTTTCATAAAGTAGAACCATGTCAAAGATCGGTTTGACCGACATAGATGACCAACTTGAGCAAAGGCTTATTGCCAAGCTTGCAAAAGTTGAGGATTTATTAAGAAGTCACATAAAAGGTGATTACCCATTAGTGGTAGAAACTTCGCGGCATTTAGTTGAAGCTGGCGGAAAGCGCCTTAGACCATTACTAACTTTATTGGCGTCAGAGTTTGGCAATCCCGATTCCAAAGGAGTAATTGAGTCGGCGGTGGTTTGTGAACTTACACATTTGGCAACGCTTTATCACGATGATGTGATGGACGAGGCAAAACTAAGACGAAGCGTGCAAAGCGCAAATGATCGTTGGGGAAATGTTGTAGCAATTTTGACGGGCGATTACTTATTTTCAAAGGCATCAGATTTGTTAGCAGACCTAGGACCAGAAGCGGTGAGGTTACAAGCAAAAACATTTGAGAGACTGGTAATTGGACAGATTTCAGAGACGCAAAATAAAGATAAACCAGAATTAACTGTTGAAAATTATTTGAAGGTCGTCAGTGACAAAACCGCGTCATTAATAGCGACTAGCGCTCGGTTTGGTGCGATGTTAGCCGGTGCAAAAGAGCGAGAGATCGAATTACTTACTCAATACGGCGAGAAGATTGGCATTGCATTTCAATTAGCCGACGATGTATTAGATATTGCGAGCGAAACCACAGAATCAGGTAAAACTCCGGGAACTGACCTAAAAGAAGGTGTGCCAACGCTAATTACATTATTAGTGAAGAAATCAAATGATCCAAAAGATCAATCACTTATCGAAAAACTATCTTCACAAATTGCTGAATCTGACTTGCCGAATGTTTTATCCGCGCTGAGAAAACACCCAGCCTTGATCCAAGCCCGGGCACAGTTAAAAGATTTAGCAAAGGAAGCAAATGAGATTTTGATGAAATTGCCTGAAATTCCTGCTCGGCAGGCGTTAATAAAGCTGACTTCTTTGCTAGTTGAAAGATCTCGCTGACTTAATTAAATCGGTACCTAAGAAGGCAAGTGCCCCCCAAATAAAAAGAAAACCGATTAATTTAGAGAAGGCTAAAGTTTCGTTGAACGAAAAAATTCCTACCAAAAACATAATTGTTGGAGTTATATATTGAAGTAGTCCGGTGATTGTTAATGGTAGTCGAGTAGTAGCAGCATTAAACATAAGTAGAGGAATTACTGTGAAGATTCCGGCTGAAATTAATTTGAAAGAAAATCCTAAATCTTGACCAAATTGTGCAGTGCCGTTTGTCTCAATACTCCAGAGGTAAATAAAACTTGGGAAAAACGCCACCAAAGTTTCGATGGAAAGTGTCTCTAGCGCACCGGCGTTTAATTTCTTCTTAATCAAACTGTAGGAACCCCAACTAACCGCCAGACCTAATGCAATCCAGGGCAATCGACCATATGCAAAAGTGAGTATCGCAACACCAATTGTTGCCAAGGTAACTGAAATTTTTTGCAGTTGCCTAAGTTTTTCTTTTAATGCAAAAACACCAAAAGTTACGGCAACTAATGGGGTTATGTAATAGCCAAGTGAAGCTTCAACAACTCGATCAACGCTCACTGACCATATGTAGATACACCAATTCGTAGTCAGTAATAGAGAGGTAAGTGCTAGTAGTGAAAGAGTTCTGAGATTAGTAAGTAATTTAATCGTGGTGCGCAATTGCTTTTGAAAAATTAAAAGCAAAAAACAAAAAAACAGCGACCAAATTGCTCGGTGAGTCAGAATTTCAAAAGCGCTAGCGCGGGAGAGCCACCGCCAATAAATAGGCAGTAAACCCCAAATTACATAAGCACCAAATCCATAAAAAAGCCCTAAGCCGAATCGATTATTTGTCATCGATAATTTGTGAATTGCACTGCAAATTCCCAAGATTTTGATTTAATCAGTGCGATTGCATTTTGCAAATCATCTTTACTTTTACTTGAGACACGGACCGCATCACCTTGAATCTGAGCTTTGATTGATTTTGGTCCTTCATCCTTTAGAACTTTTGCGATCTTTTTACCGTTTTCTGTTGAGATTCCCTCTGAAAAACTGCAACTTATTTTGTAAATCTTGCCGCTTAATTCTGGATCTTTAGCCTCTAGATGTTTAAGTGAGACATTTCGCTTAATCAGTTTTTCTTTAAATACATCCAAAGCAGCTTTTGCACGTTCTTCAGTCTCGGATTCAATTGTTATTTGGAGATTTGATTTGGAAAGTTTGGTGCCAGTGTTTTTAAAGTCGAATCTGGTGCTGATTTCCCGTTCGGTTTGATTGAAAGCGTTGTCTAATTCCATTTGATCTATCTTGGAAACCACATCAAAACTTGAGTCAGCCATAAGTTGATTTTAAGTGCCAGATAATCCGATAGGAAATCAACCTTGATAATCTTTTAAATTTGTGCTGGATGTGGTTATTAATTACCTGAAAAAGAATTAATTAGGTAATCTTCGCAAGACGATTGGCGATGTTTTAACGCGATTATTACGTTGCTATTTCGGCGGGTTGCCCGAGTGGCCAATGGGAGCGGACTGTAAATCCGCCGGCTTTGCCTTCGAAGGTTCGAATCCTTCACCCGCCACATTTTTCATTTTTAATTTTTAAAGAAGGTTGGTATTTAATTAAATCTTTGCAGGTAATCTTCTCTTAAAGAATTGCCCCCTTAGCTCAGTCGGTAGAGTGTTTCCATGGTAAGGAAAAGGTCATCGGTTCGATTCCGATAGGGGGCTCGAAAAAAATATTTACGGCGGGGTAGCTCAGCCTGGTAGAGCAAGCGGCTCATAATCGCTATGTCGTGGGTTCAAATCCCGCCTCCGCTACATATTCTTCATATTTTTCTTGGTAACTTTTTAGGATTTCAAATATTTATCTTTATAAAGTAATGTTCACACACTCTTTAATTAATTGTGCAAATCAATTAATAATTTAGTTCAAATAAGGTATTTATTCAGGTGTAACTACAAGGCGAGGAGTTTCAATGGCAAGTAAAAGTGCAGATGTCCGTCCTAAAATCACAATGGCTTGCGTTGAATGCAAGGAGCGAAATTACATCACCCGCAAAAACCGTAGAAATGACCCAGATCGTTTAGAGCTGAAGAAATATTGTCCGCGATGCAAATCTATGCAGTTACATCGCGAAACTCGCTAATCTAAATTTCAATGTCGAGCTCGGCTCGGATTTGTTTGATAGCCGATGGTTATATACAAGATTTAGTAACTTGTATAAATGCAATTACACGTTTTACTGACACCCCGGTAACGGTATTGGTGAATGGTAAGCAACCGACAAAAGAGTTAGATTCTTTAAGTTCCAATTCTCAAATTATTCGTAGAGAAAGTAAAAATCCATTGGGATGGGGCAATGTGGTGAACCATTTTCTCGAACAGGAAGAAGAAGATTTTCTAATATTCATGGATCCATCTACGATTTTTTTAGATAATCCAATCACCAAGACATTAAATAGTTTTTCAACTCTGGCTGGTGCTGCCGAATCTATTGCCGCCGTTGGATGGAAAGGTGGATTAGTAAACACAGATGATGAGTGGCGTTCTATAAAGGATGTCGGCGACGGTGAGGTAGATGTGTTATTTAGCTATTTCATGGTGGTCGATCGAAAATTTGCAAAAAATATTGGCGGTGCAAATCCCAGCGCAAAGTATTATCGAAATGCCGATCTAGAGTTTTCGTTACGGCTACGTGCTGCCGGTCGAAAAATTTTCCAGATAGATTTACCGCTAAAACAAGAACGACATCACGGATTCCATGATGTTGACCCAGATTATCGAGAGAAAATGTCCCGCAAAAATTATCAACGGATACTTGATAATTTTCGAGGTCGACCCGAGATTCTTTCAGCTCGCAGATAGGCTTTTGTTATGGAAAAACTCGCCAACTTCACCTCGTTAAGAATTGGCGGTCCGGCTCGAAAAATAGTGCATGCAAAAACCGAATCAGAGTTAATTGATTTTGTTAAAAGCGCAGATGAAGCAGCGGAGCCAGTCTTGATTTTAGGTGGTGGTAGCAATGTACTAATTGGTGATGATGGTTTTGCTGGAACTGTGATTATTGTAGAAACGACTGGAAACCAATTAGAAGTAGATGCATGTAGTGGCGGAATGATTGAAGTGGCGGCTGGTGAAGATTGGGATAATTTTGTAAAACTTTCGATTGAAAAGGGATTCGCTGGTCTAGAAACTTTGAGCGGTATTCCAGGCACTGTTGGTGGAGCACCGATTCAAAATATTGGCGCATACGGTCATGAAGTAAGCGAGACCATTGCCCGCGTAAAAACCTTTGATCGGCAAACAAAAGCGATCAAAAGTTTTTCAGCTAGTGAATGCAAATTCTCGTATCGAGATTCAATATTTAAACACAGTACTAATCGGTATGTGGTGCTTTCAGTAACTTTCCAATTGCGAATCGGAGAATTTTCCGACCCCATCAAATACCCGGAATTAGCAGCACAATTGAAGATTGCGGTGGGTGAAAAAGCCAGTACGAAATTGGTAAGAAAGGCCGTGCTTGAAATCAGAGATAGAAAAGGAATGCTGCTGAGCAAAGACCAACAGTCAATAAAATCTGCTGGATCTTTTTTCGTTAATCCAATAATTTCAAAAGCAAAGGCAGATGAATTGCCATCTGATGCTCCGAGATGGCATCAACCTGATGGAATGGTGAAAACTTCTGCTGCCTGGTTACTAGAAAATGCTGGAATCAAAAAAGGCGAGCAATTATCAGGCGCGCGAGTTTCAGATCTACATGTCTTAGCCTTTACAAATTCTGGAAGTGCCACCGCAAAAGATATGGTCGAACTGGCAAAGTTTGCCAAGATGAAAGTCAAAGAAAGATTCGGAATCGAATTACAACCAGAAGTGCAACTGATTGGATGCGATCTAGATTAATTTTAAGATTCTAAATAAGTTTTTAGTTTGGTGATTCCGGTAACGATGTCAGCATCGCCTAAAGCATAAGAAAATCTCAAGTAACCAGATGGACCAAATGCTTCGCCGGGAACCGCCGCAACTTCGGCTTCATCCAAAATCATGTTTGCCAACTCAGCAGAAGTATTTGCCACCTTACCCTTTATATTTTTGCCAATAAGTTTTTTAACAGATGGATAAACATAAAATGCGCCGGTTGGAAGTGGACAACTGATTCCATTTATTTCATTTAGCATCTTATGAATTAGTTTTCGTCGACGATCAAAGGCAGTCAACATTTGTTTGACCGCAGAAAGATCGCCGGTAAGTGCAGCAATAGCAGCCCGCTGCGAGATATTTGAAACGTTAGAACTTAAATGCGATTGCAAATTAGTTGCCGCTTTAATGACTGATTTAGGACCTATCATCCAACCCACTCGCCATCCAGTCATCGCATAAGTTTTTGCTACTCCATTTAGAATTATCGTTTTTTCCGCTAGTTCCGGAACTGCTACGCAGATACTTGGGGCGCTGGCATTGTCGTATAACAAATGTTCATAGATTTCATCGGTGATGACCCAAAGGTTGTTTTTTAAAGCCCACTCACCAATGGCTTTAACTTGAGCGGGCGAGTAAACCGCACCAGTTGGATTTGAGGGTGAACAAAATAATAAAACTTTAGTTTTTTTAGTTTTTGCTTTTTCTAGTTGTTCAACCGTAACTAAATAATCTTGGGATTCATCTGCGAAAACTTCAACAGCAATTCCGCCGGCAAGTTTGATGCACTCTGGATAAGTCGTCCAATATGGTGCCGGCAAAATTACCTCATCGCCTGGATTTAATAACGTTGCAAAAGATTGATAACCGCCTGATATCGTGACTGGGAAACAGATCGGAAGAGCACACGTCTGAACTCCAGTCACCGGCTATGATCTCGTATGCCGTCTTCTGCTTGAAAAAAAAAA
>OGWM01000087.1_pt1 | contig 13789 bp, 14 predicted proteins | sample 1576041 | NCBI WGS metagenome assembly OGWM01 (sample SAMN07581538, study PRJEB24739) | freshwater metagenome | place: Singapore | collected 2015-01
GTTTCCCAGTCACGATAGGTCAGTCATTTTTTCATCTAAATGACTGATTGAAGATCCGGGTTCGTAAGGATTTGGCGTATACAACAAAGGTCTTACACCGTTGTTGGCTTTAGTGGCATTGTCACCAGCCCAAACCAATCGAGAGATTAATGCATCACCAAGTTCTTTTGATGGGCTTGGCAAATCTGCCAATCTGCGGCCATCGGTTAGCTGCGCATATGCATCAAATGGCGTCGGTTGATCAATTCGTCCAAATCTAAAAAATGGGTCATAAACATTATTTGAGACAAAACCCAAACCGTGTGCCATCTCGTGCAAAATTACCGACATCAAGTCATAAAGTGTGCGCGGACAATTTCCATCTGTTCCTAAATACCAAGGGGCATTACTGGTTACCCGAATATCCATCTCATTATTTTTTGGATCTAGATCTTTTCCAGCTAATGCATTTGCGAGCGCGGATGGGTAAAAAAGATTTCGATCTGGCGCACCTGGAAAGTTTGCATAATTATTCTTTGGAGTTGCCGCTGCTAATACTCCGACTCCGCTCGCTTTCCCCCAAGCTACTGAAACATTAATTGGTACCGACGAGGCAAAGTTTGCCGCCCAAACATCAATCGCAGCTTGAATAGCGATTTTGGCATCATTGGGAACTTGATCGTAAGTAACTACAAAGGTGCTTTTTTGTTGAATATTAAAACTGTTTGGATTAGGTGCAGACTGTAAGTTTGTAAAACCGGCAGATGAATTACTGCCAGGCTTTCCGGTGCCGATGGTGTAACCCCAGCTGGCTGGCGAAACTCTTAATTCTGGGCTTAATGCATTAACAGAGATTGGCGCAACTAGATTTATTGATAGGGCTGACGCCACTGAAATGGCGAAAAGTTTGATTGAAAACTTAGATTGCTGCGCTGGCACGGCGCAAACGCTAGCAGTCTGAGATGATTTGGTAATAATGAGTGATGATTTATCAGCAATTATTCAGGAAAAATTTTTACGTGTCGGTCGCGAACATCCAGCAATTGAAATTATTGAAGGTATTACGCCAAAACCGGATTTGAATCAAGCTCGAGAAGAACTTGCAAAAGTGATTGGAAAGATAGCGGAGCAATTCTTAGCAAAGCGATATGGACCATTAATCGGCACCGTTGCACAATCAACTGCCGCGACTTATCTAAAAAAATTTGAGGAAAATTTAGCGACCGCCAAAGGCGATATCACTTTAGTAGTTCAAGAACTAGTTGATCGCGTAATGACAAATGGCCGTATCCGAAAATAAATCTGGTTTTAAGATTAAGCAAGTATTGGTTTATTCAAGATCTGGCTGTCATCTGTGTGAACAGGCAATCGCAAAGATTACGCAACTTAAAAATAAAAATGAATTTAATTTGCAGATTGTAGATATTGATTCAAGCCAAGAGTTAATTAATCTTTATTCTGAACAAGTTCCGGTAATTACAATCGATGGCCAAATACACGATTTTTTCAAAGTGGATGAAGATAGATTTATTACCGCGCTAAAAGCTACTTCTTAGATATTTCATCGGCATCGATGATCTGATAGGCATACCCCTGTTCTGCTAAGAATCGTTGTCGATTTTGGGCAAAATCTTGATCGATTGTGTCTCGGGCTACCAATGTGTAAAACCGGGCGCTTCGGCCATCAGATTTTGGTCTAAGTACTCTTCCCAATCTTTGAGCTTCTTCTTGTCTTGAACCAAAAGTTCCAGAAACTTGTATCGCAATCGTGGCGTCGGGTAAGTCGATCGAAAAGTTAGCAACTTTAGAGACAATCAAACATTTAATTTCGCCGGTTCGAAACTTTCCGTAGAGAATTTCTCGCTCTTTAATTGGCGTATCGCCTTTGATAACCGGGACTTGTAATTTTTCTGCTAATGCATCTAATTGATCAATATATTGTCCAATGATCAAAACTTGATCGGCACTGTGTTTGTGGGCAAGATTGATTGCAACTTCGTTTTTGGTTTGCGTAGTGGAGCAAGTTCGATACTTGTGTTCTAAATCTGCGGTCGCATAATTTAATCGCTCAGCTTCGGTTAGGTTGACCCGTACCTCTATGCAATCTGCTGGCGCTATATAACCTTGTGCTTCAATCTCTTTCCAAGGGACATCAAACCTTTTTGGACCGATCAACGAAAAAACTTCGCCCTCTAAACCATCTTCTCTTATTAATGTGGCGGTTAAACCTAATCTTCGTCGAGATTGAATATCTGCGGTGAAGCGGAAGATTGGCGCAGGTAATAAATGTACTTCGTCATAAACAATTAAACCCCAGTCAATCGCATCAAATAGTTCAAGGTGGGCGTATACACCTTTACGTTTAGTGGTAAGAACTTGATAGGTTGCGATTGTTATAGGTCGAATCTCTTTTTTACTACCGGAGTACTCACCAATCTCATCTTCATGAAGATTTGTTCGCTTAATTAACTCATCCCGCCACTGTCTGGCTGCGACGGTATTTGTTACCAAAATTAAAGTGGTCGCTTTGGCATGTGCCATTGCTGCGATTGCAACAATAGTTTTTCCAGCTCCACACGGTAGAACTACAACTCCTGAACCACCATGCCAAAAACCTTCGGCTGCTAACTCTTGATATTTTCTTGGCTGCCATCCATCTAGCTTCAAAGAAATTTCGTGTTTTTCACCATCTACATACCCGGCAAAATCTTCTGCCGGCCAACCCATTTTTAATAAGGCTTGTTTTAAAAATCCACGTTGACCTGGATGCACCACAATAGTTTCTTCATCAACTTGAATTCCAAGCATTGGTGCAACTTTTTTTCCTCTGGTTATCTCTTTTAAAACCGCTGCATCATTAGAAACCAAGATCAATCCATGAACCGGATGAGACTCTAAGCGCAATCGGCCATATCTCGACATGATTTCAGCGATATCAATCAACAATGAATGAGGTACGGCATACCTTGAATATTTAAGTAAAGTGTCAATTACTTGTTCGGCATCGTGACCGGCGGCTCTGGCATTCCAAAGCCCCAGCGAACTCAAACGATAGGTATGAATGTGTTCTGGAGATTTTTCTAACTCTGCAAAAGGTGCGATTGCTCGGCGACATTCATCGGCGAGAACATGATCGGTATCGAGTAAAAGAGTTTTATCACTTTGTACGATTAACGGACCATCACTCATTTATATGCAGACTTCCTAATTCTTTGCTTATTTAGTTTTCGACTCGGACATTAATTCAGTTAGCAACAAAGCGGTCATATTTATTTGAGATTCAATTCTGGATTTAAGGATGTGTTCTGATTTAGCGTGAGCACCACTTCCAATTGCACCTAAACCATCTAATACTTGCGCTCCGGCAGCGGCCGCTAAATTGCCATCACTTGCTCCACCAACTGCAGCAGATTTAACTTTGGGTAAACCCGAATTGGTGAGTGCGTTATTTAGTTTTTCAAATAGTTTTGACGTACTTACTTCTTCAAGCGGTGGTCGATTTATTCCACCGGTGACAGACACTTGTGCGCTCGGGCTCGACAATTTTCGAATTTGTGTATCAATTCGTTGTAGTTCTTTCATTTGGAATGAGCGGCAATCAACATCTAGCACAGCTGAATCTGGCACAGTATTTGTGGTCGTGCCCGATTTTAAAACCGTTGGCACAACTGACGTGCCACTTTTTGGATCTGCTAATTTTGTGATCACTTCGACAAGCTTCGCTATTTCAACGGTGGCATTAATTCCTTTTTCAGGTTCTAGACCGGCATGGGCAGCTTTGCCAATAACTTTGATTTGATACATAGAAGTACCTTTACGAGCAGTTTTCACTTGGCCATCCATATACGAGCTTTCAAAAACCAACACATATTCGGCAGTTTTGGAAATTTCAGCGATCAATCGCTTTGAAGTTTCAGAACCAGTCTCTTCATCGGTAGTTGCAATCAAAGCCAAGTTAGTCATATCTGTTGACGGCTTATTTTGTTTAGATAATTGAGCAATTGCATAAACTGCCTGCAAAAAACCAGATTTCATATCGTAAATTCCTGGACCAAATATCTGATCATCAGTTTCTTTCCAAACTGGATCAAAACTTCCGATTGGCCAAACCGTATCTAGGTGACAGAGCAATACTATTTTTGGGTTATTGGTACCCCACCAAAGGACGGGCCGACCATTTTCACTTCGAATCTGCGCCGCACTATTGGTTTGCTTTCTTAAAATGTTTGCCGCAAGTTCAATAACTTTCTGACAAGCTGGTAAATCTTCAGTCGGAGATTCACATTCAACTAATTGGCGAAGATCAATTAAGAATTCATTCAGCATGGTCTTATTCTGCCTTAACTGACAACTTCGGCGGGAGATACGCCTACGATTCTAGAAATCTTGAATTGCACCGGTTGTTCGGTTGCGTGATCAACTGCCAATAAAGTTCCGAGCGCAATATTTTTAGGATCAATCATTTTGGTGAGTAAACCGCCGTTTGTATCGGCATAACTGATAATTAAAGTTGAGTTATTTTGAATATGTTGTTGCAAAATCGACAGGGTCTCATTTGCACTAGTGCTTGGAACCGGGGAGATATTTTTGCGACTGCGTTCGCCGGTGCGAATAGATTTTATTGCGGTAGAAATTACAGTTTGGTTCGGTGTTGAGTAATCTGAGATTGCCCGCGGAGGTTTTGGTCTAGATTTGGCTCGCAACAGTTTGGGTTCATTGAGAATTACACCACTTGAGTTTTCATTTGCTGGCAAATATCCATACTCTCGTAATTCAGTTAGCAAATCTATATTTTCAGCATCGCTGATTAAAACTTGTGGTGCGATTTTACGGAGCCGCAAATGCTCACAGCGATTGTCATGAAGTATTTGGGAAATCATGCTTTCATCTTCACATCTAATGTAAGAGTGTGTCGACCCGACCCGAAGTCGACCATGACGTTTAGCAACATCATTAATCAGATACTCAAGTGGTTGTGGCAGATTTGATTTCGAATATTTACGAAGAAAATCGATTATCTGTGTGCCAGTTTTTCCATGATCTAATCCGCGGCGAATTGAGGACTCAGTGAACTTGAAAACAGTTGCGCCACCTTTACTTGCAATGTCAGCGATTTGACCGATTTCAGCGCTTATTTCTGGCAATAACGGACCGGGAGCCACCGCGGTGTTATCACCTTGAATTACAAAATGATCAACCGGCTTAGGTAACGCTTGCGTGATTTTCAAATCATCTTCATTGTTAAGAAAATTTTTACCAAAAGTTGAAAGTAAATTTTGGCCAGTTATTCCAAACCATTCCAGTTCTTCAATTATTGAACTTAAGATCAATTTATTTGCTCGTTTTGGAATCAACCACTCGACAGATTTTTCAATCTCGATGGACTTTAAATTTGTTTTGTCGTCAAGTAAAAACAACTCAAATATTGCATGTTTAATCGGTAAGACACTGGGATGTTCTAAATCAGTTCCTAGCGGGGATAAGCGCTTGTCATCGCCATTTTGATTCCAATTTAAGTTACGCGAACTCTCTTGCCACACACTTACCAGCGCATACCATTTCTCTTCTTCAGATTTAGTGAGCCAAAGATCAAAAGCACTAGTTGGCAAGATTTTTTCATCGACATCAACAACAAGTAATCCAGCTAAATAACTTATTTCGCAGACAAACGCGCAAATTTCCTCATCTATACCAATATGTTCGCTAATTCGCTTGAGATCTCTTATGCCAATACCACCGGTTCTTAATGCATTTGCTGGTTCATCAGATAAGTGATGAAGTAATTCCTCTACCCATCGCAGTACCGTTGAAATATTGGCAATTGCGGATTGGTCGATTATTTTTTGACTAGTTGATTCTGTATTCGCATTAATTTGAGGCGGAGTTTTTTCAAGAAACTTATGCACTTTCCCGCCGCGCAATGCCAACCCAACTTCTCTTGGCAAAGTTACGGTTTTTTCATTTGATTTAACTAAAAACCCATTTTCAACGAGCCAAGAAAGTGGTTTGGAAATTTTTGCAACATCTGAAATTGAGCCACGTGGTGAGGCCCAAGTTAGTTTTTCAAGAATCTCCCTGGTTCCATTTGGTGCTTTATCTAGATCATTTAGATTAAAAGAAGTTTGGATGGTTGGACCTAAATTAGCTGGTTCTGGCCCTAATAACTGCCGCAGATTTGTCGGAATTCGATAAGAATTTCCCTCCTTATAAAACAAGCCAATTTGCCAAAGATTTTCCAGCTCTGATTTTGCGGAAGTGTCAGTAACTGCAACTAATTCACTTGGTTTGAATGGTTCTCTTAGGATTGCAGCAGCTTCCAGGATTTGAAGTTGCCATTTATTTAAGTCGTCAACTGCGCGAAGTAATGAAGGCATTGAACTTGCTCGGGCAGCTAAGCTGGCAAAATCATTTGGGACCGGATAAATCAGATCTGGGCGATTTGAGATTAGTTTTTCAAGATCTTCATCGGATCGAGCTCTGAGCTCTTCAGCAAAGGTCGGCGCAGACATAACCTGCCTACATTACCTTAGAAGTTGTAGCTAGTTAAGCGGTAATTATTTCCTGCGAAACCAACGTCTAGGCGATATCAATACGCCGAGTGAAACTATGCGTCCGATTAGCGGACCGAAAATCTTTCGGGCTCTTCGAGCTTTTCGGAAATCATAAACCGGCCAATTTTCTCTAAACGCTTTTATTTTGAGCAGGGTATCGGGATTTATTGCTCTTGGTTTTCCAACAGTTTCAAGTAATGGAATGTCATGATGACTATCTGAATAGGCATAGCAATTATTTAAATCGTAGTGTTCTTGTTTGGAAAGCTCTTTTATCGCAGTTGCTTTTGCAGATCCATGCAGAATTTCGCCAATTACTTTTCCGGTATATACCCCATCTATTTTCTCTGCTTTAGTTCCAAGCGCACCGGTTAAGCCAAGCTTTCTTGCAATCAATTGCGCCATATCTTGTGGTGTGGCAGTTACTAACCAAACCGATTCGCCTTTTTTTAAATGATCATGGGCTATCGAAACCGTGCCTTGCCAAATTGCCGGAGAAACATGTTCTTCATAAATTTGATTGCCAATTTCTTCGATTTCAGTAACTTGATGACCTTTAATAAATGCACATGCGGCATCTTTGAATCTTTCAATCTCATTCCGATTTTCTTTTCCAGTTAGACGAAATCTTAAATTTGCTAAAACGAATGCAGATATATCTTTCCGAGAAAAAAAACCACGTTGATACATTCCGCGTCCTAAGAAAAACAAAGTTGAACCTTTTAATAATGTGTTATCGACATCAAAAAAGGCTGCCGGTTGTGAGCGCGTTAACATGAGTTAACCCTACTGAGAGTTCGATGGGATGCGACTTGGAATCGGAATCAATTTTGAAATCACATGATTTCGTGCGGGCTTTATGATTATCTTATGAGTCAAATCGTGTATTTCGTAAGGCATGGCGAGGTACACAATCCAGAAAAAATTCTCTATGGCCGACAATCTGGATGGAATCTTTCTGAACGCGGAAAACTAATGGCAGAAAAGATTGCTGAATGGTCAAAGAAATTTAATGTTGGTGCAATATTTTCCTCTCCTTTGGAACGGGCTCAGCAAACCGCTGCACCAATTGCAAAAGCACATAACTTAAATATTCAGACCAATATTGATTTGATTGAAGCGGATAACATTTTTGAAGGTAAGAAATTTGAAGTCGGCAGTGGTGTGCTTATGCATCCATCTACATGGAAATATTTAATAAATCCGGCCAAGCCATCCTGGGGTGAGCCTTATGTAGATCTGGTTAATCGAATGCTGCGTGCACTTTGGCTGGCTCGCGATAATTCTTTTGGTAAATCCGCTATCTGTGTTTCACATCAGTTACCGATATGGATATTGCGTAGATTCATTGAAGGAAAGAGTTTTATTCATGATCCACGGCGTCGCCAGTGCACCCTGGCATCGGTGACCGCCATCGAATTAGATGATACTGGTTCGATTTCAAAGATTAATTATCTAGAACCTGCCAAAGATCTATTGCCCCATAAGTGAAATTAATGCGAAATTCATGAGTCAAAGAAAACTGCTCTTATTTGTTAGTTTGCTAATTACTTTAGTGGTTAGTGGATGTGCTTCTGGGGTCTCAAACGGCGATACCGGTTATGTAGCTGGAACACGTGGCGTTACGTTAGTTGAAAAAAACAAAAGAGTTTCTGCGCCAGAAATAGTTGGAAAGACATTGGATGGCACTGCTTTAATCACAAAGCCAAATACTGTAACCGTTGTAAATGTTTGGGCATCATGGTGTTCTCCGTGCCGGGCAGAAGCTCCGCTATTGCAAGATTTATCAGTCAAATATCTAAATGTGAATTTTGTCGGAATACTGACTCGGGATAATTTGTCGGCTGCTAAAAGTTTTGTGGATAATTTTAAAATTACCTACCCAAGTTTGATTGATGATGAAATCCTCTTAAAGTTCAAATCATCTTTATCCGCAAATGCAATACCTACAACTTTGATATTAGATAAAAATAATAGAGTTGCAGTTAGGTTTAGCGGTGCAATAACTGCGGTTGGCTTTGAGAAATATTTAAATCAAGTGTTGGGTGAGATGTGACCGAATTCTTTATTAATCAAGTTTTTGAAGGGAATCTATTACTAGCGATATTTGTCTCTGCAATTGCTGGATTAATCTCATTTATATCTCCGTGTGTGATCCCTCTAGTTCCTGGGTATCTTTCATACATATCTGGCTTATCTGCTTCAGCTGCGGATTCCACATCTACAAAAGACACAATCAACCGCGGTAAGTTGTTGATTGCAACAACGCTTTTCATATCGGGTTTTACATTCTTATTTATTTCTTACGGACTCGCCTTTGGTGGGCTGGGATCAAAAATCGCTGGATACGAACGAATACTTTCAATTGTGTTGGGCTTATTAATGATTTTTTTTGGCTTAATTTTTATGAATAGTGAGCGCTTTTATCGTTCTTTTAAACCAACTTGGAAAGTGCCAAGTGGATTAGTCGGCGCACCATTTCTTGGTTTCGCGTTTGGACTTGGTTGGACTCCATGTATTGGTCCGACGTTAGGTGCGGTACAGGTTTTGGCGTTTCAAAGTGCTACCGCTACTCGAGGGGCAATCTTGAGTGCGGCCTATTGCTTTGGTTTGGGGATTCCATTCTTATTACTGGCATGGTCAATGGATAAGGCCAAGAAAATCCGAAACTGGATTAGCGTGCGGGGAAATAGCATTTCAAAAATCGGTGGAATTTTGTTAATAACAATTGGGTTTTTGCAGATTTTTAATCTTTGGAATTATTTAATGAATTGGTTCCGCGATTTAGCAACTAATTTCATACCGGTACTTTGATGAAAAAAGGAAACTCAAATGAGTTAGAGCAATCAGCCTTTTTCCGATGGCTTTGGCGTCAACTCACCAGCATGCGAATTGCTCTGATACTTCTCTTGCTCTTAGCAATTGCTTCAATTCCTGGATCGATTTTTCCGCAGCGAACCCAAAATCCAATCAGAGTTCAAAGTTTCTTGACGGAAAATCCAGGCGTTGGAAAATTTTTAGACCGATTGGGATTTTTTGATGTATATGGTTCGGCGTGGTTTTCCGCAATTTATTTATTACTTTTTATTTCTCTAGTTGGTTGCGTACTTCCTAGAGCTTTGGTTCACCTTAAAGAAAGCTTTGCCGCCCCTACTTTGGTACCTCGATATTTGAACAAAATGTCGCATTATCAAAAAATCAGTGACACCAATTTAACTTTGCTTGAAAAAAATTTGCGGCGCAAAAGGTATCGAATCAGAATTGAACCTGCCGCACTAAGTGCAGAAAAAGGATATTTACGTGAAACTGGAAATTTAATTTTCCACCTTTCCCTGGTTGTGATTCTAGTGGCAATAGCAATGGGAGCTTTGTATGGGAATAAGGGCGATGTCATTTTAAATACCGGAGATAAGTTTGTGAATGTTCCCACCAGTTATGACAATCTAAGTTTTGGCCGGTTTCAAAATGAAAATTCTTTACCTAGTTTTAAATTAACTATTAATGAATTTCGAGCAAAATATGATCCGGCAAATAATCAGCCACTTGATTATCTATTGAAAGCAAATTTAGATCAAAATGGCAGTTCAAACTCGGTAGAAATAAAAGTTAACCAACCTCTAACGATTGGCAGCACCAAAATTTACTTACAAGCAAATGGCTATGCGCCTATTGTTTTAGTAAAAGATAAGGCTGGAAAAGAAATCTTCAATGGCGCCGTTAATTTTTTGCCACAAGATGCAAATTTAACTTCAATTGGTGCCATCAAAATTCCAGATATGAATCCACAAATTGGCTTTGTTTCCTCATTTTTGCCAACTGCAGATCGAGATCCAGTACGTGGTGGTTTTTCCTCTTATCCAGAGGCACTTGATCCGCGATTACTAATTTCAGTTTGGCAAGGTGATTTGGGTATGAATACTGGTGTACCGCAATCGGTTTATCGAATAAATACCAGCCAGATGCAGCAAATCGGTTTAAAAGCATTATCTGTAAATGAAAGTTATGACTTTGGTGTTGGCACCATCACATTCACCGGTTGGAAACCTTGGGTGAACTTACAAATTGTGAATGATCCAGGAAAATCACTTGCTTTAATTGGCGCAATCCTGGCAACAATAGGATTATTAATGTCATTGTTCATCAGACAACGAAGAATCTGGGTTAAGAAAATTGAAGGTGGAATCGAAATCGCAGGTTTATCCAAAAATGAGATACCGGGGTTGGCAGAGGAAATATCAGAATTGATTAATCAATCAAATCTTTCTTCAGCTAATTTGAGTAAAAATAGAAAACTGAGGCGGCAATGAGTGATAGACAGGCAGCAACTTACTCAAACTATCTGATTTACTCATCGATGATCGTTTTTACACTGGCATTTTTCTTATATGCATTTTCTGTGGCTTGGCAAAAAAAATCAGAATCGCGCACCAGTAATTTTGCTAATGGTCAGATGGTGCTTGGTTTCGTATTACTTACTGCCGGGGTAGTACTTCGAGGAGTTTCCGCGCATCGCGTGCCGTGGGGAAATATGTATGAGTTCTCAATTACCGGAGCGATGGCTTTTTGTGGTGCCTTCCTATTTGCAAACTTTAAATACAAATTGAATTGGTTAGGTTTACCGGTATCAATTGCGATTTTGCTGACTTTGGGAACTGCAATCACTTTGCTTTATAGACCAAGCGCGCCGTTGGTACCAGCACTCAGATCAACCTGGTTGGTGATACATGTATCGGCAGCAATTATTTCGGGTGGAGTTTTCTTATTAGCAAACACAATTGCTGCGACTTATTTAATATTAGACAAATACGAACGCACAAGTGGCAGACCAGATTGGGCTAAACGAATTCCTGCGCTTGAAACATTAGATCTGCTCTGTTACAGATTGGTGGCATTTGTTTTTCCACTTTGGACATTTGCAGTTATTGCTGGCGCAATTTGGGCGGAAGCTGCCTGGGGACGCTATTGGGGATGGGATCCTAAAGAAACTTGGGCTTTCATAACATGGGTTGCGTACGCCGCATATTTGCACGCCCGTCTAACTGTTGGTTGGAAAGGAAGAAAAGCGGCTTGGCTATGTCTTTTAGCTGGGTCGACTTTCTTATTTAACTATGTGTATGTAAATGTTTGGGGATCGGGCAAACACACTTACTCTGGTTTATAGAAAATTAAATTTTTCTTAAGAAATCTGGGTTGTCATCGGGTGGAATGATTCGACGTTTTGTTCCACCAGTACCAGGAAATTTTCGTGGCCTTCCAAAAATAAACCAAGCTATTGGACCTAATAAAAAGTTGAAAAACATGATGATTAACAGCCATGCCCATTTTGGAAAACGTCGCACATTATCTTGTGGAGTCATTGCGCAATCGACAAAAGCGTATATTGCAAGAACTAATGAACCAATTACCAAAATTCTCAACACAATCCCCAACTTTATCGCAATTTAAATGTTTGCAATTTTCAAATATTAATTACTTTGAGAAGAAAATCGTGACCGACATGATTACGCCAAATAGCAGTTGCAATCTGGCGGTATCAGCAAGCAGCGTTATTAGCCGGTCTTTATATGATTTCGAACGCAGATCCTTCACCATTTGTAAGGTGCGGATTCCTAAAATCAAGGTGATTGGCGCGACTAAGCCGGCAAAAATATGTGCCGTTATTAACAGATAAACGTAAAAGTCTTTCGCCCTTTTTTCACCTAATCGAACTGCCAAAGTCTTCTTATCCGACTTGGCATCGTTGTTTAGATCCCGCAAATTATTTATTGCCAGCAATGCACAAGCCAGTAGTCCTATTGGAATCGAAACTAGTAGCGCAAATATTGAGAATTTCATATTCTGGATTGAGTAACTGCCATATGTTGCAACTAATCCAAAAAATAGAAATACTGAAACTTCTCCTAATCCACGATAGCCGTAAGGATTCTTTCCACCGGTGTAACCCCAAGCAGCCAAAATTGAAAATGCACCTACCAATAAAAACCAAAACGTAGTATTGAATGCAATCACTAAACCAAAAACTGCTGCCACAAAAAAACAAAGAAATGCCGCAAATCTAACTGCCTTTGGTTTTGCTAAACCTGATTCAACTAATCTGGTAGGACCAATTCGATTTTTATCTGTTCCTCTTATGCCGTCGGAATAATCATTTGCAAAGTTAACTCCGATTTGCAGAAACATTGCCACCATAAGTGCGCACAGTGCTAACCACCAATTAATTGAATCGCCCGGTAAATCTTTATGTGCAGAAGATGTACCCACTAATACCGGCACAATTGCAGCCGGCAATGTCTTAGGCCGAGCACCGAGAAACCAAAGATTCAAGCTTTTGAATCTCACTTAAATATCTCCAATAACTCTTTTTTAGAAATCAAATTCTCAATCAAGTTACGATCAAATTTACCTAATGCAGTTTTCGGAATCTCGCTAATATAGAAAAATCTTTTCGGTAAGTAGTGTTTAGGAAAAGTACTAGATAAAAAATCAAGTAAATCTGACACTTGTAGTTTTTTATCCATTGCTAAACATAAAACTTGTCCCCATTTAGAATCCGTTATTCCAAAAGATTTGAATTCGCAATGGGTATATTTTTCAGTTAAGAAATTATCGATTTCGATAGTTGATATTTTTTCGCCGCCTGAAATGATTAGATCATCGTTGCGACCAATCACTGTTAGTCGATTATTTTTTAAATTACCCAAGTCATTTGTCTTAAACCACCCATCTATGCATGCCGAGCGCCACAGCTCCGGTTGATTAATGTAGCCACTGGCTAAAGTCGGAGTATTTAAGTAAATAATGTCTGATCTAATTTCAATTTTCACATTTGGTAATGGTGAACCGTCATAAACAATGCCACCGCAAGTTTCACTCATTCCATATGTTGTAACCAGATTTATCCCCTGATTTTTAGCTTTACTTGCCAGATCTAATGAGAGTGCTGCCGCACCAACCAGAACTCGTTGTGCATTCTTCAAGTGCTGTAACAAATTTTTATTATTAGAAATTGCCTGATGAATCTGAGTTGGTACTACTGAAACAAAATCTGCATCTTTATATTTATCAGTATTACGGTTATCAATAACTTTTGTATTTAATGCGTTTGCTCTTAGCAAGACATTTGCTCCGGCAATATGAGTCGTTGGTAACAAGAGTGACCAAGTTTGACCAGTTTTTGCATCTAGAAATTGATTCGCCAAATCAGTTGCAGAAGTGAATGCGGCTTTTTCAAGCAGAACTTGTTTGATGAATCCGCCTGA
>OGWM01000088.1_pt1 | contig 13752 bp, 18 predicted proteins | sample 1576041 | NCBI WGS metagenome assembly OGWM01 (sample SAMN07581538, study PRJEB24739) | freshwater metagenome | place: Singapore | collected 2015-01
GCATTAAATAACGAGACGGGCGCAATCATTCGTGCGCGTGCTCCGAACATGGTGCAAGCCTTGACGACACCGTTCGTGGGACAGGCTGCCTTCCCAGTCCTGTCTTACCTTGACGGGATCAAGGAATCTCGCACAGGCATGAGTAAGGCAGCGATGGGTCTGAACGCTGACGCATTGCAGTCGTCTACACGCGCAGCCGTGGCAGCGACTATCAGCGCCAGCCAAGGACGCATTGAGTTGACTGCACGCTTAATGGCTGAGGGTATGAAGGAATTGTTTAAGACGATCCTTTTCCTTGTGACCACGCACCAAGACAAGCCACGCATGATTCGTTTGCGTAACCAATGGGTGCAGATCGATCCACGCGCTTGGGACAACTCGATGGATGTCTCTGTCAATATTGGCTTAGGTAACGGTGACACCAACGAGAAGATAGCAAGCATGATGCAAATACTTGCCAAGCAAGAGGCGATCATTGCCCAGTACGGTTTGAACAATGTGGTCGTCACCCCACAGATGTACGTCAGAACCTTGAAAAAGGTTGTTGAACTCTCTGGACTTAAGGACGCATCGCAATACTTCAACGATATTCCAGACGGATGGCAACCCCCGCAAGCTCCACAAAAGCCGACTCCAGAAGAGGTTTTGGCTCAGGTGCAAGCCGAGTCGATTAAGGCTGACATCCAGAAAAAGGCTGCCGATCTTGAGTTACAGCGCCAGAAGATGATCAGAGACGACGACTTCAGACGCGATCAGTTAGCCCAAGATAGACTACTTAGACAAATGGAACTTGAGTTAAAGTACAACACACAACTTAGCACCGCGCAGATTGTTGCGGAGCAAAATGTCAATCGAGAGATTGTTAAAGAGCAAAGTGCATTGGTACAACAGGCGATGGCGCAAGCCCAGCCAGCACCCATGCAACCCATCAACCCACAAGGAATGGTCTAAAACGTGAGCAAATTAGAAGAAGATGTAAGAAAAGGCAAGAAAGCTGAGTCGCTAATCGCTGACGAGGCTTTTTCAACTGCCCTACTAAAAATGGAGAACGATGCCGTCTGGCTTTGGAAGGACACGAAGCCAGAGGACATCACGAAGAGAGAACACGCTTGGCACTTGTTGCGTGCGATTGATAACTTCCGAACCGAGATCAGCAAGATCATGGACAACGGAAAAGTCGCACAGCGCCAGATTGAGCGTGAACAAAAGTCGTTGGTGTAAAGGGGAATAGGTAATGGAAAACCAAGCACCTATGACCGTAGCTGATGCAGCTAGTGCTCTTGATCAGATGATGTTGCCGTTAGACGGAGAACAGCAGAAACCTGACGAGGCGCGTTTGACCGAAGAGGAAACTCAAGAGGTCGCGGCTTCTGACGTAGAAGAATTGGAAGTGCAAGACGACGAATCCAATGATGAAACGACAGAGGAACAGTCAGAGTTAGAGGAAGAAACCGAAGAAGAGGAAAAGCCAGCCGAGGTCTACACCGTCAAGGTTGACGGTAAAGAGATCGAGGTCACGCTAGACGAACTTCAAAAAGGCTACTCCAGAACTCAGGACTACACACGAAAGACGCAACAGATCGCTGAGACCCGTAAGGCTGTCGAGGCTGAAGCTGCTGCAATTCGTGCCGAGCGTGAACAGTACGCTCAGTTATTGGGAGCGTTAAAACAGCAACTTGAGAGCGCTGAAGCACCAGTCGATTTAGACCGTCTTTATAACGAAGACCCTATCGAGTGGGTAAGACAGCGTGAACTGTTGCGCGATAAGCAAGAAAAACTCGCAGCCATTCAGTCCGAACAGGCGCGACTTTCTCAGCTCACCGCACAACAAAGAGCACAGGAAATGCAAGCTCACCTTGCGTCACAGCAAGAAGCCCTAATCCAAGCCGTACCTGAGTGGAAAGACCAAAAGAAGGCACAGGCTGAAAAGGCTCTACTAGTTGAATTCGGTAAGAAGATCGGATTTAGCGAAGAAGAACTCAAGAATGTTTATGACCACAGAGCAGTCATTGCGTTGCGTAAGGCAGCGCTCTATGACCAGATGATGTCCAAGCGTGGACAGATCAAGCCTGTGATCAATAACGGTCCTCGCCCTGCCAAGCCTAGCGCAGCAGGTCGCGTCTCCACAACAACTGAAGCCACTCGCGCAAAACAGCGTCTTGCAAAAACTGGTCGCGTCAATGACGCGGTATCTGCAATAGAACTTCTTTTGAAATAGAGGCACATTAAATGGCAATCGTAACCAACACCTTTACAACATTTGATGCCAAGGGTATCCGCGAGGACTTATCCAACATCATCACTAACATCGCTCCCGAAGAGACTCCTTACATGAGCAACATCGGTCGTGAGTCAATCAGCAACTCATTGTTTGAGTGGCAGACTGACACATTGGCTTCTGCTGCTGCTAACAAGCAGTTAGAGGGCGACGATGTAACTTCCTTCGATAGCGTTACTGCTACTGTGCGTTTGCAAAACTATGCACAGATCAGCCGTAAAACTATCGTCTTGTCTGCAACTGAAGAGACCGTCAACAAGGCTGGTCGTCGCTCTGAATTGGCATACCAAATTGCCAAGCGTAGCGCTGAGTTGAAGCGTGACCAAGAGTTCACCATGTTGAACGGTGCTGTCGCTGCTGCTGGCAACACTACAACTGCTCGTGGTACTGCTTCATTGCAAGCCTTCATCAAGACTAACTACGATATGCAGACCAACGGTGCTAACCCATCGTATACGACTGTACCTACCAGCGCCCGTACCGACGGCAACGTGCGTACATTTACAGAAACCATCTTGAAGAATGTTATTCAACAAGTTTGGACTGCTGGTGGTACACCAAAAATCTTGATGACTGGTCCAGTCAACAAGCAACGTGTGTCTGGCTTCTCTGGCATCGCTTCAGCCCGTTACAACATTAACGGTGGTGATCGTCCAGCAACCATCATCGGTGCAGCCGACATCTATGTGTCTGACTTCGGTCAAGTGCAAGTCGTGCCTAACCGCTTCCAGCGTGAGCGTGACGCTTTCGTGATCGATCCAGATTACGCAAAAGTCACAACCCTGCGTCCTTACCAACAAGTTGAGTTGGCAAAGACTGGTGACGCTGAGAAGCGTATGCTGATCGTTGAGTGGGGTCACAAAGTATTGGCAGAGAATGCCCATGGCATTGCTGCTGACTTGATCACATCTTGATCTAACTAGCGAGAGGGTCTGGGGAAACTCAGACCCTTTTTTACATGAGCGAAAAAAGATTTTTTAGCAAAGACGATGAACAGGGAATAACCCGTTATTTCCACTTTGACGACGAGACTGGGCAAGCAACGATCCAGACACAGCAAGATGTGACTGCGATCATTGAAGAGAATAAACAAGAGTACGCGCAGACAGATGAGCGTGCTCGTTGGGGCGAGTGGAGCAGAGTCGCCAGCATCCCGATGTCGATCTACTTTCAATTAAAGGCTGAAGGTAAATTGGACGATCAGGAGTACATGAAAAAATGGCTCAACAATCCAGATAACCAGTATTTCAGAACAAGATCAGGTCAGGTATGACACCAAACTACATTGCAGTCTGCACCCCAGCGCGTGACATGGTTCACGCAAACTACACCTTCTGTATGGTCAACATGGTCGCGTACCACACCATCAACACGATGGATGCTGTATCGCTCAAGATCATGCAAGGCACGCTCATACAGAACCAACGCGCTGACCTGTGCCTAGACGCAATGCGTGAGGGTTGTACCCATGTCTTGTTTGTGGACTCAGACATGACTTTCCCACAAGACATGATTGAGAGGCTAATGAAGCACGATCTAGACATCGTTGCAACGAACTGTGCAAGACGCAGACTGCCCACAGGACCGACAGCCCAGAACGAGGTTAACGGTGAGAGACAACTCGTGTACACGATGCCAGAGTCAACTGGGCTAGAGGAAGTCCACTCTATCGGCATGGGCGTGATGCTCATTAAGCGTAGGGTCTTTGAGAGACTGACAGAACCTTGGTTTGAGACTCCTTGGCGTACCGATAAGCGTGGCTATATCGGTGAGGACATTTTCTTTTGCCGAAAAGCACAGGCTGCTGGCTTTAAAATCTACATAGACCACGATGTGTCAAAACAGATTGGGCATATCGGTACTTTTGAATTCAAGCACGATCACACTTGGGTGATGCGTGATTTGGAGAAAGCAGAAAAGGCTGAAGATGGCGCTAACAACCTATGCTGAACTGAAGACCTCTATTGGGGACTGGCTTAACCGCACAGACCTCACCTCTGCTATTCCTGACTTTATTTCCTTAGCGGAAGCCCAGATCGAGCGCAATCTTCGCACTAGACAGATGCTGTCACGCTCTACGGCAACCATTGACACAGAGTACGCAGCCGTACCAGATGACTTCCTTGAAACCAAGTCGTTCAAGTTAAACACAAACCCGCCAACACCGTTGCAGTTTGAGACCATTGACTCGTTGGATAGTCTTTCAGTCATATACAGAACTGCAACAACCCCAGCGTACTTCAGCGTGGTGGGTGGACAGTTTCGCTTTTTGCCAGTACCAGATACCTCGTACACGGGAGAGCTTGCGTACTATGCAAAGTTGAGCAAGTTATCAACTAGTAACACAACAAACTGGTTACTGACCTCTTCCCCAGACGTTTATCTCTATGGCTCTCTTATGCAAGCAGCACCGTATCTGCAAGATGATGCGAGAATTACGACATGGGCAGCGCTCTACAAGACGGGTCTTGAGGAATTAAAGACAGCAGACGATAGGTCTGCTTCATCTGGTGGCGCGTTAGTCGCTCGCGCAAGGACATTGGGTTAGGAGAAAAATATGGCAATAGTCACAACTACAAAAGGCGAAATGGATGACTCTCTTCTTGAGAAAAAAGAGGGGATAATTGACAACGAAAACGAGACAACTCGTTGGGTTGAGTATTGGCTAGAAGGCGAGCTTGTGCATCGCTCAGTCGATATGACATTAAAACGCATGACCGTGACTGGTGAACCAGTCGCTCAATCTTTAGGCTGAAATTTGAATTGGGTATAACCCAAGAAGGGAACTATCATCGCAAACACTCAAGCAATGTGTACCTCTTTTAAGGGTGAACTTTTAACGGGCACACACAACTTTGGAACTGGTGTAACTCGCGCATCTACGGCTGCTGACACATTCAAGGCTGCCTTGTATTTGGCATCTGCCACGGTCAATGCGTCTACTACTGCCTACTCGTCTACTGGCGAGGTGACAGGAACGAACTACACGGCTGGTGGTGCAACTGTTACTAACGCAACAGCGCCAACAACAAGTGGAACAACTGCCTACTGGACACCATCAGCGTCCATCAGTTTCTCTAATGTGACTCTGACAACTGCATTTGATGCGGTCTTGATCTATAACTCAACTCAGTCAAACAAAGCAGTTAGCGTCCACACATTTGGATCGCAGACCGTCACGGCTGGAACATTTACATTAACCATGCCGACGAATGACTCAAGCACAGGCTTGATCAGACTCGCTTAATAAAGGGGCAGCGCAATGGCTGCTTACGGTACTGGCTACTACGGCTTAGGTGTCTATGGCATCGGTAATGTCGTCATTAGTGGCAACTCGTCAACCCTTGGCATTGGCACGCTTGGCGTAAACATATCCGAGCAAGAAGATGGCAATGTCATTACAGGCAATGTTGGCTCGGTTGGCATTACTAGAACTGTTGCAATAACTGGTAACTCGTCAACCTTATCGGTTGGCACTCTAGCGGTAGGCGCAAGAAGTTTTGCCGTTACAGGTAATGCATCAACAACTGCCGTTGGTTCTGTTACCTATTCCACGCAATTAGCACTTAGCGGTAATTCCTCAACCCTGTCGGTTGGAGATATTGCGCGTGGTGCAACATCCTTTGCTCTGACTGGTAATGCCTCAACAACTGGCATTGGTAGCGTTGCCCGTGGTGACATTAACTTCGCAGTTACTGGCAACGAGTCAACTCTGTCTGTGGGAAGTGTGGCGCGTGGAACAGCATCCTTTGCCATTACAGGCAATGCGTCGTCAAGTTCTGTCGGCACAATGGTCGCAGAGGTTATCTCCTTTGTGCCTATTACTGGTGTCTCAGGAACTGCGTCTGCTGGAAGTGCCACAAGCGTGGTCTCTGTTGCGATAATTGGGCTAGAGATAACTGGTTCTGTCGGCACTATGAAGGGCTTTGGCTGGGGTGGAATACCCGACACGCCAGAGACTTGGACAGCACAATCAGACACATCCGAGACTTGGACAACTGTTAGCGACACATCCGAGAGCTGGAGTCCGGTCTCAGACACATCGGAAAATTGGACACAAATAGCAGACAATTCAGAAACATGGACGCAAGTCCCAGCATGAGGTGAAATATGGCAGATACCACGACGACCAATCTTTTACTTACTAAGCCAGAGGTAGGCGCATCCACAGATTCGTGGGGGACAAAGATCAATACCGATCTGGACACCATTGATGCAATTTTTACAGCAGCAGGTACTGGAACATCGGTAGGTCTTAATATCGGTAGCGGTAAGAATCTAAAGTTAGTTGGCGATGTCATTGACACCAATGGCAATGAGCTGATAAAAGTTTCTGCAACCGCATCGGCAGTAAATGAGGTGACGCTTGCAAATGCTGCAACTGGTAATGCTCCAACCCTAACCGCGTCTGGTGGCGATACTAATGTTGGATTCAAGTTAGTCTCAAAGGGTACTGGAGAGATTACAGCCAAGGTTAACGGTTCGGATGTATTCAATGCGTCCAGCAATTTTGGCTTCAAGAACCGCATCATCAATGGTGCGATGGTGATAGACCAGCGTAATGCGGGGGCTAGTGTTACTCCCTCTAATGGTGCTTATACGCTTGATAGGTGGGCGGCATTTACAAATGGTGCAGGTGTTTACACGGTGCAACAAAGTTCTACTGCTCCTGCTAGATTTACCAATAGTTTGCTTTGCACAGTTACAACGATTGATTCTTCAGTTACTGGCACTGACTACTATATGCTTCAGCATAAAGTCGAAGGGTTTAATAGTGCTGACTTTGCATGGGGAAGTGCTAGTGCGGCATCAGTAACGCTGTCATTTTGGGTTCGTTCTTCTATTACTGGTACATACTCAGTTAAGTTAGGCAATAGTGCATCTGACAGATACTATGTTGCGACATACACAATTAACTCTGCAAATACATGGGAACAAAAAACCATAACGCTTACTGGTGATACAAGCGGAACATGGGTAACAAATAACGGAACAGGCATTGAGATTCGTTTTGCAATGGCAATTGGGAGTTCATTTACAACGTCAACATTAAATGCTTGGACTGCGGGCAGTAGTTTTGGTTCAACTACAGCATCTAATAACTGGATTGGCACAAATGGAGCAACCTTCTATCTGACTGGTGTGCAATTAGAGGTTGGCTCAACAGCAACGAGTTTTGATTACCGACCATATGGTACTGAGTTGGCTTTGTGTCAGAGGTATTATTACCGGATTGTGTCGCAAGCAAGCTATGGCAGATTTGGCCCTGCATATGTCCAAAACACTACTGCATCTCAAGCAACAATTGCATTTCCCGTAACAATGCGAACAAGCCCATCTGCTTTAGAACAAAGTGGAACTGCATCAGACTACGCAATGATTTACCTAACAACAGCCACCAATTGTTCTGCTGTTCCAACTTTTAACTCAGGAACTAACTCATTTGGAGCAACGGTTGGTACTACGGTTGCGTCTGGTCTAACTGCTGGGAATGGCGCACAATTTACTAGTGCAAGTGGCGTAACTACGGCTTATCTTGGATGGAGCGCAGAATTATGATTTACAAACTTCTTCCCATCGGCTTTGATGGTGTGCAAATTGTTGCCCGTATAGACGATGACGGAAAATGTTATATGACTTGCACAGAACAGCATCCAGAATATTTAGCATGGCTTGAGGCGGGAAATACGCCTTTGCCAGCAGATGAGGTTGCATCGTGACGACAGATAACCACGCAACCGAAGGCGCGACAGCAATCGTTGCCAAGGTTGCACCTCCAGTCACCGTATCCCTTGCAACTGTCGCTGGCTATCAGGTCAGCGAAGTCTTGTTGTGGGCTACGCTGATCTACACCGTCTTGATGATTTTGCACAAGCTGTATCAGATTTATAAAGAGGTGAAAGATTGACCCTTTTAGCCTCCTTCTCATGGCGCAAAGCGCAGTCGGCTTTATCAAGCAAGGCTGTGCAATGCTCCATGAGGGGCGCATGGAACTTGAAGGTGCTAAGAAGACAGTTGAAGGCGTTATTGCTGATGTCAAAGCCATCAAGGGTATATTTGATTGGGTTTTGGGGCTATTTGGTGGCAAACCTAAGCCTACTAAGGCAGATGATGTTCCAAAGCCTTTGGCGAAAGCGAAAAAAGCCATCGCCAAGCAACAATCCTACGAAGAGATGGAACTCCAACTCATCAAGGATATTGGGGACAAATTGGGGCTTCTTTTTGACACCCAACAACAGATAAACGACTATTACCACGAACTTGAGGAGCAAAGTAAGACTAACTACGACCCAACCCAAAACACCTCAAAAAAGGCTATTGAGAGGGCTTTAATTGAGTTGCAATTGGAGAAGTTGTTTGAACAAGTGCGTGAGGCTATGGTCTATGCGCCATCTGAGTTGAAGGACTTGTATAGCCGATTCTTGAAGATGCACAAGAAAATTGAACAGGAACAGGCTTGGGCGAGGGATGAGATGCTAAGAAAGAAACGCTTGGCAAGGTGGCGCAAGGAAAGGGCAGAGATTTTTTGTATTGAACTGACTGCGGGAGCGATTGCCGTGATGTTTATTTCTTTAATTTTTGGGTGGCTGATGTGGCAACTGCGAAACTTATCGGGTGGATTTTGAGTGTTGTGGCATTGTGCGTCATTGTTGCGACAACAAGCCTTGCATACATAGAGACCTTGTACATGAAGGCGCAACTCAAGAGAGAGATTAAGGAATTGAGAAAACTCAAACAGGAATTGAAAGAAAGCAAATGAATGACTTACTCAATCTTCTCAAGGGTGTCGCACCCACGCTGGCAACTGCTGTCGCTGGTCCTATGGGTGGCGCTGCTATTACCGCTTTGGCTAGTAAGTTTGGCGTTTCTGATAGTGTTGATGCCGTTGCAAAGGCTATTGCAAGCGATCCAGAAGCAAGTGCAAAACTGGCGCAAGCAGAGGCAGACTTCGCAAAGGCTGAACTAGAAGCCGTCACGAAGCGTTGGGAAGCAGACATGAAGTCTGACTCCTACCTGTCTAAAAACATTCGTCCATTGACCCTTATAGCGATTCTGAGCGCATATTTTCTATTCGCCATGATGTCTGCCTTTAATGTCAATGTGAATGAGACCTATGTGAAGTTATTGGGTGAGTGGGGTCAACTGATCATGTTGGCTTACTTTGGTGGTCGTACCGTTGAGAAAGTAATGGAGAAGCGCAAATGATTGAGTTAATAAAACAACTGCTATTGGCTAGGGCTAATCGTCCAAGACCAACCGTTGAAGAGGTCGAGGTTCAAGTCTGGGCTTTTGTCGTAAGGTCTATTGCCTTTATGGTAATGGTCATTGCCTTTGGCACTTTGTGGCTTATTGGCTTTGAGAAGCAAGAGTCTGAACTAGCACCAATCGACGCAATCTTCCTTGAAATCTTGAAGGCTATTGCCTTTATGGGTGTCGGCACTCTTGGTGGTATCTCAGGACGCAAGGCATCCAATGCCATCGCAAAGGCAATCGTAGGAGAAGAAGATGCAACTAAGTGAACACTTCACGCTTGAAGAGGCAACGCACTCTGACACGGCTACCCGTCTAGGTATCAATAACCAACCTTCTCCGCAGCAGTTAGAGAACATGAAGAAGGCTGCTGCTGGAATGGAAGAGGTCAGGAAGTTACTGGGTAAGTCCATTCATGTCAACTCATGGCTACGTCTGCCAGAGGTCAATGTCGCTGTGGGTGGATCGAAGATCAGCTCACACATGGATGGATGGGCGATTGACTTTACCTGCAAGGACTTTGGCAACCCTTTAGCGGTCTGTAAGGCTATCGAGGCAGCAGGTATTAAGTTTGACCAGATGATCCATGAGTATGCGTCTTGGACTCATATATCCTTCGCGCCTGAGATGCGTGGGCAGAAACTCACTATCTTTAGACCACAAAACAAATACGCAGTCGGCTTGCTGAGTCAAGAGGAATACGCCAAGGCTGTATGACGAATTACAACCAGCAACTCCAGACACCAGCCGTACCAGACCTGCCTAACCCGCAGGAAAGGTATGACCGTCTGACTGTTGCTCAGACGAATGCTGCTTTGCGCACATTCTTCTTAAAGTTAGTCAATGCCTTGCAGTCCTTTGCGTCTCCTCGCGGTGGGCGCTTTATCAATATGCCTTACGGGGCGTTTCAAGACTCTACGGATCAGACAGCAGCCAATACGACTACTGCCTATGCTGTTACTTTCAACACGACAGACTTTAACAACGGCATAACCTTGTCTAACTCGTCAAGAATCAACGTGTCTCAGGACGGTATATACAACCTGCAATTTAGTTTGCAACTCAAAAATACTACAAACGACACGCAAGATGTAGATGTATGGTTCAGAAAAAACGGCACAAACATTGACAACTCAAACTCAACATTTGGTCTGTCTACAAGGAAAAGTGCTGGAGACCCGTCTCACACTATTGCTGCTATGAATTACTTTGTAAGCCTTGCAACAAATGACTACATCGAGATTATGTGGAGACCATCTGACGTTGGTGTAACGATTGATGCGTCTGGAACAAACACAAACCCAACGAGACCAGCAATACCGTCGGCAATAGCCACGATGAGCTACGTCTCCAATCTTTCAGCATAATTACCCCTATGGCACTCGTACCACTAAAAATCCCAGCAGGTGTTTACCGTAACGGTACAGAGTACCAGTCTGCGGGTCGTTGGTATGACTCAAACCTTGTGCGTTGGTTTGAGAACACACTAAGACCTTGGGGCGGGTGGCGTAAGAGGTCAACGTCTCAGATGACTGGAGTGCCTCGCGGAATGCTTGCATGGCGCGATAACTCTAACTTGCGTTGGATAGCTGCTGGCACTCCAAGCAAGCTCTACGCAATGAATGAGGCTGGAACTCTTAAGGACATCACGCCTACAACCTTTACGACTGGTGATACCAACGCAAGTCTAAAGACTGGTTATGGCTACGGCAACTATGGCTCTTATGGCTACGGTGTGGCGCGTCCAGACTTAGGCGATGTTATTCCAGCAACCACTTGGACAATGGATTCTTGGGGTGAATATTTGGTCGCGTGTTCTAGTAAAGACGGTCAACTCTTAGAGTGGCAACTAGGCTTTACAACCCCTACAAAGGCTGTCGCCATCACAAATGCACCGACTTCTTGCGCTGCCGTAATGACAACGGCAGAGCGTTTTGTATTTGGTTTGGGTGCGTCAGGTAATCCCCGTAAAGTCGCATGGTGTGACCAAGAAAACAACACAGTCTGGACACCATCTGCAACGAATCAGGCTGGTGACTTTGAGATCAATTCTGTCGGCTCATTGAAGTGCGGTAAGCGTGTCAGGGGTATCAATCTTCTGTTTACTGATGTCGATGTCCATGTGGCGACATATATCGGTCTGCCTTATGTCTATTCCTTTGAGAAGGCTGGGTCAGGCTGTGGCGTGATTTCGTCTCAGGCAGTAGCAGCCATTGATACGGCAGCCATTTGGATGTCTAAGTCAGGATTCTGGGTCTATGACGGCTATGTCAAGCCTTTAGTGTCGGATGTTGGCGACTACATTTTCCAGAACATCAACTACAACCAAGCCTCTAAGGTCTACGCTGTCCACAACTCGAAATATGGCGAGATCATCTGGTTTTACCCATCGAGTCAGTCCAATGAGAATGACTCCTATGTCGTCTACAACTACCGCGAAGGACATTGGGCTATTGGCACTTTGTCTCGTACTGCTGGAACTGACAGGGGTGTCTTTGTCAATCCTTTAATGATCTCGTCTGACGGGTACATTTACGAACACGAAGTGGGTTTTGCCTACGACGGCTCGACTCCTTACGCTGAGTCTGGTCCTTACGAGATTGGTAGCGGTGACAACATCATGTCGGTGCGTCGGGTTATTCCAGACGAGCAGACCTTGGGCGAGGTCGTTGTGTCCTTTAAGACTCGGATGTATCCGATGGCAGAAGAGACGACTTATGGACCGTACACCGCGTCTCAGCCAACAGATGTGAGGTTCGCTGCGAGACAGGTCAAGGTCAGGTACACGGGCAATGTTTCAGACGATTGGCGCGTTGGCGTTAACCGTTTTGATGTTGTCGCAATGGGTAAGCGGTGACTTAGAATTGAGTGAACTGAGGGCTGGGAAAGTACCTGTATGTATCCGAAAGGATTACATCTTTTACTTAGAATTTTTTGAAGGTCTTTTATGGTTTCACATCGACATTAGACGATGGTCGGCAGAAGTCAAGAAGGGTTGCAAAAGAGACTTTGCTCTCATTGAGGATTTAATTGAGAAGCCTATCTACGCGCTGATACGCGAAGATGACATCAAACTTGCAAGATTTGCCAAATCATTTGGCTGGTCTGAGAAATGTCAAATACTACTATTAGACGGATCGAAGGCTTACATTTACGCTAATGCGTAGCAAGGGAGATTGATATGGGTGGTGTTGTAAGCGATGTAGTGTCAGGTGTAGGCGATGCCGTTAGCGGTGTTGGCAATGCTGTCAGCGACATTCTGAGTAGCGATGTTGGCAAGGCTGCTGCACTAGGTGCTGGCTTGTACGCTACTGGTGGTCTTGGCGGATTAGGCGGTCTTGGCGGTTCTACTGCTTTAGACACAATGGCTCTTGGCGATATGGCTGCAACTGGTGCTGGTGGTGGTTTAACTGCTGGTGGTTTAGGAGCTGATTTAAGTGGTGCAGCAGCAGCTCAGGCAGCAGTTAATGCTGCTGGTGGAAGCACTTTAGGCAATCTAGCAAGTAACGCAATCAACTGGGCTACTGCAAGCCCACAAAACGCATTAACCGCAGCAGGTCTTGGCTTGACGGCTGCCAAGGCATTAGGCTCAAGCACACCATCTTCCACAACCACAACAACCAGCATTGACCCAGAAGTTAAGGCTGCGTACCTTCAAAACCTTGCGGAAGCCAGAGCAACGGCTGCTGGTCTAGCACCACGACAGTTTGCTGCCTTCCCTGAGTACAACTTAGGCATGGTTCAAAAATACATGAACCCGTATGAGTCTCAGGTTGTGCAAAACACATTGGCAGACATTGAACGCGCAAGGCAGATGCAGATCGCTCAAGAGGGCGCACAAGCCACGGCTGCTAAAGCATTTGGCGGTACTCGTCAAGCCGTTGCCAGATCGCTGGTGGACGAGGCAGCATTACGCAACGCTGGTAACTTGGCTGCCCAGTTACGCCAGCAAGGATTCACACAGACACAAAACCTTGGACTCTCACAAGAGGCATTGCGCCAACAGTACGAGCAACAAAAGCTCGATGCCTTACGCAACCTCGGATTAGAGCGCTTGAATGTGGCCCAAGGCGCGTTGAGTCTACAACCAGCAAACATTGGAAGCACACAAACCGCACCGCTATACAGAAACCCCTTGGCGTCTGGTTTAAGTGGCGCATTAGGCGGTGCAAGACTTGGCAGTTTGATCGGTGGAGATAAGTTAGGTATCGTGACTGGGAAAC
>OGWM01000089.1_pt1 | contig 13741 bp, 13 predicted proteins | sample 1576041 | NCBI WGS metagenome assembly OGWM01 (sample SAMN07581538, study PRJEB24739) | freshwater metagenome | place: Singapore | collected 2015-01
AAACAATCAATATGGCTTTTGGTGTATCGAATTTCTTGGGAAGTGCCGCCAGTTCGCCAGACCAGACTGGATCATCCAGCAGGAGCGGTGCTCCGTGGCCGATATACAAGGCAGGCATTGCGGACATGGCTCGACCTTAACAGAAAGTAGTTGAAATTTCAACTACATCAGAGAGCCGCTTATAAGCGCGAGGTAAGGATTTGCTGTACCTCGCCCTCGGTAGGGGCAATGGGGTTATTGCTAGTCACGGAGTCCGCCAAAACAGTTTTGGCAATATCACCAATCATCTCTTGCTTCACACCGTAATGGGAAAGTGAATTACGAATGTTTATTGAATCTGACAAATCTCGAACGGCTTCAATCGCGCTTGCAGAATTTGATGATACTCCCATGTCATTTCCGACGGTGCCATAAATATCTGATACTTCCCGGGAATTAAATTCCATAACTTCAGGGAGAACTGTTGCAAGAGCTTCACCGTGTGCAGTACCAACATGTGCCGATACAGAGTGAGCAATACCATGCACGAGCCCGAGTCCGGAAAGTGTGAGAGCCAGACCTGCTAAGTGGGCGCCCATCAACATATCGCCGCGGGCATCAACATTCTTCCCATCTTTGACAGCAATCGGTAGAGATTTTGAAATCAACTTAATTGCCTCATGAGCGTACGCTGCAGATACTGGAGTGCGTCCTTTTGATGTAAGTGACTCAATTGCGTGTGTCAGAGCATCAATTCCTGTACCGGCCGTAGGACGTGGTGGTAAACCGATTGTTAATTCCGGATCAAGAATTGCTGCAACGGGAGTTGTGCTGGAATCTCCAACATAAAACTTGCACTGGCGAATCGGATCATCAATGACTCCCCAGTTGTTGGTTTCGGAGCCAGTACCTGAAGTGGTAGGAATAGCAATAATTGGAAGCGCTGGACACTCAGGAGTTATTGAGTAATCAAATTTAGCTGAGGAGAAAGTTGGATTGGCACTAACAAGTGCTATTCCTTTTGACGAATCTAGTGAAGAGCCTCCACCAAGGGCAACAATGCAATCTGCTCCAAAACTGATACCAACTTTGGCAGCGGCATCAATAAGCGTGGTTGTTGGATTAGGTTTAATCTCAGCGTAAGACGCTGCTTCTAGGCCGGCACTCGCAAGAATCATCTCGACTTTTGCAAGAACTCCAGCAGCCGCGACCCCAGGATCTGTGACAATAAAAATCTTTTTCTTTCCGAGTCCAACGATGATTTCAGGTAGCTGTGAAACTGCGCCAGCTCCAAATCGAATATTGACTGAACCTGGCGTGAGTGTGAATGAGTTCATGTTCTACCTTTGCTGTTAATTATTTATTGGCTAGTAATGAGTGATTGCGTAATGCGATCTGCGGCTTTTTTCATTTCTTTTGCTGCTGGAATTAAATGTGACTCAAATCGTGCTTTAGGTGCGGCAACGTTGATTGCAGCCACAATTGAACCACTAAAGTCTCTGACCGGGACTGAAGCTCCAACAAGACCTGGTTCAAATTCTTCAATAACTGTCGAGTACCCATCAATTCGAATCTTTTCGATGACATCAATCAATTGGGCACCTGTCTTGGTTCGGCACAGAGGTGGCGCTCCTTCAATTTTCTTTTTAGGAGGATAAATTCTTTCTAGTTGGCTATTCGCTAAACCTGACAAGAGAACTCTTCCTGAAGAGGTCATGTAAGAAGGAGCAGTAACGCCCATCCAGCTCAGTGCACGAAAACCGTGTGCCGGTGATTCGGAATGGATTGTGACGACTTCGAGTCCTTGTAGAACCGTAAGGTGCACAGTTTCGCCAAGTTTGTGAACAAGTCCATGCATTTCGCCCCGTGCTGCAGTTACTAGTTGAGCTTCAAAGGTAAAGCGAGCGATTGCGTAGAGTCGAGGGCCGACGATGACACCCGCGCCTTGTCGCAATAACAAACCGTTATCGAGTAAACGAGATATAGCCCGAGAAATCTGACTTTTTTCGCGGTTGGTCGCAAGTGCCAACTCTCCGTTGCGTTGGGGAATGGGGGATGCCGCGGCTACCGCCTCGATAATCTCAAGATCACGCTCTAAACCGTGGTTTCGAACGGGCGTATTGGGCATGTTGCAAACAGTACAACTCTTGGTGCGTCTATTGCAACGCCCATAGCCAGAGGAGCAATATGTGGCTCGTGAACTTGCTGGAAGATTTCATCGTACCTCTCACGCCACCCAACTTATGGCAGTTCATTTCCATTCAGCGTGTAAAAATTACTCATGCAGTAATTGCACAAATTGAACTTGTTTTGGTTGTGATGACACTCGTCTCTCTTACTGCAATTCTCACAGGACTTCTCGTGTGGAAATCAACAGCTGCATCAGAAGCTGTCACGGGATTTTGGTCAGTCGTATTTACCATTCCATCACTTGCAATGTTTATTTTTTTCATCGGTCCATTTGGACTCGGATGGCTACCTGCAGTGATTGCACTCGTTCTGTATGGGCAGTTACCAGTGGTGCGCAACACGATCGTTGGACTTCGTTCCGTTGAACCCGCAATTATGGAATCTGCAGCAGCCATGGGAATGAAACCGTTAACAGTTCTCCGCAAAATTCAATTTCCATTAGCGTGGCCGGTGATAATTGTTGGAATACGAGTATCTGCGATGTTGATCTTTGGAATTTCTGCAATTGCAGCATATGTTGGCGGTCCTGGACTTGGTGATTATCTATTTAGTGGATTGGCCAACTTAGGTTCATTTAACTCCATGAATCAAACTCTTGTCGGAGCCTTTGGTATCACGATTCTTGCGCTGATATTTGACGCTCTATTTGTGATTGTGCGTCGTATTACTACACCAAGGGGGCTCCGTGTCTAATACAACTCATGGACAAGAAATTCGTCTTGAAAAACTCACTAAGCGATATCCAAATTCCGCAAAAGATGCGGTATCTGAATTCAATTTAGTTATCCCCGCAGGTGAGTGTGTTGTTTTTGTTGGTCCATCTGGTTGCGGCAAAACCACAACAATGAAGATGATTAACCGAATTATTGAGCCTACATCGGGTCGGATCGTCATCGGAGGCGAAGATGTGACAAAGACACCAGCCCATGAACTTCGACGCAATATTGGCTATGTCATTCAACAAATTGGCCTATTTCCACATATGACAATCGCTGACAATGTTGCGACTGTGCCTCAGCTCCTCGGTTGGGAGAAATCAAAGACTCGCGCACGCGTAAATGAACTTCTGGAACTCGTTGGATTAGATCCAACCGAGTATGGAACTCGTTATCCAAAGCAACTTTCTGGCGGTCAGCAGCAACGTGTTGGAGTTGCTCGTGCATTAGCTGCAGACCCAGCCGTTCTTTTAATGGATGAACCGTTTGGTGCAACTGATCCAATCACTCGCGTTCGTCTCCAAAAAGAATTTCGTGCTCTCCAGCGCGAACTTAAGAAGACAGTAGTGTTTGTCACTCACGATTTTGAAGAAGCGCTACTTCTCGGAGATCGCATCGCAGTTCTCTCCGATCAATCCAAAGTTGAGCAGTATGGAACTCCACTTGAAATTCTTTCTGCTCCAGCAACAAAGAAAGTCGAAAGTTTTGTTGGTGAAGCTGCAAGTGTTCGCATGTTGGGTCTGGTTTCTCTTGCTAGCGTATCGGTTGCTCCCGGATTGATAGATGGGCCAACCATGCCCGAGACTGCGACCCTTCGTGAGGCGATGGAAGGGTTTATCACAGGAGCCAAGGCAATCAACATTGGAACTCGAGGTCACATCACATTTGAAGCGCTACAGAGCGCAATTAGCCAGACGAGAGCAGGAGCCAAGTAGAAATGGCTAAAGCGTTGGTTAAACCAAATCTCACGGCGGGGTCGCTCTATTCCCAGTCTGCGCGTCTGATTTTTAAGCGCCATCGCTCTCTGATTATTCAACCCATTTTGATTCTCATTCTCTCTGCAGCTTTGGCAATTACGCTCAGCCAAGCGCATCTTGATGTCATCGAAAAAGTGACGATTAATAAGAAATTTATTTTCCGCGCCATTCAAGACCACTTGATTCTCTCTTTTGCTTCAGCTGCTGTGATCCTTGCTGTAGCTGTCCCTTCAGGAATTCTCTTGACTCGTCGTCGGTATAAGAAGTTCACACCTATTGTGTTAATACTTGCCAATATTGGACAGGCTTTTCCGGCTGTTGGTGTATTGATCATCGCAGGCATCCTCTTCGGTTTTGGAAAGCCGATTGCAATCTTTTCCTTTGCTGCGTTTGGAATTCTGCCGATCTTGCGCAACACAATTGTTGGCTTGCAAGAGATTGATCCTTTTATTATTGAATCTGCGATGGGAATGGGGATGACTCCCAAGCAAGCCCTACGTCAGATTGAACTACCACTCGCAGTGCCAGTAATTCTGGCCGGGGTTCGCACCACACTCATTCTTACCGTTGGCGTAGCCACTCTTGGTGTCTTCGTTAACGGTGGAGGTCTAGGAACGCTCATTATTCCTGGCCTAAAGCTCAATCGGGAGCTCGTATTAGTCACCGGGGGAATGTTGACGGTTATCGTTGCATTCACAATGGACTGGTTAGCACGCGCTGCTGAAGAACTCCTTCGACCACGAGGGATTTAATACCTAAGGAAGGGTAAAAAATGCAGGTAAAAAGCCACAAACTAGTTGCTATTGCAGCTGCAATTGCTCTCGCAGTTGTCGGATCAGCAGCAACAACCACATCAGCTAACGCAGCTGGTACTTCACTCAAGGGTGTAAGCGTCATTGTCGGATCGAAGGACTTCACAGAGTCAATCGTTCTTTCAAAGATCGTTAAGCAATTCATCCTTGCAAACGGTGGAAAAGTTGTAGATAAGACAAATATCAAGGGTTCATCTACAACTCGCGAAGCTATGCTCTCTGGTGATATCAACATGTACTGGGAATACACCGGTACTGCTTGGTTGGTCTACCAGAAGCAGACAGATGTCAACATTTCTCCAGCAGATCTCTACAAGAAAGTCGTCGCTGGCGATAAGAAGAACAAGGTTACATGGGGTCCAATGACTTCATTTAACGACACCTATGCATGGGCAATCACAAAGGCAAATGCAACTAAGTACGGCATCAAGACTTATTCAGATCTCGTCAAGAAGCTTCCCGCAGGGTCTGCGTGGTGCGTAGAGTCTGAATTCCAGAGCCGTCCAGATGGTTGGGCAGGATTTAAGACAAAGTACGGAATCTCTGATTCAAACATCACAACAAAGGTTCTCGATACAGGCGCTATTTATCAAGCAACTAAGGATGGACAGTGCATGGTTGGTGAAGTATTCGCAACTGACGGACGCATCGGAGCTCTTGGCTTGATGGTTCCACAGGAAGATATTTCATATTTCCCTCCATACAACGCTGCATTGACAATGACTGACGCAACTGCAAAGAAGTACCCACAGCTTGTGAAGGCTTTGGCTCCAATTGCAGGAAAGATCAGCAATGCAACAATGCAGAACCTCAACGCTCGCGTTGACGTTCTTGGAGAAGATGCAGACACAGTTGCGAAGAGCTTCTTGTCTGCATCAGGATTGGTGAAGTAAAAATAATGATTGAAATCCAGATCGGTGAAGGTTTTGTGGGCTCTGGGCCAAACGCGGCACATACGAACACAATCCTCGGTGCTCGATCTGGACCCGCTGGAGTGGCATGGGCAACGGCCCTTGCCACTCCACGTGCGGGGCATGTTCCATTTATGGTTGTTGCTCAACCTGGAATCGCAGTTACTCCGCCAACTCTCTTCGTAAATAAAGCAGCAGTCGAAAGCGATCAACACGGACTCTTCACATGGGGTGCAGCACAAGCAGGAGTTGCAGCTGGAGTTGGTGACGCTCTTCGCGCAGGAGTAATCGACTCAAGCAAAAGTGATGACCTCGTCATCATCGCTGCAATATGGCTCAATCCATCAGCCGACGATGAAGAAGAGGTATTTAGAAATCAGCGCCAAGCGATGGTTGATGCACTGACTAATGGCAAGTCTGGCAAACCAACTGCAGCTGATGTCATGAAGGCAACGGAAAACGTTGCCAATCCATTCTTTAGACAGCATTAATTTTCCCACTAACCGAAAGAGTCGAGCACCTTCGATGAAGATCACCAATATTCGTTTCGAGCGAGCAACGTTGCAGCTTGATCCACCGTTCTGTCCTAACTGGGACCCGACTCCTCGTCGCACTTTTGGTGCAACTTTGACAATTGTTGAAACCGATGCCGGAGTCATCGGTTACGGCGCAGGTGATGATATGGGTGGGTTCGATGGGTATGAAAAGCACTTCATCGGAAAGAACCTCTTTGATATTGAAGAGCATGTCCGAACTCTCGAAACGATAACTTTTCATGCAGGTCGCTATTGGCCTATTGAAGTCGCAATCTGGGATGCCATCGGCAAGGCAAAGCATGAAACCGTGGCATCACTCTTTGGTGGCGCTGAAGATTTCATACCTGCCTATGCATCTACTGGCGCGATCATGAGCGCTCCTGAGCGCGCAGCAAGTGCAGTTGCAATTCGTGATGCTGGCTTCAAGGCGATGAAAATTCGAGTGCCACAGACGCAACTCGACCTTGGAATCGAAACTCTCAAATTGATTCGCGAAGCGGTTGGCTCAGATCTTGAACTTATGGTGGACCTTAATCAAGCTTGGCGCATGCCTGGCGATACTCGTAAATCAATCAGCGTTGAAACTGCCATGAATTTTGTTGATGCCGCCGTCGATTTCGGTGTTTACTGGATTGAAGAACCTCTTCCCATGGAAGATCTTGAAGGACTTCGAAAACTACGTGGGCGAGGTACTCGAATCGCTGGTGGTGAAATGGTTCGCACAATCCATGAAATAAATGTTTTGATTGAAAATGATGCTCTAGATGTGATTCAAGCAGATGTAGTTCTTGCTGCAGGAATGGAGCGCTCACGAGAAATCGCTCGTCGCGCCAACGCGCGCGGCCATGTTTTCACTCCACACACATGGTCTAACGGTTACGGATTAGCGGCCAACCTCCATGTTACGGCCGGAATCGGAGGGGCTCCATTTATCGAATTTCCATACGATCCGCCGACCTGGACAAATGAACGGCGAGATTTCTTGATGGAAAAGCCACTTACGGTGGGCAGTGACGGATTACTCCATGTTCCTTCTGGCGCGGGTCTTGGAATTGAACCAAACTGGTCGCACTTCAAAAAGTCTGTTGCATAAGGAGATTTACAGTGGCACTCGATAAAGATGCATGGGTTAAGCGCGCTCTAGAACTCAAACCCGAATCACGGATGTATATCAATGGCGCCTATGTAGATTCTGCGTCGGGAAAGACTTTCGATGATATTTCACCTCGCGATCAACGGGTGATTGCAAAGATTGCAGCAGGAGATACCGAAGATGTAAATCGTGCAGTTGCCGCAGCAAAAGCTACCTTTGATTCTGGTGTATGGCGCGAGATGAATCCGCGCGACAAGAAGGCAATTATGCTCAAGTGGGCGGATCTAATTCGCGAGCACCAAGAAGAACTGGCACTCCTCGAAACTCTCGACGTCGGAAAGCCTATTTCTGATTCTCTCAACGTTGATGTTATGGGTTGTGCTCGCACCATTCAATGGTATGGCGAAGCAATCGATAAGACGTACGATGAAATTGCACCGGCGCCACGAAATGCCTTAGCAATGATTACTCGCGAACCATTGGGTGTTATTGGCGCTGTTGTTCCCTGGAATTACCCGATGATAATTTCTTCATGGAAGGTTGCACCTGCACTTGCTATGGGAAATAGCGTTGTACTTAAACCAGCAGAACAATCTTCGCTTTCTGCAATTTTGCTGGCACGCCTTGCAACTGAGGCGGGAATTCCTGACGGTGTGTTTAACGTAGTCACTGGACTTGGACTTGAAGCAGGACAAGCACTTGCACGTCACATGGATGTCGCCAAACTGGCCTTTACTGGAAGCGGTCTAACTGGTCGCAAGATGCTGCAATACGCAGCCGAATCAAATATGAAGCAGGTTGCGCTTGAACTTGGTGGAAAGAGCCCGCAAGTTGTACTCGATGATGTAAAAGATCTAGATGCATGTGCCTCAACACTTGCCTGGGGCATTTATTACAACGCAGGACAGACTTGCAATGCGGGTTCTCGCATCATCGTGCAAGGTCAGAAGATTAAGGAGAAGCTCTTCGAGAAGATGTCTACATTTGTCGACACATTTCCGGTCGGGGATTGCCTTGATCCCAGCGTCTACATGGGCCCGATAGTTTCGACTCAGCAACGAGATCGCGTTAATCACTATCTCGACATGGTTGGTAAGAACGGAGAATCATTTGTTTATGGTGGAGATCAGCCAACGGGCGACGACAATCTCATTAAGCCAACACTGATTGATGGTGTCCAGCACGACTCAGCGCTTTCTCAGGAGGAAATTTTTGGCCCTGTCATAGTTGCAGTTGATGCAAAAGATGAAACTGATGCACTTGCAAAGGCTAATGGAACTCAATATGGACTTGCGGCATCTGTCTGGTCAAGTGATATTTCACGTGCCCATAACTTTGCTCGCAAACTTCGTGCAGGCACTGTCTGGGTCAATACTTTCGATATGTCAGATGTCATCACACCATTTGGTGGCTTTAATGGTTCGGGTGCGGGACGCGATAAGTCATTGCATGCGTTAAACAATTACAGTGCACTTAAAACTACGTGGGTAGATCTTTCCTAACTCGTTCACAACAAAGGGAGCAATTCGTGAAGGTTGCATTTATCGGTACAGGCAGTATGGGTGGAAGCATGTCTCGCAACCTCGCTGCGGCAGGAATTGACATCACAGTTTTTGACCTCAACTCCGAAAGTATGAAAAAACCAATCGCGGCTGGTGCAAAAGCTGCGCAGTCGGGTGTCGAGTGCGTGTCTGGGGCCGATGTGCTCATCACAATGCTTCCCACACCTCAGGCAATTGAAGGTTGCATGGTTGCTAGTGGTGTCGCAGCGGCGATGAAACCTGGTTCGATGTGGATTGATATGTCCACATCAGTTCCCGAAACTGCCGCAATTGTCGAAAAATCACTTGATCAGACAGTTCGCATTATCGATGCACCTGTTGCAGGTATGTCGGTGGGGGCAGATAAGGGCACCATGTCGATATTTGCCGGCGGAGATCCTGCTGATTTTGCTTATGCAAAACCACTCTTTGACATTATGGGTGACCCCGAAAAATTCTTTAACTGCGGAAAACGTGGAACTGGTTATGCAGTGAAGTTAGTTCTCAATATGCTCTGGTTCAACTCTTTTGTGGCGACAACCGAAGCGCTTCTACTCGGTGTTAAAGCAGGTGTTGATCTTGAGACCTTACGCCAGTCACTCGTTGGTTCACCATGTAATTCCATCCTTCTCGAACGCGACATTTTGGGAATGCTCAAAGATGGTGATTACGACGAAGGATTTGCCGTCGCCCTTGCCTGCAAGGATTTACGCCTTGCTGGCGATCTCGCTCGATCCGTCGGAGTGCCTATGGAGGTCGGAGCAACAGTGGAAAATGTCTATCGTCGCGCTCGGGCGCGTTACGGAGACAAGGCAGGAGAAATGATTCCTGCGAAGATGTACGAGGACGATACAAATACTCCGCTGCGCTTTAAGTAAGCGCTTATGAGCAAAGGCATAGACGGCATGACCACCTTTGGGGTGGCCATTATGTGGTTTGTGGGTGGAGGAATTTATCCATTTCTTTCTCATGCAACAGAGACCATAGATCCTATAAATGTTGTCTTCATCCGAGCTTGGGGAGCCGCTGCCATTCTATTTCTCGCAGTCCTCTTCTTATCACCACGTTCTCCTCGAACTTTTAAATTTGATAAATCATTTTTTCCTATTGTGATTTCATCGGTGCTGTACTCACCAATATGTAGCGTTTCACTGGCGTGGTCGAGTTCAAGAATTCCAGGAGCAATAAGTGCATTGCTGTATTCGACATTGCCTGCCATGTCGATTATCTACCTTGCCATTCAAGGAAAGAGACCGTCAGTGCTTGCTACAAGTGGCGTTGTTGTAGCTTCGATTGCTGTTGTATTTCTCATAGGAGCGCCACAGGGCAGTGTTCAAATTGCTGGAATCTTTGCTGCGCTCCTATCTACCTTTGCCTGGTTTGCAGCTACTGAAATTTGGATCAAATATGAAAGTGGATATCCGCTAATTTTTGCGATATTTCTGCAGGTGTTCATCGGTGCAATAGGTACGACAATAGTTCACTTTGTGATGAAAGCGCCAGATATTCATACGAGGGATGTTTTCAACCCAACAGTTATCTTCCTTATTCTGGCTCTGGCTTCACAATATTGGGCATATCTTGGAATCTCCCGCAGAGTTTCTCCCGCGCTACTCACATCCTTCGCCTTCGTTAATCCACTCGTGGCGGGAGTGCTTGGTTTCTTGGCTTTTAATCAAAAGTTGCAGCCCATACAACTTATTGCTGGTGCAATATTGCTCATTGGCGTCTATCTAGTAGTGAAGAGCGAAACGTCAGCTTAAAAAGATAGGGTGCCACTCATGAGCGATCTTTCCGCGCGGGTGCGCACTGCACTTGATGCAGCGATTGCCGCAATCGGTGGAAAACCGCGCGAAGGTCAGATTGAGATGGCCGAAGCAGTTGCCAACGCGCTCACCGACCGCCACCACTTGATGGTGCAGGCAGGAACCGGAACTGGAAAATCTCTGGCCTACCTCGTCCCTGCCTTAGTGCACGGACGAAAGGTGTTGGTAGCAACTGCAACGTTGGCGCTACAACGCCAATTGGTCGAACGTGATTTACCTGCAGTGGTTCCAGCGTTAGAAAAAGTTTTAGGTCGCGAGATTACTTATGGAATTTATAAAGGCGTTGGCAATTACATCTGTCTACAAAAGATGAATGCTGATGAACCCGATCCAGATGGCGAATTAATTTTAGAAGCTTCCTATCTAGAGCAAGATGCAAAGCGATTGATTGCGTGGGCAAAGACGCCAGGAGTTTCCGGCGATCGCGATGATGCACCGGAAGTGGACCGAAGAGTGTGGGCTGCTAATTCTCTATCTGGCCGTGAATGCGTGGGCGCTGACTCATGTGCGTGGGGAGCGCAATGTTTTGCAGCAAAGGCGAAGGCACATGCGCAATCGGCAGATGTTGTCGTCACCAATCACACTCTGCTTGCTATTGAAATTGTGGACTCGCATCCCATCTTGCCCGAACGCGATGCAGTGATTCTTGATGAAGCCCACGAGTTCATGGACCGCACCACACAAGCAGTCACTGAAGAGTTAACCGCCGGAAGAGCTCAACGAGCTGCTGCTATGGCGCGAAAATATCTGCCCGGTAAAGCAGCAGATGCGCTCACCAATGCTGCAGATAGTTTCGATGATGCCATGTCTGAATATGGCGAGGAAGTAAAAGGTAATCTGGCAGCGCAAGGAAGGCTGGAAGAAATTCCAAGTGCACTGGAAGCACCAATTCGAAAGTTGAAAGAAGCAGCAAGTGCGGTTTCACAGTTGATTAGTGCAGATGATGAGATTATCGATCCCGATGAAAATGCCGAACGTGCAAGAGTCCGTGGGGCAGTTAACGAGATTGCAACGACTGCTGGAAAATTACTGCGCATGGGGGATGAGCATGTGCTCTGGTATGAACCTACTTTTTCTACGCTCCATCTTGCGCCGCTTTCGGTTTCACATGTTCTGCGCAGCAATTTATTAACGCAGAGCCCAGTTATTGCAACATCGGCAACGCTGACAGTGGGCAATAGCTTTGATGCGATGGCGCGCAGCATTGGTTTTGTTGTGGGCAGTGATGCCGATGAGGAAGTATCAGATGGCGACATTGATCCCGCTAATGTGCAGATGCTCGATGTGGGATCGCCCTTTGATTTTGCTAATCAAGGAGTTCTCTATCTGCCCAAACATTTACCAGAACCAGGACGTGATGGACCTAGCCAAGCGGTTCTTGATGAGTTAGGTGAACTCATTGATGCAGCAGGGGGCCGCACCTTGGCGCTCTTTAGTTCGTGGCGCGGGGTAGAAGCGGCCGATGCGCATCTGCGAAAAGTCCTGGTGGATTTACCCATCACCATCATTACTCAAAAACGTGGTGATGCTGTGGGTCCACTTGTCGAAAAATTTGCACGTGATGAAACTTCGATTCTGCTCGGCACGATGTCGCTCTGGCAAGGAGTCGATGTGCCTGGAAATTCCTGCATTCTCGTTGCTATTGATCGCATTCCATTTCCACGTCCTGATGAACCAGTGATGTCTGCACGTTCTTCCCTCGCCGATGAAGCAGGCGGCAGTGGATTTATGCAGGTATCAGTGCCGCGCGCAGCGCTGTTGTTAGCACAAGGAACAGGCAGATTAATTAGAAGCGTCGACGATCGCGGAGTCGTTGCCATTTTAGATTCCCGTATTGTCACAAAGCGATATTGCAATGTCTTGCTCAATTCAATGCCACCGCTATGGCGCACTAGTGATGCAGCAGTAGTGCGTGATTCCTTAAAACGATTACGCGATAGCCTCTAGCTCGTCAAGAATCATTCTTACCTGCGGCCAAGTTTTAGCAAAGCTGGGATGAAGCGGTAGCCGCGTTACATCATCAAATTTCACCCACCGTACTTCGTGGGATTCATCGTTGAGTTCATGTCCCTCTAATTTCTCATTGGCGATGGCAATCACTGTGGAATAACTCCACACCTCGTGATCATCAGTAAAAGTGTGTACTGCTTGTAGATCTGCTGGATTAATTCCAGTTTCTTCAACAGCTTCGCGGATTGCGCCCTCAATAATTGTTTCGTGTGAATCACGCGCTCCACCAGGAATTCCCCAGGTATCACCATTGTGTACCCAAGGTGCGCGGTGCTGTAACAAGATTGCGCCATCTCGAATAATTAAAAGCCCAGCAGCGCCAAATTTTCCCCAGTGTTTACTGCCGCAGGCACATTCAATCCATCCATCACCATCGCGCGCAGCCATACCCCTAGCGTGGCATAACTATCCACAGATGCGCATTTCGACTCTGCTTCGCCATGATGCGCCCACCTAATCTCCCGCGCATGAAAAAGTTAGTAATTATCGCGCTCTTCAGCGCTCTGTTATCTGCTCCTGCCGTTGCCGCAGATTGCATCGACAAGGCATGCATTGATGTCTATACCCAAGATGGAAAAATTGTGATCGAAGGTCGAAAGGGAAGTGGACCTTCACAACGAAAAGAAGTCGTTCCACCAAAAGCTAAAACGCAACCGAAGAAACCCGTTGTAAAAAAGAGCGTTCGGCCAAAACCACAAGGCATCACCACTAAAAAACCAGTTGTCAGAAAACCTAAGGCACCACCAAAACCGCGCCGCACTCAGGCGACAGCGGGGACATCCTTAAGTGACAAGCTCTTTGAAATGCTGCCTACCTCTGAGATTTTCTATTCTCCAACTTTCGAGCCGCTCATCAAAGTGCCGGTCTTTTTCTGGAGCAGTGTTCCTGAAGTTGTCACCAAGAAAATTGAAATAGTTGGTGAAGTGGTGGAAGTGCAGTTAAAGCCCACCTTTATCTGGCACTACGGAGATGGAATCGTCTTTGTTACTCGCAAAATTGGGGGTCCTTATCCCGATGGCGAAATTCAACATTCATATTCAAACCCCGGCAATTACCTCGTCGAATTGATTACAAGCTGGGATGGCGATTTCACAGTGCAAGGAGTGAAGGCGCGTATTCCTGGCGAAATTAAAACTGTGGCGATTGTTCC
>OGWM01000090.1_pt1 | contig 13622 bp, 10 predicted proteins | sample 1576041 | NCBI WGS metagenome assembly OGWM01 (sample SAMN07581538, study PRJEB24739) | freshwater metagenome | place: Singapore | collected 2015-01
AAATTCCCCACATCAAGTTTTGAAATGCAAGACCCATTGCAAACACTTCTCTACCCCATTGATTTTTTTCACTAATAGGAATTAAAAAAATTCCAAAAGAATGTCTAATGCCAAATGCAAGCGCAAGTAGAATTGAACCTGCAATTAACACAAATATCGGTTGCCTAAATTTATCTAATACTTGAAACATACTCATTAACTAATAACATTATTTATTAAATAATAAACTTTTGTAATGAGTAATAAAGTATTTCGAATTTTATTTGGCCTATTAGTTATCTCAGCGATAGCAATGTTAAGTTATTATCGCGGGACTGATGTTACTCCTTTTAATAGTGATTTGTTTTTTTGGGCATTACTATTTGGAGCAATCGCCGCGTTAATTGACGGTAGTTTGGGAATGGCTTATGGAGTAACGGGCACAGCTTTTTTATTAGGCTATGGAATTTCTCCTATTAAAGCAGTTGCTTATATTCATATAGCTGAAATTTTTGTTTCAGGATCGTCAGGACTAAATCACTGGAAAATTGGAAATGTTGATACTAAATTATTTAAAAAACTTCTTATTCCTGGAATCATTGGAGCTACTCTTGGAGCTTTAATAATAACAAAAATTAAAATTCCTTATTTATCAATCGTAATTTCTATTTATTTATTATTTATGGGAATATTTCTAATTGCAAAAGCCTATGCAAAAATCAAATTACAATTTAAACAAAAAACTTCAGTTGTTGTGCCTCTTGCAGTAACTGGAGGATTTGTTGATGGTGCTGGAGGGGGTGGCTGGGGTCCGGTTGTGACAACAAGTTTGTTAGGTGGAAAAATGATGCCAAAAAAAGTTATTGGAACTGTTAATGCCTCTGAGTTTTTTATTAACTTGGCATCTGCAACTACTTTTCTGTTTATGGTTAAAGTTACAGATTGGGAAGCATTAGCTGGGCTTATAATTGGTGGTTTTTTAATAACACCCTATGCAGCAAAGGCTACTTCAAGAATGAGTGTTAAGATGATTTTAACTATTGTTGGGTGTCTAATAACTGTTTTAAGTATTAGAAAAATTTATATTTTTTTCTTTTAATTTTTATTTGTGAGCAATTAGCATTGGATGCCATCCCCAAATTAACATTATAGCTGCAAAACCAACTATATAAGCAAAAGTTACATGCCAACCCTCTTTAACCCAACGACCAACTGATTTTGCCTCTGGAAATAAATTTGCAACTGCAACACCAGCTGATGATCCAAACCAAATCATAGACCCGCCATATCCAACGCAATAAGCTAGCATTCCCCAATCATAATTATTTTGTTTAATTCCAAGTTCGGTTAAAGGAATATTGTCAAATACAGCTGATAAAAATCCAAGGCCAAATGTTGAGTACCATGATGCAGGGGGTAGCTTTTCAACTGGCATCATTGAAGCTGTAAGTACAAGCGCTAGTAAAAAAATACTTCCTTTAAAAGCACCAGGTATTATCGACCAATCAGGTTTTCTAAGAGGAATTAAAATAAATAAAGCAATCCAAACTGATACCCCAATAAATGGAAAGTAATCTGATAAATCAGAAAATTTAATATTTACGACAACATTCGTAACGACAGCAGTAATTAAAATAAAAAAAACTATAAAAATTCTTCCCCAATCAACGCTTCTTCCAGAATGTGAACTTCTAATAATAGATTGATAAGACTCTTGTTGTTTTGCAGCAAAATATCCTGAAACAAACAATGCAACAAATGCTGCTATGTAACCATGCAATACTTGGATTGGAGGAACTCCTGCCAGCCACATCATCGTAGTTGTAGTGTCCCCTACTACACTGCCTGAGCCACCAGCATTAGAAGCTGCAACAATTGCAGCAAGATATCCAATATGAACTTTTTTATTAAAAAGATTAGATGCAATTGTCGCTCCAATAATTGCAGCAGCAATATTATCTAAGAATGATGAAATGAAAAAAACAAATGCAAGCAATACAAATGCACCTTTCCATCCATCGGGTAAAATTACTGAGATTTTGTCTGTTATATTACTTTTTTCAAAATGATTTGAAAGTAAAGCAAATCCCACCAGTAAACATAATAGATTAATAATAATTACCCATTCATGACTTAGATGAATTATAAATCCATTAAATCCAGCGCCTGTTTTAAAGCCTGCAAAAAAAATTTTGTAAATTGTTACAATGGTTAAACCAATAAGTGCTGTTTTTAAAACGTGATTATGAAATAGGGCAACAAATAATAATATGAGTGCAAAGAAATAAAATTCGAGTGGAATTCCTAAGACCATAAATTTACATTACCATTAAAAATTCTTAGTGAAACAAAATTTTTAAGCGATTTTTCTGTATTTTATTAAAAATTTTAAAATAAAGTAAAAAAAAACTCCTACAAAAACTGATAAAATTAGATTTGTAAACACTGTAAGGATAAGAACTATAAATTTTGTAATAACATCAACTCTACTTTTTCCCTTAAGTTCTCTTAAGAACTCCCAATCCACAATATCAAGTCCTGTTTTAATCAAAATTGCAGCTAAAATTGCAAGTGGGATTATTTTAACTAGTGGGGCAAAAACAAAAATAATAAGAGTAAGTGTTATTGAATGAATCATTCCAGATATAGGGGTTTTTCCTCCTGTTTTAAGATTAACTACAGTTCGCATTGCAGCGCCTGTTGCCGCTAAAGCACCAAATAGACCTGCAAAAAAATTTCCAACTCCTTGACCAATAGACTCTTTGTTTGGAAGATGTTTTGTAAGGGTAATTCGATCATGCACCACTGCGGTCAATAAACTGTCTATAACCCCAACTAATGCAAGTGCTGTAGAATAAAAAAGTACAGCTAAATATTGATCAGGTTTTGGCAAGGTAAAATGAAATGACGGAAGTCCTTTTGGTATATCTCCAATTAATTCTTGTTGCGAAAAAAACAAGTAAGATAAAAGAGAACCCAACAACAAAACAATAATTGAGGATGGTATAATTTTATTAATTTTTTTTGGAATAAAAAAAAGAATAAGAAGACCAAAAGACCCTATAAGAAGAGCCTGTCCATTAACATTTGAAATATTTTGTAAATTTACAAGGGCACTAATCACTTGTGGTTTTGCGCCAAGACCAAATAAAATGGTAAGCTGAAGAGAAATAATAATTAAACCAACACCAGACATAAAGCCTGAACAAACACAATAAGGAATTTTATTAATTAAATTTCCAAGTCTAAAAATACCAATTAAAATTTGAATTAATCCTGAAAAAGTAACACAAAAGAAAACAATTTCTGGCTGATCTTTAAATTCTAAAAAGGCAGCTGCAATAATTACAACCATTGGACCTGTCGGTCCTGAAATCTGACCTGGAGTTCCACCAAACATTGCTGCTAAAAATCCAACAATAATTGAACTATAAATTCCAGTTAATGGCCCAAGTCCTGAAACAGTTCCCCAAGCTAGACCTAGTGGTAAAGCAATAATTCCAGCTGTAACTCCTCCGTAAATATCTCCTTTTATAAACTTTTTATTAAACCCATGAAAAATTTTCATTTACTGTTATTTTTATATAATTTTAATTTTCAAGATATATTAATAAAATTAGATTAATTAAAGCAAAGTTAAGAATGAACAATAAAATTTTAACTACTATCTCAGGAAGTTTGCCAAAACCAAGTTGGTTAGCAGAACCTGAAAAACTTTGGTCTCCATGGTTATTAGAAGGAGAGGAACTTAAAGAAGGAAAAAGAAAAGCAATAAAAATTGCGGTTGATAATCAAATAAATTCTGGACTGTCAATTATTGGAGACGGTGAACAAACAAGACAACACTTTGTTACAACGTTTATAGAACATCTGAGTGGTGTTGATTTTAAAAATAAAAAAATCGTAAGAATTAGAAATCGATATGATGCCAGTGTTCCTGTTGTATTTGGGGATATAGTAAGAGAAAAATCTGTATTTGTGGAAGATGCAAAATACCTAAGATCTCTTACAAAACTTCCAATAAAGTATACCCTACCAGGACCTATGACAATGGTGGATACTTTATATGATAATTATTATCAAAGTAGAGAAAAATTAGCAGAAAAATTTGCAGAAGTTTTAAATGATGAAGCTCAAGAGCTTGTAAACGTAGGCGTTGATTACATTCAATTTGATGAGCCTGCATTTAATGTTTTTTTTGATGAAGTAAAAGATTGGGGAATTAAAATTTTAGAAAAAGCAGCAAACAATCTAAAAGCAAAAACAATTGTCCATATTTGCTACGGATACGGGATTGAGGCAAATATAAACTGGAAAAATAGCTTAGGTGAAGAATGGAGACAATATGAACATGTATTTCCATTGCTTGCCAAAAGTAAAATTGATCAAATAAGTTTAGAGTGTCAAAACTCAAAAGTTCCTATGGATTTAATTGAATTATTAAAAGGAAAAAAAATTTTAGTAGGTGCTATTGATGTAGCTACAAAAAAAATTGAAACCCCTGAACAAGTTGCTAATATTTTAAGAAATGCTACTAAATTTGCAGAACCAAGAAATATTTTAGGCTGCACAAACTGTGGGTTAGTTACTTTTTCTCAAGAAGTTGCAAATGCAAAAATGAAATCTTTAGCGCTTGGCGCACAGATTGTTAATAATGAATTTGGACTAGAATAATTATTATTGCGCTGTCCAGCCGCCATCTATTGGAATAGTTGCACCCGTTATCTCTGATGCACTATCGGAGCATAAAAAATAAATTAAATCTGCAATATGTGATTTTTGCACAAATCTTAAGGATGGCTGCTTATCTTTTAAAAGTTGGATTTGAGCTTTGGCATTAGATAATTTAAATTTTTTTGCAATTGTATCAATTTGATCTTGAATAAGCTCAGTCAGTACAAAGCCTGGGCATATAGAATTGCAAGTAATGTTTTCTTTTGCAGTTTCTAAAGCGGTCACTTTTGTAAGACCTACGATACCGTGTTTAGAGGCTGTATAAGCAGACTTATTAACTGATCCTATTAAGCCATGAGTTGATGCAATATTAATAATTCTTCCCCAATTATTTTTGCGCATAATAGGTAAAGCATATTTAGTCATATAAAATGCAACATTAAGATTAATATCTAATAATTTTCTCCAAATATCCTCTGAGTATTTATCTATAGGAGAAACTGCTTGCATACCTGCACAATTAACAAGTACATCAATCTTTTTAAATTTTTTTTTAGCTAAAATAATTAATTTTTTAATATTACTAACTTTTGTAAGATCCAAATTTAAAATTAATGAACGATCTTTATCAAAATTTTTTTTTAATTTATTTATAACTGTTAATTTTACTTTACCGACTATAACAACGTTATAAAATTCACTATAAAATTTTTCTGTTATAGCCAAACCAATTCCGCTAGTTGATCCGGTTACCAAAATTGTTTTTTGAAAGTTCATATGAAATTAAATACAATTTATAATTGTATTATTTAATATTATTACAAATAAAATATCAAATTTTTTAAATATTCATTGATTGTGACTTAGAACTTTTAGGATTAAATTACTTAATCTTAATAACAAAATAAGGGGATTATAAATGTTAGATGATAATAAAAATCTGAAGAAAACAAAAAATTCTTCAAGAAGAAAGTTTATTAAAGGAGCAGCGGTTGCAACAACAGGACTTGCAGTTGCCGCAACCACTTTAAGCGCACCAGCAATTGCTCAGTCAAAAACTGAAGCGGTTATGGTTTCAACTTGGCCAAAAAATTTACCGGGCTTGGATACAGGAGCTAGAAGATTTGCTCAACGTGTTGAAGCAATTACGGATGGTAGGATTAAAATAAATTACTATTCTGCCGGTGAGCGCGTTGGTGCATTTGATGTATTTGATGTTGTTGGAAAAGGGGATGCACAAATTTATCATGGAGCAGAATATTACTGGACAGGTAAAGAAAAAGCTTTTGGTTACTTCTGTTCTGTTCCAATGGGTTTAACTTATACAGAGTTTAATTCTTGGATACGTTTTGCAGGTGGTCAGCAATTATGGGATGAGTTATCTGGAAAATTTAATATTAAACCATTTATGTGTGGAAACACAGGTGTGCAAATGCAGGGATGGTTTAGAAAAGAAATAAATTCTCCGGAAGATCTTAAGGGTTTAAAAATGCGAATACCTGGAGTTGGAGGACAAATGATGTCTAAACTTGGAGTTTCAGTTGTAAATGTTCCAGGGGGTCAAATTTATGAACAATTAATGTCTGGAACAATTGATGCAACTGAATGGGTCGGTCCATGGAATGATGAAGCTTTAAAATTTTATGAAGCTGCAAAATTCTACTACTACCCTGGTGTACACGAGCCAGGCTCGATGCTTTCAATTGGTGTAAATAAATCTTGGCTATCAAGTCTTTCTAAAACAGATCAATTACTTATTGAAACAGCTGCAACTGCTGAAAATGAAATAATGATGTCTGAATTTAATGCTAAAAACGGTGAGGCATTAAAAAGACTTGTTAACAATCATGGGGTTCAGCTTAGAAGAGTAAGCGATCGAATCTATGATGCTTTTGGAAAAGCTGCGAAAGAAGTTGATTCTGAAAATGAAGCAAGTAGCGATATGGGAAAAAGAGTTGTTCAAAGTTTCCATAAAGCGCGTGCAGAACTTGGTGCTTGGAATAAAATTGCTGACCAGGCATACGTCGCACAAAGAAATAGAGTCTTGGGCATTTAATTAATAATTAAAAATAGTGGGGTCATAAGCCCCACTATTTAGTTACCATTTATGTTTTCGACTCCAAGATTTTTTAGGATATTTTGTTATCTTATAACTTTTTTAACTTTTGCTTTTCTTATTAATAACATTCTAACTTATTATCTGGGTTGGCCTGGATCGAATAAAATTTTTTTTAAAACAACTACGGTTACTGAAAAGAATTTATATCTATTTTATACTCAAATATTTATTTATATATTTGCAATTATTCTACCATTTATAATTGTTTCTATTTTTAATAAAAGATCTCTTCAACAAGACTCTGAAACTTTATCCGCAATATCCTCTTATATAGTTCATGGAGTATTTTGGACTGCATTAATTGTTGGTATTGTTGATTTTATTATTTCTTTCTTTGTTTCTGAGAAAATTATTTACACTTACATCAATCAAAAAATTCATTTATTTTTATCCAGTCCTCAAAATAGAATTACATTTATTCATGCTCCTCTTGCTATTTTAAGTTTTATTATTGCATTCTATAACAAAAAAATTGGATTTGTTTGGCTTGCAACTTTAGTAGTAGTTGCCGAAGGTTTGATTGTAATTTCTAGGTTTGTTTATTCTTATGAACAAACTTTCATGGGCGACTTAGTAAGATATTGGTATGCCGCATTATTTTTATTAGGAAGCGCTCATACACTCGTTAAAGAAGGTCATGTGCGTGTCGACATTTTGTATGCTCGAGCAAAAGAAAAAACCCAGGCACTATTAAATATTATAGGTTCAACTTTTTTTGGTATTCCACTATGTGCATTAGTAATGATTTACGGAATGGATGGAAGATCTAGCACTATTAACTCACCAATTGTTAATTTTGAAGTTACAAGTCAAGCAACAGCAGGTCTTTATGTAAAATATATGATGGCAGCTTTTTTAGGTGTGTTTGCCGTTACTATGATTATCCAATTTGCAAGCTACATTCTATTTAACGCAAATAAAATTTACAAAAAAAAATAAAATTATAAATGGAAGTACTTTTTATATTAATTCTCGTTTTAATTATGATGGCAGCTCTTGGCACAGGTTTTCCTGTTGGATTTGCATTGCCCGGAGCTGGAGTTATAGCAATTGCTATAGCAGCATTGCTAGGATTTATTTTTGAAGGAAACACCCATGCTTATTTTATTAATGAAGGTCCAGCAGAATGGATAAGTGTTGGTATTAATAATTTTAGAGGCGCATATTGGGACGTTAATAGAGATACTTTAATTGCAATTCCATTATTTATTTATATGGGATTGATTCTGCAGCGTTCAAAAATAGCTGAAGACTTATTAAATACTATGGGCCAGCTATTTGGAAGTATTCCCGGAGGACTAGGAATCTCTGTAGTTTTAGTTGGCGGTTTATTAGCGGCAACTACAGGAATTGTAGGTGCAACAGTTATTGCCATGGGACTAATTTCTTTACCTTCCATGCTTAAGGCTAAATATAATAAAAATTTAGCTACAGGAATAATAACAGCTTCAGGAACTTTAGGACAAATTATCCCTCCATCCGTTGTGCTTATTATAGTTGCGGATCAACTCTCTAATGCATCTGATATTGCAGATAATATTAGAAAAAATCTATATCAAGGCCTTACTGGTGAATCTTTAATGCCTAGTTTTCTAAATGTAGAATCAACTAGTGCTGGCGAAATGTTTCTTGGTGCAATTATTCCAGGACTAATTTTAGTTTTTTTATATGCAGCTTATGTATTAATTCATGCAATATTTATTAAAAACTCTGCTCCTGCAATTCCAAATAAAAAGGGTTTCGATAAAGAGTTTTGGATAAAAGTATCCTCAACATTAATTCCTCCAGTATTGTTAATTTTTATTGTATTGGGATCAATTTTATTTGGGGTTACAACAGTTAACCAGGCTGGTGCGATTGGTGCACTTGGTTCTACAGTAATGGCGAGTTATAAACTTCATCCAAATAAAAAACATACTTATACCCCGACAATAATCGCAACAATTTCAAGTATTGGAATACTAATTTTACATTTTAGCTTAAATTTAAATATTAAAAATATTACAAATAATTATCAGCTAACAGGAATTGTAGTTAGCACATTATTTGTTATCGCACTTGTTATTTCTTTAATTTGGAGTTTTTGGAGAGTTTATAAAACAGAAGATATTTTAAAATACGTTACTACTGAAACAGCTCTAACAACAACCATGGTTTTTATCATTTTAATTGGGGCAGCAATGCTAACAGCGGCATTTAGAGGTTTTGGTGGGGACGAAGTTATAACAAATTTTTTAAAGGATCTTCCTGGTGGTTTCTGGACACAGTTTTGGGTCGTAATGTTTATAATATTTATATTAGGTTTTTTTATTGATTACATTGAGATTGCGGTAATTGTTGTTCCGATAATTGCGCCAATTTTACTGGCAAATCCTGAGGCAAACGTAACAGCTCTTTGGTTTGGAGTGATGGTTGGCGTAAATATGCAAACCTCATTCCTAACTCCACCATTTGGGTTTTCTTTATTTTACCTAAGAGGAGTTGCGCCGCCTTCAATAACAACTTTAGATATATGGAAAGGAGCAGTGCCCTTTATATGTTTACAATTAATAGGATTATTTATCACTTGTTACTGGCCATCATTATCAAACTATATTCCTACGCGAAGCTATTTAACTTCAGAATTGTCGCCTCCTCCAACAAATCCTCGACTAGAAAGATGTTTAATAGATTACACCTTTAATCTTTATGACAAAGATGGAGCAAAAATAAAAATTGCAATTGATAATGCAAAAAAGTTAAATCTTGACTCATTACCTGATAGTAAAAAAGAAATATTAAATGATCATTTTACCAAATCATTAATAGCTTTAGATTTAGTAAAGAACGCACAGGAAAAGAAAAAAATATTAGATACTTTTTCAAAAGATTATTATGACATTCATATAGCTGCTAGAAAAAATCAATCAAAAATTCTAGATATTAATAAAAAAATTATTGAAATTGAAAAAGACATTAAACAAGCGAAAAGTGAAAAAAAAATATCTGAATTAAAAGAAAAAATTCAAAATTATAAAAATGAAATTATAAAACTTGAAAAACTAGTACCTAAAGAATTTGTAGAAAAAAATAAGAAATATAAAGAGTTATATAATGATTATAAAAAATCATTAAATACTTATTATTTATCAGTCGACAGTTATGCAAATTTTAAACAACTTAAAAAAAATCTACAAGATGTAGAAAATTTAAAAACTGAACAAGCAAATCTTAAAGAAAGCATTAATGAAATTAAAGCTAATAACTTTGATAAACTTTTAAAGTTATTGAATGAAGTTATGTATAAATTGGATAAAATTTCCGGAACAAATGAAATAAAAGATACAATGTATAGTGTTATAGCAGATATTCAAAAAGGAAATAATGACCGTCAAATAACTAATGAAAAAATTAATGAAAGTTTAAATTTAATAAATAAAGAAATTAATTGGAGAGAAAAGCCAGCAAAAATATTACTTCCTTATTTAGAAAAATACGATGATGAAATTAAAGATACTATTGGCATAAGACAACAAGATAAATTACCAAAGAAACAAGCTTTACATATTGCTAAATGTGAATCAGGACATCACAATATTTCCTTACATTTCTAAGAATGAATGATTTGTTATGGTCGCCTAGCAAAAAAAAGATAGAAAATTCAAATTTATATAAATTTAAAAATTTAATAGAGAAAAAATATAATACTAATTTTAAAACAGATTATCAAAAGCTATGGGAATGGTCTGTTAAAAATAATGAACAATTTTGGTCTGAATGTTGGGATTTTTTTAAATTAAAAGGAATTAAAGGAAAACAAATTATTAAAACCCATCCTATTTTTCATAAAACTAAATTTTTTCCTAACGCTAAAATTAATTTTGCAAAAAATCTATTATCAAAAAAAAACTCAGATTTGGCTATATTTTTTAGATCAGAGACAGGTTTTGAAAAAAAAATACAATGGAAAGAATTATATGAAAAAGTTTGCATATTTTCTGCTTTTTTAAAAAAAATTGGAATAAAAAAAAATGATCGAATTGCAGCTTATGTACCTAATACGATTGAAACAATAATTACTTTTCTAGGAACGGCAAAAGTTGGAGGGATTTGGTCATCTTGCTCACCTGACTTTGGAATACAGGGTGTAGTTGACAGATTTTTACAAATTAAACCTAAAATTTTAATAAGTGCTAATCACTATTTTTATAATGGAAAAAAAATATTATTAATTGATAAAATTCCTGAAATTTTAAAAAAAATACCTTCCATTAAACATGTGGTTATTTTTAATTATGATAATGAAAAAACTAATCATTCCTATATTTCTCTTGAGAATGTTTTAAGTAAAAATAAAGTCGATGAAGATTTTAAAGAATTTCCGTTCAATCATCCTATTTATATACTTTATTCAAGTGGAACCACTGGTTACCCTAAATGCATAGTCCATGGAGCTGGAAATGCATTAATTGAGCAAATGAAAGAACTTATTCTTCATTGTGATGTAAAAGAAAATGACAAACTGTTTTATTTTACATCTACAGGTTGGATGATGTGGAATTGGTTGGTTGCAGGTCTTGCATGCAAAGCAAGTATATATCTTTATGATGGTTTTCCATTTTATAAAAATAATGATTGCTTAATCAAATATTGTGAACAACATCAGTTTACTTTATTTGGAGTGGCTGCAAAATATATTGATCAGCTAAAGAAAGAAAATTTTAATGCAAAAAAATATAATCTTAAAAAATTAAGAACTATAACTTCAACAGGAAGTCCTCTTGTTAAAGAAAGTTTTATTTATGTTTATAAAAAAATTAAGAAGGATGTTCATCTAGGATCTATTTCGGGAGGAACTGATGTCGTTGGAGTTATTAATATTTGTAATACTTTCAATAATATTTATGCAGGGGAAATTCAAGGTCCTAGTCTTGGAATAGATGTTGATGTTTTTGATGATAATGGAAATTCTACTAATATTAATGAAAAAGGAGAACTCGTAATCAAAAAACCTTTTCCATCTATGCCTGTTATGTTTTGGAATGATAAATCTGGTGATAAAATTTTAAATGCTTATTTTAAAAAGTATAAAAATATTTGGCATCACGGTGATTATATTCAAAAAACTAAAAATGGTGGTTATATAATTTATGGTAGATCTGATGCAACATTAAAACCTGGCGGAGTTAGAATTGGTACATCTGAAATTTATAGACAAGTTGAATCTTTTAGTGAAATTGCTGAGTCAATTGTAATAGGTCAAAATTATAATAACGATATAAGAATAATACTTTTTGTAAAATTAACTAAGGGCAATTTACTTTCAAATGAATTAATAGATAAACTTAAAAAAAAAATTAGAAATAATTGCAGTCCAAGACATGTACCAGCTAAAATTATCGCTTGCCCAGATATTCCTAGAACGAAATCTAACAAAATTGTTGAAATTGCAGTAAAAAAAATAATTAATGGAGATAAAATTGATAATATTGAAGCACTAGCTAATCCTGAAGCTTTAGATTTCTTTAACAATTTAAAAATTAATGATTAATTGTAAATTAATAATAAAAGGAATTTCACTTGAGCATAAATTTACTAACTAAAAATCGAGCAATTATTGTATTTTTAGTATTTGCATTAGGATATTTCATCTCCACGCTCATAAGGGCCAGTACAGCAACTTTATCTCCTGTATTCTCTCAGGAACTTGGATTAAATTCTGGTGATCTTGGATTATTAGCTGGAGGATATTTTTTAGGTTTTGCAGCCATGCAACTACCTAGTGGTTATTTTTTAGATAAATATGGACCAAAAAAAATAATCACTTTTTTTTTAATAATTGCTCTCATTAGCACTATAGCATTTTCTAAATCTGAAAATTTTCTAAATCTTCTAATGTCTAGAATTTTGATTGGGGTTGGAGTTTCGGTATGCTTAATGGCTCCCTTAACAGGATATAGAAAATGGTTACCTCTTGAACAACAACAGCGAGCCAATGCGTGGATGTTAATGACCGGAGCTCTAGGAATGTTAGCATCAACAATTCCTATACAATGGTTATTGCCTCAAATTGGTTGGAGAAACATTTTTTTAATTATCGCTGGTTTAATTTTAATTACAGTAATTCTTATAATTTTTATTATTCCATCATGGAATAAAACTGAATTACCTATAGAAGATAAAGGAATCTCGAGTTACAAAACTATTTGGACTCACCCATATTTTTTAAGTTTAGTCCCGCTTGGTTTTTTCAATTATGGAGGACTACAAGCAATACAAACTTTATGGGCAGGACCTTGGATGACAAACGTAAGTGGTTTTACTCCAATTCAATCTGCAACAAATTTATTTTGGTTAAATTTATCGATGTTAGTAACTTTTTTTATTTGGGGATTAGTTAATCCATATTTTCATAAAAAAGGAATTTCAACAGACAAAATTATTATAACTGGAGTACCTTTTAGTTTTTTAGCTATCGGATTTATTATTTACTCTGGAGAAAATGTGAGTGGTTTCCATTTTGCTCTTTTTTTAATTTCTAGCATATTCGTATCTTTAGCTCAGCCCGCAGTTGGTATGACATTTTCTAATGCAATTGCTGGCAAAGCTTTATCAAGTTATAATCTAATTTTATTTCTTGGTACATTTACAGTGCAGTGGTTAATTGGAGTCTTGATCGATTTATTTAAATCTTTTGGCTACAGCACTCTTTCTTCATATCAGTTAGCATTTACTATATTCGGGATATTTTGCATGCTTTCTTATTTATACTTTGTGATTCATCACAAAGATCATTTAAAAAAATAGTTGATAGTTACTAATTAATAAAACTAAAACTATCGTGACTGGGAATTTTAAAGTGCTAACTTAA
>OGWM01000092.1_pt1 | contig 13505 bp, 9 predicted proteins | sample 1576041 | NCBI WGS metagenome assembly OGWM01 (sample SAMN07581538, study PRJEB24739) | freshwater metagenome | place: Singapore | collected 2015-01
TGCAGGTGAAATGGGATTCCCTGTTATTCTTGATGAAATCTCTGCTGGTGATCCTAAAAAGTTATTTGGTTTGTATAGATAAAGCGCCGCCCGCTCCACACCAAACCGCTTTTGCACAGCCCGTAAAACTTTTCGCACCAACCGATCCGACCCGACAAGGTCGTTTGGTTCAATTCCCAGAGAAGCTCCAAGCGACTTCATTGGCTGACTACCTGCTTCAACTTTTGGAAAAGCCGCTCCAATCGGTCCTCCTCCTCTACCGCTTCGCCATCAGTATCCACGAGAACAAAGGTGTCCCACGCGGCACCCTTCTCCGTTGTGATTCTCGCCCCAGAGATCTGCATCCCCTCATCTGAAATCGCCCTTGTCAGAGCGTGCAAAAGTCCAACCCGATCCGGCGCCTCCACATGAACCAAAGTTCGACCAGGCTCACTTGTTCGGTCGATCCGTAAACTTGTCGGAAACTCTGCCTCCCCCAGGGACCTCTGCCAAAGAGTGGGCCCCACCTCTGCGATCCGCTCCGTTAAGTGATCCTCCGTTCCACTCAAAGCCTCCGTCAGAGTCTTTTCGAAAGTTGCTCGATCCACAGGATGACTCACCGTTTCCATCCTCTCATTGCACACACGGAATGTGTCGACCACCACATCATCCCGACGGGTAAAAATATTCGCGCTCAGAATGTTCAGCCCCGCCACTGCGAAGCTTCCTGCAATCTTGCTAAAAAGTCTCTCCCGGTTCCATGTAACAATCACCACCTCCGTATGTCCTTCTTCCGTTTGATCCATCCACTTGATGAGCGGCGCGAGTGCGTCCGCACCCGATGCCCGGCGCTCAAGAAATTCATGAATCGCCTCCAAATGACGCATTACCAGGCTCGGCGGACACATCCGCAAATATGCTGGCCCCATAAGCTCCAGATGCTTGCTCACCTCATCTTCTGTGAACTCCTTGGAAAGGACCATCCGAACTTCTTCCCGCCGTTTTGCCTGCTTGTCCTCTTCCCCTCGTAAAAACTCCTCCTCACCCGCCAGCATCTTTTTTGTCTTCTGATAAAGATTCCATACCAAAAGTTCCCGCCAGCCGGACCAGTTATTCTTTCCAGCCACTGCACGAACATCTGCAGCCGAAATCAACATCAGCAAGTCCAACCGTTCCGGATCTTCCACGATCCGTGCCAAGGCTCGGATCGTCTCAGGTTCCTCCAGATTCTTTCTGGCAAACTCGCCCAACGTCATATGATGATCGACCAAAAAGGTCATGAGCCGCAATTCTCTTCCCCAAAAATGAAATCTTCGGGCCACCGCCGCAGCATATGCTGCCCCCACCTCTTCATGTTTTCTCGTCAGCTCGGCCTTCCCCGTATCGTGCAGCAGAATCGCGAGGGCAAGAATTTCCGGAACCTCCACTTTGGCATACATCTCTGCGTACTTCCGTAGATCCGGCTCCTTCGATCCCAAGATTGCATCCAACTGCTCAAGGCAAACCAAGGTGTGTTCATCCGCCGTATATCGATGGAAAAACTCGTGCTGGACAAGGCAGGTCAAAGGCGCGAACTCCGGGATCATCCGTCCAAGAATTCCCGCTTCATGCATCAGACGAAGGATTCGGCCAACTTTTCCTTTTTGTCGAAGAATATGCAGGAATGTTTCTTGCACCTCTTTCTTCTGAATCAAGTCATCGGTCAACAATCCAAAATGCGCCCGCTGCAAAGCCTTCAGTCCCGCTCCGGGGACCGACCCTTGATCTTGCAGAATCCGAAACATCCGAATCATTCGCATCGGATCTTGCACAAAGATCTGCGGGTGGGCCGCCTGAAGTTCCGCCCCCTCAAGAACAAACCCATCGGTTGCCCGACGTGTTCCCTTCCATCCCGCAAAGAAGGACCAAAACCCCCGAGGTTTTCCCAGCCTCTCCTGACAGAGTCGGGTGGCGGTCGAATTACAGAGCAGATGCAGGACACGCATATGACCATACACTTCCCGCATCAGGGCCTCGCTCTTTCGCAAAATGTTCGGCTGGGGATAACCCATGGCTTCGGCCAACTCCCCTTGCTTACGCAGGGTCAGCACATCTCCGGGACCACCTTGCCCCACGTGCAACCACTCCCGAACCATCATGAGAAAGGCAAAAGCCTGCTCCACCTGCTTCGCCTCCGCCTCCCCAAACCAACCTCGCTGCACCAGCTCTGCCAACGTTTCCCCCTGACCACACACCTTTCCCACCCACCGCAAATTGTGAAAGTCTCGCAGGCCTCCGACTCCTGATTTCAGGTTGGGCTCTTGAACAAAAACGGTCCCCCCCTCCTTGCCATGCCTCGATTCCTGATTTTCCAACCGCCACGCAAGATACTTCTCCACATCATTCTCCAAACTCCGCCGTTTATACTCCGCACAAAACCTATCCCACAGCGGCTTTGACCCAGCCAGATAGCGTGCGTCCAGCAAGGACGTTTTGATCATCGGCTCCGATTCCGATCGTTCGATGGTCTCCTGAATCGTCCGGCACGCGTGTCCCACTTTGCAGCCAAGATCCCATAGGATGTAGAGGACTTTTTTCACCACTTCCTCTGCCGCTTCCCGTTGCGATCCTTCCCGTATGAAGACAAGATCAAGATCACTCCCCGGGCTCATCTCCTCTCGCCCAAATCCTCCCACCGCTCCCATCACTAGGCTGGACCCCGCATTCTCCCCTCCCGCACGAACCCACAGCTCGCGCAATAGGGCGGAATAGAAGTGCCCACGATGCTGAGCTACCCGCAACCCGCTCGCACCACCTCGGACCTGCTCCGCCAAACGGGCCGACTCCTCCTCAAGAAGACGTCGAACCGCCACCCGTAACTCTTCCGGCTTCTGCCCATCCACTTCCGCCAAGCCCCGACAAACCCGCGTCTCGATCTCCTCTCGGCCATCCTCTCTAGACAGGGTGACCTCCACGATGGATCGAGTAAGGGACTCTTCCATTATTCCAGGGGCTGATCCGTCGTCGCATCTAAAATCTTGAAGTCCTCCACGTTGGCTGCCGGGTCTGCCTTGAAGTTAAACGCCCCCGAACAGCGACGCTGGAGCTGGATCAACAACTCGTCGTCCTCGGTTCGCAATCGGTGCAGCACCCCTGGATGGACTAGGACTTTAATTTCATGCACGTTCGGATGGTTGCGGAGAACCCGACTGATCTCCCTCTGGATTTCCACGCTCATCGTCTCAAAGGACTTCACCATTCCTTTCCCACGGCAACTCGGACACTCCATATACACCGCCTTACGGATACTTTCCTGTACCCTCTGGCGGGTCATTTCGAGAAGCCCCAACGGCGATATCGGCAGGGTGTGCGTTCTCGCTCGGTCCCTACGGAGACAATCCTTGAACTTTTCGTAAACCGCTAGTTGATCCCGGCGAGCCCGCATGTCGATGAAGTCGATCACGATGATTCCGCCCAGATTCCGCAAACGGAGCTGGCGGGCGATCTCTTCCGCCGCTTCTAGATTGGTTCGCCGAATCGTGTCATCATGATCCTTTCCTCCACGGGACTTTCCCGTGTTCACGTCAATCGAAACTAAGGCTTCGGTTTCATCGATCACCAGCGAAGCGCCCGACTTCAGCCAGACTTGTCGACGCAGGGCACTTTCGATCTGTCGGTTCACCCCAAACGCTTCAAAAAGCGGCTCTGCCGCAAGATGCCGCTTCACCTTTCGCAAAGACCTTTTCGAGATCGCTCCGACAAGATCCCGAACCCTTTTCTCCGCCTCCTCGTTGTCGACCAATACCTCATCCACCTCTTCGGTTAGAAAGTCGCGGACGGATCGCTCGACCAAGTCCGGCTCCTCCAGCAATACCGCCGGGGCCGTTTTTGTCTTCATTCCCTCTTCCACTTTGCGCCACTGCTCCAGCAAAAGAGCCAAATCTCGGACAAAATAGCGTGCCTGCAGTCCCTCCCCGTTCGTTCGTAAAATAACCCCCATGCCTTCCGGGACATCCAGTTCTTGGAGAATTTTGCGCAGCCGCTTGCGCTCTTCCGGATCTTCAATCTTTCGGGAAACTCCACTCATTTCCCCAAAAGGCATCAACACGAGATATCGGCCAGGCAAACTGAGATTCGTCGTGACTCTCGCCCCCTTCGTCCCAATCGGCCCCTTGTTGACCTGAACAATCACTTCCGCTCCAGGAGGGTATAGTCGCGGAATATCGTTGCTCGTCACCCTTGGCTGACGCCCTCGCCCGCCCTTTCGCTCCACCGCCTCAATCTGCTCATCCATCGCCGCCGGCACTGCATCCCAGAAATGCAGAAATCCGTTTTTCTCCAGTCCGATATCAACAAAAAGAGCCTTCAGGGAAGGCTCGACGTTGTGAACCCGGGCCTTGTAGATGCTTCCGGAGATACTGCGGTCTCCGTCACGCTCGATAGAGAACTCCTCCACCACGCCCCCCTCCAAAAGGGCAACTCGCTTCTCCAAAGGCTCCACCGAAAGAAGCAGGCTCCGCCGCTCTTCCCTTTTTTTCAAACCAAAGATCCGTTTGATCGTTTCCAATATCATGTTGTTTTCCTTTCTTTGGACAAAGGCTTGAGCTTAGCCCAAATGCCTTTGTCTCCATACGCTTTGCATCAATCCCATCGCGGCCATACACACGGCCAAGAAGGTTCCTCCGTAACTGACAAAGGGCAGGGGAATGCCGGTGATGGGTACCACCTTGATTGTCATTCCCACGTTGATGAAAAAATGTGTGAAAAGCATTCCAAGAACTCCCCCTGCCAAAAGTCTGCCAGTAAAGTCCGGCGCTCTCCATCCAATCCATGCGATGCAAAGAAGAAGCGCGGCCTCCCCCAAAATCACCGCCGCACCCCCTAGAAAGCCCCATTCCTCCCCCAAAACAGAAAAGATAAAATCATTGTAAGCAATGTTCTTGGGCAGAAATCCATACAGGTTCTGATCTCCATGCAAATATCCCTTCCCCGTCACCCCACCCGACCCAATCGCAATGATCGACTGCCGGATTGTCCACCCCGCTCCTAGCGGATCCAGATTCGGATCAAAGAAGGTGCGGATTCGATTGTTCTGATACGTCTTCAAAAAAGGAAGCTCCTTGCCCAGATGCCCTACGTAGAAGTAAATGGCCAAGACCCCAGCCAATCCAAGACCCGCTGGGATGAGCAGATAACGGAGTCTGGTTCCGCCGACAAAAAGCAGGCCAAAGCACATCGGCAGAAAAACCGCAGCCGAACCCAGGTCCGGTTGCCGCAAAATGAGGAAAATCGGAATCAGCGCAAACCCCACCAAAGCCAACACCGTGCTGAACTTTTCCATTCGTTCGCGCAACTTCACCATCAAAGCACAAGCCCCTGCTAGAAAGGCCAATTTCATCACCTCCGCCGGTTGGAAGCCCACTGGACCAAGACGGATCCAGCTTTTCGCTCCGTTCACTTCACGCCCAAAGAGAAGGACCAAAAGCAGAAGGCATAATCCACCTCCAAACCAAAACCAGCCCTGCTCCACCCATCGGTGATAATCAGCGATGGCGAAAAAGAAAAAGCAGACCAGACCTAAGCCGACCCAGGCCGCCTGCTGTACCGCCGCATGCCGCAGATCTGCGGCTTCACTCGTGTGTGTCGCGCTATAAATCACCATCACCCCAAAAGAGCATAGCCCCAACATCAGCAGTAAGCTGGGCCAATGCATCCCTCGCCAAGCGCGTTTCGTTCTCATCTCCGCCGCAATCCTCGGCTTGCTCCACCCCCGAAACCTTCGTCCATCCAGTTGAAAAATCCTCCCAATCCCCCGTTGTCATTATCGTCATCCCCCGTGCCTCCTGCCCCCGGCGTATAAGACCCATCCGATGCTGTCACGCCATGAAAATGTCCAACGACTGGAGCCTGATAGACCAGTTGCGGCATCACCCCTTTTTCCATTTCAAAAAGCTTAAAGAGGATTTCCGATGCCAACGGAGCACAGGTCGACCCCCCGGAGACTCCCCCCTCCACAATCACGATCACCACATAGTGCGGATCCTTCAGAGGTGCGAAGCCGGTAAACCAGGTCCGGGTATCCTTCACCGTGCTGCCTCCAATCATTGTCACAAATTGCGCCGACCCGGTTTTCCCCGCCACCTCGACATCTTTGACCGCCGCGTTTTTTCCTGTTCCCTCCGTGACCACCGCACGCAGACCCTCCCGCACCGCAGCAAGATTCTCCGGTTTCACACCCAAGTCTCCCCGCTTCACTGCCACCGGATACTCCTTGGTCGCTTTCGTCCCCTTTTCCGTCGTTCGTCCCACCCCCTGTACCAACCGAGGCCGATACACCGTTCCACCATTTGCCACCGCCGAAACCATCACCGCCATTTGCAACGGAGTCACCCGCACATACCCTTGGCCAATCGAAGTATTGGCCGTATGACCATCGCTCCACCTCTCGACTGCCGGCGGACTGGGTCGAGGAGTCTTTTTTCCCTCGGCAACCCACTTCTCAATCTTGCCTTTGTACGCCTTTTTTCTTTGCGCCATGCGATCTTCCATCCACTCCCGCCCGGGCATCGTTCCGGGATCTTCTCCGGCAAGAGCCGGCTCTCCATCCGTCCGCAATAAAAGTCTCTCTCCAAATCCGATTCGTTTCCCCATCTCGCTGATCGATTCAATCCCCGTCCTCACTCCCAACTGGTAAAAGAAGGTGTTGCACGACATTGCCAATCCGCGTTTTAGGGTGATGTCCCCCTGCCCGTCGGGATTCCAATCATGCCAAGTTCTTCCCGCCATTTCGATTGAGCCGGGACTATGAATAACAGTTTGCGGAGTGAAGTTCGCAGCAGGATTTTCCAATGCGGACAAGGCCGTCAACGTTTTGAAGGTCGAGCCAGGTGCATACGCCCCCAATGCCCGATTCAGCATCGGCTTCGTCTCTGCCGTCATCAACTGCTTCCAGTCGGTGGACTTGCCTGCAGCTCCCGGAACAAAGCTGTTTGGATCGTAATTTGGCACGGAACACATCGCCAAAATATCTCCCGATTTTGGATCCATCACCACACACGCCCCGCGCCCCACCCTACGCATCACTCCCTCAACAATTGTCTGCACCCGCGCATCCAGCGTTAGATAAACATTATGACCCGGCACCGGCGCTTGGTACCCTTGCTCCTCGAGAATAAAGCCAAGATTGTTTTTCTTGAGAATTTTTCCACCCGGCACTCCCTCTAAATCTTGCTCAAACCCCTTCTCGATTCCTTCCTTCCCGATCACTTCAGGTTGAAACGTCTCCAGAGTCTGCTCCTCAGGCGCTCCAACAAATCCCATGATATGAGAAGCTAAAGCCCCATACGGATACCAACGCACTGGCCGGGCCGCCTCTTGGACTCCGGGAATCCGCGGATCCCTTTCCGCCATCCGTGACAGAGTGGCAAAATCAATCTGAGTCGCCAACTGAAAGGGGGTGTTGGGTCGCTGCTGATTGTGTTTGCGCAGTTCGTCTACGTCGTAATTTGTGACGATTCCTAGATTCCTCAACGGCTCCATCGAGGTCTCTTCCACAATTTTTTCGATGTCCACTTGTTTTTGTTTCCTCTTCTTTTCGCCCACCCCCACCTCCACCATCGTCATCGGCAACCGACCGCGATGAGCCCGCGCGTAATTCCCCGTCAACTCACGCACATACAAATCCACATCATACCTCGCGCGATTTTCCGCTAAGGGCAGTCCGTTCCGATCCAGAATCAGACCTCGGGGAGGAGACAATAGAATCGGAATGGTCGTCTGCTGGATCAACGTCTGAGCATGCTTTTGCCCCTCCACGACCTGGACCACAAAGAGCCTTTGCAAAAGGATGAACGCAGCCAGAACCACGACAATCATCGCGGCACTCATCCGCCTCGGCATATTCACCTGAGGACGCGCCATCAACATCACTGACTTCCTCCCCGCCTGTGAACCCTCGCCGGCTCAGACCTTCTTCCGAGCCACGTTCCGAGAAGGACCGAAACCAGACCGTTAATCGTTCCTGCCACCACAAGTGCCATGCTCAATGAAAAAGGCCATGACCACGACCGGACTTCCCAGCAGTGCAGAAATCGGTCCCAGGTAAAAAATGCCACGCCCGCTAAAATTGCCCCCACTGCCTGCTCTCGCCACGATGAGCCTACCCACCAGCCCCTCTGGGTCCGCACCAACATCCCCACCCCACCCATGACTAAGGCGTGATGACCCAACGCAGAAAAAGTTGCTAAATCCCAAAAGAGACCAACCCCCACCACCCAAACGAGCAAGAGAGGCACCGAGAGGCTCAACGCCGCCTGAATCGCGACCGCTCCCAAAAGATTGGTTCCGAGAGCGCTTACCCCACGCCATTCCGGACCCGCAGCACGGATGAACCAAGCCCCCAGAGCTAGAAAAATCAAACGTCCGAATACTGAATTCATTTCTTTGCCGGAGCTCCGCCGGTCAAAATAAACATTTCCCTCAAATCGTTAAGATCAGCCGCAGGCGCGACCTGTCCCTCCCGATAAAGTCCGGAATTCTTTTCTGCCGTCAACGGAGGGGCCTCACTCACCGTTCCAACCAAAAGATTGGGCGGAAACGTGCCGCCCAAGCCAGTCGTCAAAACTCTTTCCCCCACCTCAAACTTCGCTTCGCGGGTGACAAAAGTCATTTTGCAGACTGGCGTCCCTCCATTCAACTGGGTGTCTCCCAACAGAATTCCCCTCGCCCCTGCACCCTCGGTTAAAACACTTACCTTACAGTTTTCATCCGAAATCAGCATCACCCGGGTCGTCGTCCGGCCTACAGTTCCCGTCTTTCCAACAACTCCACGGGGAGTCACGACCGGTTGATCCTGTGCTAAATTGGGATCATCGTTCCATCCCCGATCGACCAGAACTGAATTCCACCAATTTGACGCATCCCGCTCAACCACCCGACAGGCCAAGAGTCGATACGATTGCTGATCTCGAAACGCCAACATCTCACGAAACCGGTCGTTCTCGGTTCGCAAATAATCCACCTGTCGGATCTCGGTTTGCAAACGCACGTTCTCCGCTCGGAGATTCCGATTTTCCTCATCCAAGGTGTCCGCTCGACGAAGACTTTGTCGGAAATCCCCCAGCCGAATCTTGATCTCACTCCAGGTCCGAGCCAGAGGAGACACCGTTTCAATCGTGACCTTCTCCGCTCGGCGGGAACTCACGGGGGCAAAAAAGATGACCACCACTCCCGCCACTACGGCGACGCCAGATCCGACCCAAACCCACTTCCGGGACATGTTTTTTATTTTTTCCGAAACAGATTCTTCAGGTGGCGGTTACCCGCGCCCATCGGAAGTTGTTAGTTTCGTCAAAAACTCCAGTTCATCGAGCACTTTTCCCGTGCCCTCAACTACCGCGCTGAGCGGATCTTCCGCCACATGAATGGGCAGCCCCGTCTCCTCGCTCAAAAGCCGATCAAATCCACGCAATAGTGCGCCTCCACCTGCCAACACCACCCCGCGCTCCACCAGATCGCTCGAAAGCTCGGGGGGGCATCGCTCCAGCGTCAGCCGGACACTTTCCAAAATAATTTGCACCGGCTCCAAGAGAGCCTCCCGCACCTCTTGCGAGGTGATCGTCAGTGTTTTCGGAAGACCCGCCACCAAGTCCCGTCCCCGCACTTCCATCGAAGTTTCTTTTTCCATCGGGTAGACAGATCCGATCTTCACCTTGATGTCTTCCGCAGTTCTTTCCCCAATCATCAAATTATAAGCCCGCTTCAGATAATTCATGATCGCCTCATCCAACTCGTCCCCTGCAACCCGAACGCTTCGGCTGAAAACGATTCCCCCAAGGGAAATAATCGCCATTTCCGTCGTGCCCCCCCCGATGTCGATGATCATGTTGCCTGAAGCATCCTGCACTGGAAGTCCCACACCGATGGCTGCCGCCAACGGCTCCTCAATTAGTCTTACACTGCGAGCTCCAGCATGCGCCGCCGATTCACACACCGCACGCCGCTCCACCTCGGTGATTCCCGAAGGCACAGCGATCACTAACCGGGGCCTGGGCTTCCACCGATTCTGCGATTTGGAAGCTTTCTCGATAAAACATTTCAACATCGCTTCTGTGACCTCAAAGTCGCTGATCACCCCGTCTTTCAAAGGCCGAACCGCAATAATCGACCCCGGGGTCCGACCCAACATCCTTTTGGCCTCATCCCCCACCGCCAAAACCCTGCGAGAAGCCTGATCCATCGCCACTACCGAGGGCTCACGCAAAACCACCCCTTTGCCACGGACGTAAACCAGTGTGTTGGCCGTGCCAAGGTCCACACCCATGTCGTTCTCTAGAAAAGGGAAAAGCTTACTCAACATAAACAAGTAAAAAGTAGCTTCCTCTCTGTTCTCCTTTTCGTCAATCTCCAAAAGGCCGTATTTTACCTTTCCACACCTTTTTTTCCCAGTGTATGGATAACATATGAACTTGCCCGAACAGGTTGGTGTCATGGTCCTCCCTCAAACGGTATTCTTCCCCCACCACCTTCTTCCTCTTCATATCTTTGAACCCCGCTACCGGACAATGCTCCAGCAAGCGCTCGAGGGATCCCGGATGTTCGCCGTCACCAGTCAGTCCCCCCCCTCCTCCCACTCCCCGCACATCGGAGGCCTTGGCCTGATCCGTTCCTGCGTCCTGCAACCCGACGGAACTTCCAATCTCGTCCTACAAGGCCTCGCCCGAGTTCGACTCGATCATCTCTTGCAAACCTCCCCTTTTATCATCGCTTCCCCAGAACCCGTCGAAGATTCGGAACCCTCCACCCCTGGCGCAATCGCCACGCAAGAGGCCCTCGTCGCAAAAATCCTCGAAAGAATTGAAAACATCGAAAACCCGGCCGGTCCTTCCTTCGAGGATGTTCAAAAGTTCATTCGCCACCTCGATAACCATCACGCGTTTGTCGACCTCATTGGCGGCTGCTTCGTGAGAGATCCAAAAATCCGCCTAACCATTTTACAAACCACCTCTCTCACCGAACGCCTCCGCCTCCTTCTTCACTCCCTTTAATTTTTAATTTTGCGAAAAAGTTAATTTGTCGTTTGACAGCCTACATTGATATGTTACTTTTAGGATATGTGACACGAAGTATTGAATAACAACATGATGAATCGAATAAAGTCGATGTTTGATTTCTCTTATACAAAGAATTAGGAAATTCTCTTATATGCCAATGACCCCAACTGCTTCGGATATAAGCACCACAGTCCGTCCGCCCGCAAAAAAAACCGTTCCTTGGAAAAGCGCCCCCCTCACTGTGGGAACTATCTCCACAGGTCCCGGCCTAGCCTACCTTTCCCAAGCCCCAGAGGGGATTGATCTGATCGAAGTACGCCTTGATCTACTTCTCTCCAAAGGCGTCTCCCCAGATAAAATTCAGGAAGCCATGGCCCAAAGATCCATTCCTGCCCTGCTCACTTTGCGGACACGCGAAGAAGGAGGGGCTTTTAATTGGCGCTCCCGTCAAAGGGTTCTTTTCTTTCTCAAATTCATACCCTTCGCCGATGTCGTCGATCTTGAGCTCACAAATATTCCCCGCTTGGCCCGTGTTTTACGCATGGTTCGCCGAACGAAACGGGATCTCATCGTCTCTTCTCACTCGTTGAAAAGGAAGCTTACCCCGCTCCGCCTTCGCCGCCTTCTCTCCCAATTCCGAAAAACCCGAGCCAGCCTTTATAAAATTGTCGGCTTGGCTCGCCGCCGCCGGGATCTCCGAGCACTCGCTGAACCCCTCATCCACCAATCCCATATGCGACTCGCCATCATGGCTTCCGGTCCTTTGGCCACTGCGTCACGGCTGTCCCTGCCAGGTCTGGGTTCCCGCCTTCTCTACGTCCATTTAGACGAACCCGCCGCCCCAGGTCAGCCTGGACACAAAACGTCCTTCACCTTCCCCGAAATGAAATCCAGCTTTTCCCCAAAAGGGGTTTAGTTCTTCTAGGTTACACTGCGCTTCGGGCGAAGCGCGCCAGGGACAGAGTTCTCGACCTTCCCGACACTGCTCGAAACAACCGGAAATCCGCCCGGCGCAGGACCGCCACGACCGATAAATCCCACGACCAGTCCATGGAGCCCCAGCAAAACATAAATGACCGCCGCACCACCCGTACCACGCTGCGCTTTTTTTAACCGCAGGGCCATCGCCTCTTTTTCTTTTCCCCTCTCCTCTTCCCAAACCTTCACCCGCCGCTCCAACTCCCCCGCCAACTGAACACGCTCCAACCGCCACTCCTCCATCTGCCGCAACCTCTCCTGCTTCTTGGCCTCAAACTCCCGACGACGGACATCACTTGCACCCTCCGGCAACTCCCCAACTTGTGCCGATTCTCGATCCAACTGCGCCATCTTGCTCTCCACATCCTTCAATCGATCCCGGACCGACCAGCTCGTCTCCCCCGGAAACTCTTCAGAACCTTTCCCAGTAAATTCGACCCCCAAGGGAACCGCCGCCAAACCATAAACCCCAGCCGCCACCAAAAAACCCAAGTTTAAAAACTGAAAACCCGCCACGCGCGCAACACTCTTTCGGGCCGGCAAGGGTCCACGTAGAAAAAAAAGCCCTAAAAGAAACAGGGGAGCCAACTGAACCATCGCTTCTCGGTTGTCCAGCAGCTGCTCCTTGGCCGCCAAAATTCCTCCAGCCTCCCCCAGACGCCACAGCGCTAAGACCAACAACCCAAGCCCCGCCACACGAAAAAGAAATCCTCGGTCTCCTCCGTCGTTCATGTCCCTACCTTGGCATCCTCCCGAACCTCTTCGAACAAAAAATCACCTCCCACGCAACTTACTTTTCCTTCCCTCCCACCACCACCATCGGCTCTTTTCCTTTTTCTCCATCCTTCTTCTCAGTCTCTTTCCCCTCACCTGCCAACTTGGCTTTCAACGCTTTCTCGACCCGTGCGTACAAAGCAGGATCCTTCCGCAACTCCTCCTTGGCCGCATCCCTTCCCTGGGCCAACTGTTTGCCCTCAAAGGCAATCCAAGCCCCTTTCTTCTCCACCGCATTGTGCTCAATCGCCGCATCAATCAGCGATCCCGTCCGCGAAATTCCCTCATTATACATGATGTCGAATTCCGCCTCGGCAAACGGGGGCGCCACCTTGTTTTTCACAATTTTCACCCTTGTACGATTTCCCACTACCGTTCCATCCGGCAGTTTAATCGCCGTGACACGGCGAATATCCACCCGGACACTCGAATAAAATTTCAACGCCCGCCCTCCGGGAGTGGTTTCGGGACTACCAAACATCACCCCGATCTTCTCACGGATCTGATTTGTAAAGATGGCCACCGTCCGGGCCCGACTGATCAGAGCCGTCAGCTTTCGCATCGCCGCACTCATCAACCGCGCCTGTGCTCCGACCGTCACATCCCCGATCTGCCCCTCCAACTCATGCTTGGTGACCAGAGCCGCTACGCTGTCCAACACCACGACATCCAGCGCATTCGACCGAATCAGAGTCTCTGCAATATTCAACGCCTCCTCGCCTTTGTCTATCGTGACTGGGAAAC
>OGWM01000093.1_pt1 | contig 13335 bp, 15 predicted proteins | sample 1576041 | NCBI WGS metagenome assembly OGWM01 (sample SAMN07581538, study PRJEB24739) | freshwater metagenome | place: Singapore | collected 2015-01
TTTTCAAGCAGAAGACGGCATACGAGATCATAGCCGGGGACTGGAGTTCAGACGTGTGCTCTTCCGATCTGTTTCCCAGTCACGATAAGGTGGTAGTGGTGGAGCCAGTAGTGGCTATACACTAAGTAATAGTGGACTAGATGGTGGTAGTGGTGGAGGTGGCAGTGTAGACAGCTTTACTGGAGCACTGTTAGGTAGTGGTGGTTATCCGCTACATCAACAAGGCAATCAAGGTGCTCAAGCAGCTAGTATTTTAATTAATAATTTTATACAGCAAGGCGGCGGCGGAGGTGGTGGCGGTGCTGGTGGTAGTGGTACTACAAACAATATTACAGGCGGTAATGGTGGACGTGGTGCAAGATTGTTAATTACTGGCGCTAGTACCTACTATGCAGGCGGTGGTGGTGGAGGTGCTTATAATATTCAAGCTACAGCAGGTTTAGGTGGAATAGGCGGTGGTGGAGCTGGTGGTGTTTATGGTTTAAATGGTAATAGTGGCATAACTAATAGTGGTGGAGGCGGAGGTGCTAGCAGCAATTCTACTAATAATATTGGTGGTATAGCTGGTACAGGTGGTAGTGGTATAGTTATAGTAGCATATCCTGATGTTTATCCTAACCTAACTAGTATTACTAGCGGCTTACGTGTAAATAGTGCACAGTTTCAAGGAACTATAAATGGTACCATATTAACTGTAAATTCTATAGTATATGGCAAAATAGTAGTAGGAGCACCAATAACTGGCAGCAATGTACTAGCAAATACTTATATAAGTGGTAGAATTACTGGCACAGGTGGTTTAGGAACTTACTATGTTAGCGAAACTAGTTTTACTAATCCAAATATAACGCTTACTACTACAGGTTCTGCAAGCACTCCAGATTTACTATCGCGTACAGGATATAAAATTTATGAATTTACTGCTGGCAATGGCTATATAAATTGGTAAGGAATAAACATGCCTACAAAAATAACTGACACTAATATTGCTGCAACTGGTGTAGTAGCTGGTAGTTATACTAGTGCTAATATTACTGTTAATGAGTCGGGACAAATTATTAGTGCTAGTAGTGGTAGTGTAAGTCCTAGGATCACTAATATACAAATAGTAGATAGTAGTTATTTAGCTATAGACGATACAGCTGTTAGTACTAGTGGTGGTTATATTATTATAACTGGTAGCGGTTTTACTAGTGGTTGCCAAGTTATTATAGGCACACTAGTAGCTACTAGTATTAGTTTTATTAATTCAACAACCATACATGCACAAGTACCTGCACAAAGTAGTGGAACTTATACAGTTTATTTAACTAATACTGATGGTAGTGTAGCCATACGTGTTAATGGTTTAAATTATAGCGCAACACCTAGTTGGCAAACTACAAGTCCACTAACTAGTGGAGTAATTAATACACCTATTAGCCTACAATTGCAAGCAACTAGTAATACTAGTGTAGTTTATCAACTACAAACTGGTAGTACATTACCTAGTGGATTAACACTTAGTAGTAGTGGATTATTAACCGGTACTGTTACAGGCCTTACAACAAATACTACCTATAATTTCACCGTAGTAGCCATAGATCAAGAAAATCAAGATACCCCACAAGCATTTAGTATAACTATACAGATTAATGATACCTATTTTGAATACACCACTTTGCTGCTTCCGGGCAACGGCACCAACGGCGCACAAAACAACACGTTCTTAGACAGCTCCAGCAACAACTTCACTATCACCCGCAACGGCAATGCCACACAAGGTACGTTCTCACCGTTCTCGCAGACGGGGTGGGGGAATTATTTTGATGGTAGCGGGGATTATTTGACACTTGCAAGTAATGCCGCTTTAGCTTTTGGAACAGGCGATTTTACGTTTGAATTTTGGTTAAACATCAGCGCGCATACAACGACTGACGGAAGGCCGCTAGGGAACAATACTAGTTGGGCTGCAAATGCTTGGTCGCTACACTCGGATCACTCAAGCCATAACGAAAAGATTAGTTTTTGGGTAAATAATTATTCATCTTCAGCAGTAATGCTTGTATCAACTACAACAATTGCTGTAGGAACTTGGTACCATGTAGCGGTAACAAGAAGCGGCAATTCGTGGCGATTATTTATAAACGGAACACAAGAAGGTAGTACAGTAACATCATCTGTTGGTATTGATGGAGGGTCTTCAGATGATTTGTTCGTTGGTGGATCAGGTGCTGTTAACGAATATATTAACGGGTATATTTCAAACCTAAGAATTACAAAAGGCGGCGCTCTTTACACATCAAATTTTACGCCTAGCACAACGCCGTTAACGACGACTGTAAGCTCTGGTACAGTTTCCCTCCTCACCTGCCAATCCAACCGCTTCATAGACAACAGCAGTAACAACTTCACCATTACCAGAAACGGTGATACTAGAGTAGTTGCCTTCTCCCCATTCAACCCCACTGCCCCGTGGAGTGCTACGACCAATGGTGGGTCAGGGTATTTCGATGGGACTGGGGATTTCTTAACGGCAGCAACTAACTCAGCAGTATTAGATTCTGGAAGTGGGACAATAACTGTAGAGGCCTGGGTTTACCTGACCACAAATGTTAGTGGTGGCGCATTTGGTGTATTAGTGGCACCAAGAGGAACCAGTGGTACAAGTGGATTGGCTTTTGGATTTGTAGGCAGCGGTGGAACAACACGTTTAGGTGTAAGTTATGTTGCTGTTGGGTATAGCGGTACTTTGGCTGTTCCTCTCAATGCCTGGACTCATGTGGCTTATGTGTTAACCAATGCAACTACTTGTAAAACTTATCATAATGGAGTTTTGGATGCCACATTTAGCCTTGGCGGCACACAAAATGTTCAAGGATTGTGCGTAGCCGCAGGAGATACTGGCGCCAGTCCGATAGTAGGCTACATAAGTAATCTGCGTGTTGTTAAAAACGTTACTGTTTATACTGCCAACTTCACTCCTCCTACAGCACCCGTCACCAACATCACCAACACCAGCCTCCTCCTCAACTTCACCAACGCTGGTATTTACGATGCCACAAGCAAGAATGATCTGGAGACGGTGGGTAATGCTCAGATAAGTACGACACAGAGCAAGTGGGGTGGTAGTAGCATTAGCTTTGACGGCACTGGGGATTATTTATCGGCAGCAAACACCAGTCGCGGATTAGAAATGCTTACTGGTGACTTTACTATTGAATGCTGGATAAGATTTAATGTTGTAGGTAATGGGCAAATTGTTACGGGTCTTGCTGCTGCCAACACTATTTACTGGCAATACTACACTTCTCAGTTGGCATTTGGACAAAATAATGTTGCCAATATTGCTGCAACAAATTGGTCCCCGTCTAGTGGGGTTTGGTATCACATTGCCGTTACAAGAAGCGGGTCAACGGTAAGACAGTTTGTTGATGGTACTCAGCTTGGATCAAACGCTACTTCTAGCGCTTCTTTTCCTAACGGCCCTATACAAATTGGTGATGGTGGTGCAGGAGGTTTCAACGGCTACATCCAAGACCTTCGCATCACCAAAGGCTACGCTCGCTACACAGCCAACTTCACTGCACCAACAGCAGCGTTTCAAACTTTATAGGCTGGTAACTATGTTTTTACTACAATTTATACCAGACTGGTTTTTCTATATAACACTAATAATCTCACTGCTAGTACTGTTAATAACTAAATTTACTACTACATATACCCTACCATTACGCTATGCTAGCTTAATGGTAGTAGCACTATCACTATTTTTAATTGGTGCTAACTGGAATAATAATTACTGGTTAACTAAGGTTAAAGAAGTGGAGCTACAACTAGCACAAGCACAAGCACAAAGTGCTAGTGAGAATACTAAGGTTGTTGAGCGTGTAGTTGTTCGTAGACAACTAGTTAAAGTTCGTGGTAATGATGTTATTAAGTATATAGATCGTGAAAAATTAGTGATAAACAAAGACTGCAAACTACCACAATCAGTTATAGATCTACACAATAGTGCTGCAAAAATTTCAGAGGAATCTCCATGAAATATTTATTAATACTATTACTACTTAGTGGCTGTACTACAACAGTTCCAGTAAAACCTAAATTTCCTGAAGCGCCTAAACAATTGTTAGAACAGTGTGTACCACTAAAGCTTGTTGCTAAAAATAGTGAATTAAGTGATTTTATTAAAATAGTAGTAGAAAATTATCAACAATACTATATTTGTAGTGAAAATAATAGTGCATGGATACAGTGGTATCAAGCACAACAGCGTATTTTTAATGAGAGATAATAATGGAACTAACATTACAACAGCTACAAAAAATTATATCAAAAAATACTCATGTTGAACAGTGGCACCAAGCACTTAGTGAACTATTACCACATTATGAAATAGATACACATTTACGATTAGCAGCATTTTTAGCACAGTGTGCACATGAGTCGGGTAGTTTTAAATATACCAGTGAAAATTTAAACTATCGCTGGCAAAGTTTACGCAAAACTTTTCCTAAGTATTTTCCTACAGATGCATTGGCGCAACAATATGAAAAGCAGCCTGAAAAGATTGCTAATCGTGTTTATGCTAATCGCATGGGTAATGGTAGTGAAAACAGTGGTGACGGCTGGCAGTTTCGTGGACGTGGATTGATACAGCTTACTGGTAAAAATAATTATACACTATTTGCTAATAGTTTAAATATTGATCTAGAAACTACTGTTAGTTATCTAGAAACTTTTGAGGGTAGTGTTGAAAGTGCTTGTTGGTTTTGGCAAACTAATAATCTTAATTATTGGGCTGATATTCAAGATATGGTTACACTAACTAAAAAGATTAATGGAGGCACTATAGGCTTACAAGATCGTATCAAACACTATAATCATTGTTTAGAAATACTAGAGACAATATAATGTACTTTTTTAAAAGCATGTTGCAAGATGGGGACAATGGAACTTGGAGTAGTAAACGCATAATTACTTTTTTAGCTTTTATTTTTTGTAGTATAGCTTTTTTTGCTAATATGTTTTTTGGTTATGATGTTAAACAGTATATGTTTGAAGGCATGATGATGGTTGCTATAGCTGGACTTGGTGTTACTGTAACTGAGAAATTTGCAACTAATCGATCTTATAGTAGTAAAACTTATGGTGGTAAACCACTACCTAAACAGGAGGATAGAGAACTATAATCTTATATGTAACTTTAACTAACTTTAGGTAACTGTTATGGGTAAAAATAGCTCTAAAAAACAGCGAAATTTAGTTCCTGTAGATTCTAGTTTTACAAGTATAAAACCACTTAACTATATTCAAGGTGAATATTTACGTGCAATACATGAAAATGATATTATTTTTGGTATAGGCAGCGCTGGAACTGGCAAAACTTTTATAGCTGCTAGTTATGCTGCTGGCGAACTCTATTACAAACGTATATCAAAAATTATATTAACAAGACCTAATATAGAAACTGGTCGTAGCTTAGGATTTTTACCTGGCACACTAGATGAAAAATATGCTCCATATCTAGAACCATTTAATGATATTTTTACTCGTAGTTTAGGTAATAGTTTTTATGAATACTGTCTTAGTAAAGGAGACATAGAACCTAAACCGTTAGGATTTATGCGAGGCGTTACATTTGACAACTGTATAGTACTCTTAGATGAAGCTCAAAATGCTAGTACTGGTGAGCTAAAAATGATCTTGAGTAGAATAGGTAAAAACTGTAAAATAATAGTTAGTGGAGATGAAACTCAAAGCGATATCTACAACAGTGGCCTAGAGGATGCTGTTAAACGATTACAACATATTAGAGGCGTAGAGGTAGTTAGATTTATGGATAATGATATAGTTCGTAGTAGATTATGTAAAGATATTATAATGGCTTATAAGGATTAAATATGGCAACAACATACAAACCTACTACAGGAATGGCAAGTGCCGCTAGACGAGCACTTAAGTGGAAAAGTGAAGGTAAAGCTGGCGGTACACTTGTTGGCTTAGCCAGAGCTAATCAACTAAAAGACCGCGAGCCCTTATCAGCTAGTACTGTGCTACGCATGTACAGCTTTTTTAGTCGTCATGAAGTAGATAAGCGTGCAACTGGATTTAATAGTGGCGAAGAAGGATTTCCTAGTAAAGGTCGTGTAGCTTGGGATCTTTGGGGAGGCGATGGTGGTTATACATGGAGTAGTGCAAAACGTAATCAAATTATGCGTGATCGTGAAGGAAAAGCACTACAATTAGTTAAACTAGCTAAAAAAGGCATAGTACCACATACAGACAGAATGATTATTGCACAAGTACTAGAAGATTATGCTAATAATAATATTAGCCAAGAACTAGAAGCTTTTGGTCAATTTATGTATCATGCTGAACTGTTACGTAATGATCACTTAGACGTATACTTATTTGATCTACACATGGTAGATCAACCTTATCGTGATATACTAGTTGATATATTTGGTCAACTACATGATATGAGTCAACCAAACATAGTAGATGATGAAGATAGTATGCTAGATACACCACTATAAAAACAAAAAAGCCCGCTAGTGCGGGCTTTTTTTATTGTTGTGATTCTTGTTGTTGCTTTAACATAACTTGTTGTGCGTTATATTGAGCATGAATTTTATTAATAATAGGTACAGCAATTTTAGTTGGTAATTCTTGTAGTCCACTAATAATGTAGTTGATTTCCGTTAAATTAAAGCTATAGTTAAATTCTCTATATTCTGTTTGATTTGTTTCTTCATTCATTTTACAGGGCAAACTCCACTTATACACTCATCGTCTAGTAGTTCATCAAAACTATTAGCCGACTCAATGTTGATAGGTTTTAAGTTGTATACATAGTCTTTATAAGTTTTTTCATCCACAACTTCTTGCGGTAAATATAAGTAACCTAAATCTTGTGCAGTTTTAGTAGGATCAGTTCTGTAGATAAAACTTACACCTACATAACAATCCCAGTTATTTAACAACCAGTTTACAATCTCACACACTTCACTAGGATCATAACTAATTGTTACTGACGTATTTTGCTGCGTCCAACTTGTCTGTAACAACTTATACCTTTCTAGCTGCTGCACAGCACTTTCAAGGTTAACCTCTTTACCAGCCTCTTTATGGAACGGTACATCTTTCCACTCTACTGGAAAAGTTACTAACACACCGGTTGGATCTGTAGGATGATTAATTACCTTATAACCACTATCTCGTAATAGTGGAATCATTGGATCGTAAGTACTAAACTGTACATTGTTGAAAATGTACTTACCTAGCGGCTTGTGTACACCTTCAGTACAATCCATAATCTTGCTAAGTGTTCCACTGGGCTTGCATTATGTTCAGCATAGTTCGTTAGTCTATGCTCGTTTAATAAGTCTATAATAATGAGTTTTGCTAATTCCATATAATTCATTAGCTTTTTTAAAAGATCCACAAGAAATTATTTGATCTAAGTTATACACCCTATGTTGCTCCCAGTATTCATTAGACACTTTAGAGAATAATTTTTTATTTTCTTCTGAGTGCTTCATACCAAGAGCAGGTGTTCTACCTTTACGAGCTGTAGATAATTTTGCTTTCCAACTTTCTACTTTATCTGTTGATACCACAAAACCACCCTCACCACCATCAGTCATATTGTATAACTCAATATTTAATTTCTTACTTTCGCTGATATGAGATATTTCGGATAAATTAGCTTGCTGTTTATCTTCTACATACTCTAACTCAATTATATAAAAAGCATCTTCTCCATACTTACGCATAGCATCATATAATTTGCTTTTCTTATTTATAGAAAAAGCATTATATTTATGTTCGTAAAATCTTCTAGATATACTATTAGATGTTTGGCCTATATACATAGATTGTGAAATATTATTTACTATACAGTATATGAAATGCATTTTATTACCTATTAAACTGCTCTATATTACTATAGAGATCGGACTATATCATCACAGTTAATTAAACTGTGTCCTGCGCTTCCGCACAACTATGTGCGTACTCCTTAACGGATAGTCTCTGAACCTTCCACAACAATGTGGCTTGGCTGCTGATTGTCCTTAACTCAATAATAGGATGTTCCAGCAATTCACAGGATTTTATTTGCGCCAAATTATAGTTAACGCAAGTAACATTCTTAGGACGTGGTAGTCCTAATTCATCTGCCATACTTATAGCTGCGCTTGTTGCAGTGCGTTTTAGATATTCATAGTCGTAACTAGTCATATCAGGACGCATTGCAATGCCTGTTAGACCAACCCCGCAGAGACGTAAGAAATAGTTGTTAAGGTGCCATGCTTCTTGTAAGATCCCGTCTTTAAGGTTAACACAAGTCTGACGATAATTTGCCCTGGCAGCCAATCTGATTGCATCGTGTAATCCTGCAGTATCTCCTTTAAATTTGGAAATGTCTGTTTCTGTAAGATTACAAAAGCTTTTATTACCTAGTAAGATTTCAACACAAGGATTAGCTCCTTTAAACCACGGAGCACGTCTTAATGCTTCTTGCTCATTAATAAACCCTGGTTCACTACCACCAGCTTCTAGCATAAGATTAAATATTTCTTTTAATTCTTCTTTACTAGGTTTTTCTTTAAACACTAAACTGTTATTAGATTGTTGACGATGTTCACGATTATACAACCAAAAATCTTTTTTAGCTATTGCAAATTCTTGCCACTCTGGTTGACCATAATCAAAAAGAGCAATTTCAGCACTTCTACGACTGGATAAGATCGTTCCAAGATGATTAATAATGTCAAGAATATCCATCCTAGTAAGAAGGCTATCAGCCCGACCATTAAGTATATTTGCAATTGCTACATAAGCTTTTGAAATAGCACTGTCACCACTTGAAATCCACCCATATCCTTTTAACCTTTCCCCTGCTGGTCTTAGCTGACTAAAATCAAGTACAAGAGTAGTAGCAGGATACTTGCCTGCAAGAAGCTTTCCAATAGACTTGGCCCATGCTTCTGCACTATCTCCAACTTGAATTGTCCAAGTTTTTGTTGCTGGATCCCAGGTTTCAACATTGTACTCAAGTCCTCCCTTAGCTATTCGTTGACTTTTAACAACTTGAATATTTTTAATTGGTTTTGAGAATCCATTTAGTGTGCCTACAATAGGTTTGAAGCCCACACCACAGCCTTGAAGCAGTAACCATAAGCAATCAACTACATCATATACTGTTTCTACTTGTGTAAAACTACAATTAAATTGACTGGCTTCTCTAGTTTGTGCTACTGTAGTACCACCTAGCCAAAGTGTACGTCCAGCCATTAATACTTTGCGCTCTAGCATTAGCTGCTCTAGCTTGTCTAATTCCTCTACTTCATGGAAATAGAGCTGACGTCCTGCTGCTCGTTCCCATAACCAGTGTTGATGATTTTTAACTCGCCTAACAGTTTGTTGCCAGTTTTCAAATTGTTTACCATCATCACTAGTAGGACGATTATAAGTTCGTCTAGTAATTACTTGTGCGCGTGTGCTTACTTGCATAATTTCTCCTATTGTCCGGTACTGCCAAATCCTCCAGTACCACGTTTTGTATCATTCCAGCTGTCAACAAAATCGCAAATAATGATGGGAATAATTACCAGTTGTGCAATTCTATCGCCAATATTAATTTCATACTTGTCATCGCTAATATTTTTTAGTGCTACTTTTATATTTCCACGATAATCACTGTCAATAACGCCTACTGAATTAAGTAAAATAATTCCCTTTTTACCTTGTCCCGATCTGTTAAATACGAACCCGGCGAAGCCTTCTGGAATTTTTACCGCTACACCAGTATCAACAAGTTTTGTTTCATTTGGATAAATATCTAAAGTTTCAGTACTGCGTAGGTCAGCACCAGCATCAGTAGGATTGGATCGTTTTGGTAAATAGGCTGCGTTATCTACTCTACACTCTACTACTTGTTGTACTTTGCAATCGTGACTACTATCATAGCGGTGATTAATATTCATAAATTCTGTTGTTTTATTTACTTTAAGCATAATTCTAAGGTTTTGTCAATTTGTTTACAATTTTCAGTACCTATTGCATCACTACAATAGGTTACTAAATCCATTAATTGATAGTTAAGCTCTAGTTGTTGTTTTGACTGATTAATTGCTTCTATATATTTATAGCGACCTTGTATAGGTATACTATTAATAATATCCCAGGTAGTACCATATTCTTCAACAAGTTGCTGAGCACGTTTAGGTCCAATGCCAGGCACACCAGGGACATTATCACCACTATCGCCCATAAGACATTTAACATGAACATATTGTTCTGGTTCAAAGTTATAATGATCTGACCAAGATTCCCATGTAGTTTCTTTACGAGTAACATAGCTAAATCTAGATACTCCTGGCTTGATTAGTAAATCCCAATCTTTATCACTTGACATTAGCCAAATTTGATCGACAGATAGTTTGCGTTTTTTATTTACTATATATGCAGCAATATCGTCTGCTTCTACACCCTGAAATCTTAATACTGTATAATACTCTTGCAGTAGTTCTAGTGTTTTAGTAAAATCTTCAAAAAATAGCTCAAACTCTAATTTTTCAGTTTCAGTTTGTTTATCGTATTTATCTTTACGATTTTGCTTATAGTCAGGATAAATAGCTTTACGATAGCTACTAGACCCTTGATCTGTGGCTATAATTATGTGCTGTGCTTTATAACTTTTAGCTAAACTTTCTACTGTTCTTAGGTAATCTTCAGCAAAATCTCTAGTTCCACTATGCTTATAGCGAAATGCAAGATTAAGCGCATCTACTATCATTAGTGTTTTTTCAGTTAGTTCAAATTGTTTAAAGGTTTTCATATTATTTTATGGTGTAATCTATTATTATAACACTATTGATAAAAAAAGTCAATCTATAAATTTAGTTTTGCTATTTATGAGCCAATCTTCTAACAAAAACATATAAAACTCATAATCTTGTGAGTAAAACATCAACCATCGTTTTTCCATCATATTATCACAAACAAAACTAGTAGCGCCAAATAATTTGCTACGATTATATTTAAATATAAGTAGCGGCATTTTATCTACTTGAAATGCTTGACGCTGTGTTTGCTGCCACCACTCTACAATTTGAGGAGTCTTATGTGTTAATAATCCACTAGTAATATGATCTTGTTCATAACCTTTTACTTCAACACAGTAATGGTTAGTATGGTTTGGAACATATAAATCTCCTTTTAAACCATGTTTAGCATCAAGTGCTCCACTACCAGGAACACGTTCCCAACCTAAACCAGTATATTTACGTAACATATCTCTGGCTAGTGTTTCTGTACGGGCTCCTTTTTGACGACTATCTACCATTATTAAGCCTCTATACGAGATATATTATTGCGTTTAATAACATTTACTTTTTCTAGTAGTGGGTGACTAAATCCGTGCGATACTAAAAATGTATGTAAGTGTTCTTCTCCTAATAGAACTTCTACTAGTTTTTCTTTACCATCTACATCTAAGGCTTCTACTGTTTCATCTAATATTAATAAATTAATACGACTACTTGATAGTGTTTGCATTAGTTTGCGTATAGCTAATAGTGTAGCTACATTTACTCGTGCTTTTTCTCCACCACTAAGTGCATTAATATCAATGTCTTTGCCATTGTCAGTAATTACTACTAGTAATTTATCACTACTATTTACTTTAAAAGCGATCTGAAATCTACCATCACTAAGATCTACTAAATATTGATTAGTAATTGCCTCTAAGTCTTTTACCAAACATTCAATTTTATAGGCTACTAATCCAGTAGTTGAAAATGTTTTAGTGAGTACTTGTAGTATACTCATACGTTCTGTCATTGTGTGTAATTGAAAGCTGTGTTCTTCCAATTCTTCACTCATTTCTTGTAACTGCTGCTTAATAGTTTCTATTTTACTGTTATGTGCTTGTATATTTAAATTTTTATCTTCTGCCAACTTGATTCGCTGTTTAGTTTCTTGTATAGTTTTAACCAGTTCATCATATTGGTTTTGTAGTTCATTCTTGTCTAGTGTTTTATTAGGTAATGAGTTATCTACTAATAGATGTAGTCGTTCAAATTCTTGTTGTGCTTTTATAGCTTGTTTGTGTTTTTTATCAGATTCTTCTAATTCGCTAGATATTACTAGGGCGGCTGCAGCTGCTGCTCTAGCCATCTCAACCTCATTGTTTTTAGCTATAATTAATTCTTGAGTTTTTGTACTATCAATTGGATTATAGCAAGTAGGACAAACTCCACTTAGATTTTTAAGTTTTCTAATAAACAGTTCGCCATCTTTTACAGTTTTCATATTTTCTGTTTGTTCTTGCTGTAACTGTTTAATTTGCTTTTCATCTATGGGTTGTGATGCTGGAAAAGTTAAGTTAATTGCACCAAGTTGTTGTTTGTAAGTATTATTTTGTACAATCTTACGATTGGTTTTATCTACATTAGCAATCTCTAAATTTAATTCTGCTGCAATTTGTTCCAATTTAGGATCTAAAATTTCTACTGTATAAAATTCTCTAGCAATTAAATCCATTTTTTCATACTTATCTAACCAACTACGAACAGTATTTACTTTAGCTTGTGTTGCACTAATTTCTTTGCCTAATTCTAGTGATATTTCTTTAAAAACTTCGCTAGCTTTAGTATACTTAGTTAGATTTAATATTTCTATTAGAAATTTTTTACGAGCCGTATCAGCACTAGTTAAAAACTCTAAACTCATAGCATTGCTTTGATAAACAATCTGTGCAAAGCTTTTATGATCTATACCTATAATATCTTCTATAATTTTATAAGTTTGCGTTGCAGTATGAGCGCTAATATCTTGATTATTTTTTAATAATTTTACTGTTTGCTGACTACCACGACTAGTTTTTATAGTATAGTTATTACCATCTCGTTCTAAGTCTAATTCAATAGTATAAGTTTTATCACTAATATATCTGTTAAGAATATCAGCTTTTTTTATACCTTTTGAATTTTTATTAAATAGTACCTCTTCTAAGATAAGCGCTATACTACTTTTACCGTGACCATTTTTACCTACAAGCTGTGTTAGTGGAGCTTTTATAAAATTTAAAGTATTTAGACTACCATAGCTAAAACAGTTGCTCCAACGTAATTCTTTAATTGTTATCATTCTTCTATTTTATCCAAGTTATTCTGTACTTCTAGTATAGCTTTATCAATAGTTATTTGAGGTAGTTCTAGTATATACTGCAAGTATTCTTTTACCTCTTCAACTAGTGTCATATCATTGTCTAGCATTAGTTGAACATCAGTACTGCGCTTAATAATTTTTTTATCTATTATCTCGCTATCGTGACTGGGAAAC
>OGWM01000094.1_pt1 | contig 13313 bp, 12 predicted proteins | sample 1576041 | NCBI WGS metagenome assembly OGWM01 (sample SAMN07581538, study PRJEB24739) | freshwater metagenome | place: Singapore | collected 2015-01
AAGAGGAAATCCAGAGTCAAGTCTTAAGTCAGGAGCGGCATTGGCATTGGTTGCAAGTCAAGCAATACAATTCTTACAATTAACTCAACAGAGATATGTGCAACTACTTGAAGATAGTGGTACGGCAATCATATCAATGTTAAAACAATATGCCACAGTTCCAAGAGTAGCAACAATTGTCGGAAAGATGAATACGCCGTATATGAAGGAGTTCAAGGGGAACGATTTAGAGAATGTAAATAGAGTCATAGTTGACATGGGAAATCCTCTTTCTAAAACAACTGCTGGGAAAATTCAAATTGCTGATACTTTATTACAATATGGTTTTGTTAAAAATCCAGATATGTATTTTTCTGTCTTACAAAATGGAAGATTAGATTCTATTATGGATCCGGTTCAAAGACAACTTATGTTGATTGCACAAGAAAATGAATCTTTATCAGACGGCAATAATCCTCCAGTATTGATGACTGATAATCATTCTATGCACATTCAGGAGCATAAGCAATTGTTAGATAGTCCTGAGGCAAGAAATAATCCTGATTTAGTAGTCGTAGTATTAGCTCATATCCAAGAGCATATCAATCAATTAAGAACTGGAGACAAGGATCTATTCGCAATTCTAGGAATGCAAAACCTTCCTCCACAAACTCCAGATCAATCTAATATTCCAAGCATAACGCAAGGAGCGAGCATAAACCCGATGGAGCAAGTTACTGGGTCACTTCCTAATTTGCCAAGGAATCCAATGACTGGAGAAAAATATCAGACTCCTAGTGGAGCGAGTGCCGTACCAATTTAACAAAGGAAAATAAAATGGAAGAACAGACAACAGAAGCGATTGAAGAGTCAGTCCCATCTGAATCAATAGAATCAAGTCAATCAGTAGCACAAGAGACACAGACTGAAATACCATTAAGGGAAGCTAAAATTGATGTCGGTGGACAAACTCTTCAGATAAATGAAAGACAGCTTAAAGCACTTTGGGGATTGCCAGAGAATGAGCCCATTACTGACAAAGAATTTAAAACAATGGTCTCGTCTTACAAGGCACAAAAGACAAGCGATATTGCAACACGGAACGCAAGACAACAAGAAAAACTTGTCAATGAGATTGCTCAATTGATCCAACAAAATCCCTGGGAATTGCTACAAAGAGCGGGATACAATCCTAGACAATTAGCAGAAGAATATTTGACTCAAGCAATTGAAGAGGAAATGCTTCCAGAGAATGAAAGAGAACTTAAGAGAGTAAGACAAGAAAAGGAAGAATTAGAAAGACAATACAAAGAAGAACTATCCAGAAGAGAGCAAGAGCAAATTAATTTGCAGGTCGAACAAGCACAAAAGGAAATTACCAGTCAGATCATTGATGCACTAGAGGGAAGTAATCTTCCAAAAAATCCGGATGTGGTAAAGCGTATTGCAAACTATATGTATCTAGCCGAGCAAAAAGGAATTTCAGTTAATCCTAAACAAGTAGTGCCTTTAGTCGAAGAGGATTTGAGAAATCTTAATGCACAGATATTAAGAAGTCTTGATCCATCGAATAGAATAAATTATATTGGAGAAGATTTACTCAAGCAAATCAGACAGGACGATCTTGCAAGACTCAAGCAAAATCAATCGGTATCTACACAATCACAGCCAAAACCAAAACCACAAAACAAGAAACTTACCAAAGAGGAGTGGAGAAAAGAATTGGCGGAAAGAATAAAAAATTGATTGACAGAAATATATAATAGATCATTATTAAAATGTTACATTTTTTATTTTTGTTTGTTTGTTTTTGTAACAACGACCGAATGTAAAAAATATTTTATGAGTAGGTTTAGACCTCCTTATATAATTGTTTATAAAAAACTCATGACCCTAAGAACTTTTGGACGAGTTAAAGGTTATGAGTTTTCTTTTCTAACCTACTTCCTGACATATGCGATAGGATTTTATTTTCTTAAAAAATACTTGACAAATAAAAATACTATGGTTAAAATTCACTTAATGGTCTCATTGATCTCCTAAATTAAGCAAAAACTTACTCGCAATACATATTACAACAAGGGTCACAAGCTGATTCGATATACCAGAGAAGAGAACTCTAAATCTCATTATTAAATTTATCGAGGTATAACGATGTCAGCTAATACACTAGCAACACTAAACGGTTTTTACAAACAAATCTATGGCGATTCTCTCATCAATCTGATTCCTGAGAGTGCTAAATTTATAAAAGAAGTTCCTTTTGAGCGAAGAAAAAAACTAGGAGATTACTATAATGTTCCCGTCGTTCTTCAAGCTGAACAAGGATTTACTTATAACGATGGCGATGGAACTGCATTTGCTTTAAATGGTGCTCTTGCAATGGGTACAAAAAACGCTCAAGTTCGTGGAGCTGAAAAAGTTCTCCAATCTCAGATTTCCTACAAAGCAGCCGCCGCCGCTACTTCCAACAAAGAAGCATTTGCCGACGCTACTGCTACTTTGTTTGAAAACATGGTTGAGTCTATGTCTAACAGATTAGAACTTTCTGCTTTCTACGGTGGTTCTTCTTTAGGTTCCGGCAGTGGTTCTGGTTCTTCCGGATCTTCTCTTGGTGCCGCAACTTTTGGTAGATCAACAACTACTGTTACAGTAACAACTGCAAATAATCATGGTCTTACGACTGGAGATACAATATCTTTTACAGATGATTCTGGAAGCTCGGTTGCTCTGTCTACTGGAGTTATTACAGTTACAGGCGTGAAAACATTTACAGCAACGGCATCGGCATCTGGAACAGTTGCAACAGGTTCTGCTTGCACTATCGGACCTTTTGTAAAGATTAGTTCAACAACTGCATGGTATTATGTTGATAAGGCTCAATGGTCAACAGGTTTGTGGGCTGGAAAAGCGGGAGCTGAATTACAATTTTATAAAGACGATAATTCAACTTTGATTTCCTCTTCTACTGACTCAGTATTTACAATTTCTACTGTTGATCCAGTCTACAAAAGATTAAAATTGACTGGAACATCAACTGGTGTAACTGCTTTGTTGGCAGTAGCACAAGCTGATTTTAATGGTGGAATTTATGTGTATTTCAATGGAACCAAAGGAAAAGACTTCTTAGGTATTGATAAGATCATCACTACTTCAGGTTCTCTATTTGGTATTGATAATAGTGTATATTCTCTATTCAAAGGAAACGAATATACAGCATCCGGGACAATTAGTTTATCATCTATTATTGCCGCTACTGAAAACGCTGTGGCACAAGGATTAATGGAAGATGTTTGTGCATATGTTCCAATATCTTCATGGAACTCTCTGGCATCTACTGAGTCAGGGCTAAGAAGATATGACCAGTCTTACAAACCTGCAAAACTTGAAAATGGAACTCAGTCGCTTGCTTTCTATGGAGCGAACGGAAAAATAGAAATCGAACCTCATCCAATTGTAAAAGCTGGAGAGATTTTTATCATTCCTAAAAAGCAATTCATCAGAGTGGGAGCAACAGATGTAACTTTTCAAACTCCTGGAATGGATTCTACTGAAATATTCCTACAACTTCCAAGCAATGCAGGATATGAGGTTAGAGCATATGCAGATCAAGCTTTACTCTGTATGGCTCCTGCTAAGTGCACAAAAGTCACTGGGTTTACAGTAGCTTAACAAAACTAAATGAGAGGGGGTAAGATCCCTCTCTTGAAATACATATAAGGAGAAAACATGTACGGTAAAAAATCAGGTTCTAAGATGCCCGTAAAAAAACCAGTATCCAAGAAAAAAGGTAAATAATGTCCATTGTAGTAAATGTAAATGGCGAGTCTATTAACTATCCTCAAACAGGTGATACAAACTGGGGAGATGAAGCGACTGACTTTGCCGTTCAAACATCATCTGCATTAGCTAAAGTTGGTTTGTCTACAGGTACTACTGTTGATTTACCTGGAACTCTTGATGTTACTGGGAATACTACACTTGATGCAAATCTTTCTGTTGGAGGGACAACTAGTCTTACAGGAAATGTAACTCTTACAAATAATTTAACAGTTAACGGAAATACTCAACTAGGAAATGCAAATACTGACACAATTGGAGTCACTGGAATTGTCAATGTAGATGCAGGAACTTTATATGTTGACCCTACTAATAATAGAGTTGGTATCAATAAAACAAGTCCTGCTAAAGCTTTAGATGTTACTGGTGATGTTGCAATAAGTGGAAATGAAACTGTTGGCGGAACTCTTGGAGTTACAGGTGATGTTGCAATAAATACTAATAAATTCAACATAACTGCCTCTTCAGGCAATACAACAATTGCGGGAACATTAGGTATTTCTAATGGAACTGCTTTGGCTCCTGCTATAACTCCTTCCGGAGATACAAATACAGGTTTATATAGTATTGGTGAAGATAAATTTGGATTTTCTGCTAATGGTGTAAGACAAGGCGAATTTGGGGTTGGCTACGGTGGTTTTACAGGAAATATAATACAATCGGTTAGTTCACAAACTACAACGCAAGTTTTAAATACTTCTAATTCAACGTGGATTGACTCAAATTTATCTTGTTCTATAACTCCAAAATACAATAATTCTAAAATTATTATTATATTATCTCAAAGTTATTATATGGCTGGTGCTAACAACGGAGCTATGAGAATTTTAAGAGACTCTAATGTTATTTATACTAATGGTTACGCTTGCATATATAACAATTTAACAATTGTTCCAATTGTGTATATGGATACTATTTCATCAATAGCTACTTATGTTTACAAAACACAATTTAAAATTCAAACTGGAGGAAGTGGAAGTTTTTATATGAATTTTTCTGATGCAAGCGGTTCCCAAACTAGCAATATGGTATTGCTTGAGGTGCAAGTATGATAATTGACTATAATGTTTTAGCTTTACAAAATCTTGTTCCGAATTGTATATTTTATTGGTATGGTTTAGATTGGGACGGGTTAGAATGGATGGATGAACGACAAAAGCCAACAAAAGAAGCTTGGGAAACTGAAAAAGCCCGTCTTATAGCCTATCAACCTAAACAAAATTGTAAAGATCAAGCAAAAATATTAATTGCGAATTGCGATTGGTCAGTATTGCCAGATGTAAACATATCTAACAAATCAGAATTTGAATCATATCGAAGTCAATTAAGAAATTTAATATTAAACCCAGTGGAAGATCCAATCTTCCCTGAAGAACCTCAGCCAATTTGGAGTTAGTATGGAAAAGAAAAAAGGACTATGGGAAAACATTCACGCAAAGAGAGAACGGATAAAACAAGGTTCTCCTGAGAGAATGAGAAGTCCTAAAAGCAAATATGCACCATCGGCAAAAGATTTTAAAGAGTCAGCAAAGACTAGCAAAAAGAAAAAATAGTGGAGTGTAAAACAATGCCAGGAATTATGAAAGAAGCTAAGTTAAAAGCAATTATGGATATTATATCACAGATGGAAGACATGGAACTTGAAAGGCTCATGCCTAAAGAAATGTCCGACATGGAAGAAATAAAACCTGAAAAAAAAGGTATTACAATTGTAAAAGTGCAGTCCTCTAAAAAACCTGAGATGGAAATGGAAGAAGAAAGCGAAGATGAAGAAGAGGGAGAAAAAGAGGAAAATTCCATTGATCCTAGTTCATCACTTGCAAGACTGAAGCAAAGATTAAAAGGCAGAATGTAAAACATGGATTTTACTTCTACTGGTCTAATTGCTCAGATCAAGAGAAGGGCACTAATACCAACTTCACAAAATCTATTTACTTCTTCAGATATTATAGATATGCTTAATGAAGAGTTACAAAATAGAATAGTCCCCTATATACTTAATACAAGAGAAGATTACTTTCTTACTTATGATGAGATCACTCAAGATGGAACTCAAACAGAAATTGATATTCCTTATGATGCGATAGGGAACAAGATAAATCAAATCACTCTATATACTTCAACAACCGATGACTCTTTTTTTGCTACTATACCACGTCTTACACCCTCACAAATAAATGATTATTTTGGAGGGTATTATATAGAAGGAAATAAAATTAAATTATATCCGAAAGCAATTGCAAACGGGAAATTAAGAATTTATTACTATAAAAGACCGTCTGAAATTGTGGTATCTACACGATGGGCAATAGTATCAACTATTAATACTAATACATCAATAGTATGTAGTACAAATTTACCTGCAAATATAACAACTGGAAGTAGTATTGATATTGTAAAAAATATTCAGCCCTGGGACACAACCAAAGAAACTACTGCCGGCACAGTATCTGGAGCAACAGTTAATTTATCTGATACTTCTGATATATCGGTCGGGTATTATGTATGCTCTAAAGATGAGTCTCCATTTGCTCAAATTCCACAAGATACTATTCCTCTATTAATTCAATCAGTAGTTGTTCGCATGATGGAATACATGGGCGATACTAATGGATTGCAAGCTGGTCTATTAACTTATGCACAGATGGAGTCAGACAATAGAGGATTGATAAGTCCTAGGGTAGATGCACAACCAAAAAAAATATCGGTTAAAAATAGATTATCAAGATATTTGTGGAGGTAAGTTTTGGCACAAACTTTAAATCTAAAAATATCAGGATTATATACCAACCCTAATCAATTTAGCGAAATACCGGAAGGTGCATTACAAAAAGCCGATAATATACAAATAGACAAAGGTTCGGTAGCAGAACCCAGAAGAGGACAATCAAAATATGGTCAACTGCCATCGTCTTACACAGGGTCTGTGGATGCTTTGTATGATTACGATGGAACTTTATTAGTAAGTTATAATAATAAACTTGCAAAAGATAATGGCTCAGGAACATTCACAGATTTCGCAGGCACTTATACTCCTCCTAGTGGACATCGAATTAAATCGACTCAAGCAAATAAAAACTTTTATTTTACAACTAGTGCAAATATTAAAAAACTTGATAATATAGCTAATACTCCAATAAATTCAGGCGTACCAAGAGCTCTCGATGGATTTTTTGTTACTTTTGCAGCCGGTGGATTTCTTTCTAATGCTCAATCGGTTGCATATAGATTTCTTTGGGGATATAGAGACGCAAATGACAATTTGATTTATGGCAGTCCTTCAGGTCGATTAATTGTTACTAATGCTAGTAGTGGATCAAATAGACAAATATCATTAAGACTTTATATTCCTGACAAAATAAATAATACAGATTATTTTTTTCAGGCTTATAGATCTATTATTGTAGATAGTAGTATTACACCTTCGGATGATTTACAATTAGTTTATGAAGGTCTTATTACAAATACAGATATTACAAATGGATATGTTGATTTTACTGATATCACACCAGAAACATTACTAGGAGCATATCTTTATACTTCTCCAACACAGGAAGGCATTTTACAATCTAACGATGAACCTCCTTTTTCTATTGATATTTGTACTTATAAAAATATGACTTTTTACGCAAATACTAAGTCTCGACAAAACTTTTATCTTACTTTAATTTCTGCTACTGGATCAAGTCCAGGGTTAGTTCTTAACGATACGATAACAATAAATAGCATAGTATATACTGCCAAAAGTGTAGAAAATGCAACTAATGGAGAATTCCAGCTTGTAACATCCGGAACAGCGGCGAGCAATATAGCAGATACTGCTAGAAGCTTAGTTAAAATTATAAATCTTAAAGATACAAATCTTAGTGCTTACTATATATCAGGTTATGATGATCTACCTGGGAGGATATGGCTTCAGGCAAATGATTATAGCGTAAATACTTTTTATCTAATATCATCAAGGACTACATGTTGGAATCCAGTCTTGCAAACTTCAGGGACTGACAATGCAAGTACTAATGATGAAAATCCTAATAGAATTTATTTTAGTAAATTACAACAACCTGAGGCAGTCCCTTTATTAAATTATGTAGACGCTGGATCTAGAGGAATAGAAATATTCAGAGTTATTCCTTTGAGAGATTCTGTATTTGTATTAAAAGAAGATGGTGTTTATAGGATTATTGGAGAAGATCCAGGTAGTTTAAGAATATCATTATTTGATAATACTGTTAAATTATTGGCTATTGAGTCAGCGGTTGAAATTAATAATCAAATATACTGCTATACGGATCAGGGGATAAGTGCAATTTCAGACAATGGAATTGAAATACTATCAAGACCTATTGAAGATCAAATACTTCAGTCGGAAACATTAAGTAATTTTAGTACTTTATCGTTTGGTGTATCTTATGAAGTAGATAGAAAATATTTATTCTATTGTAAAACTTTAGAGACTGATTCTTATCCTACACAAGCTTATGTTTATAATTTTTTTACTAATGCATGGACTAAATATATTCATAATAGATCTTGCGGGATAGTATTCAATAATAGATTGTATATGGGTGGAGTCGATGGATATATCTATAAAGAAAGAAAATCATTTAATTCTACTGATTATGTAGATGATGCTTTTAGTATTACAATAAATTCAATCAATAATAATGTTTTAACTCTGGCTAGTGCTACAAATGTATCTGTTGACATGGTAATTAGACAGGGAGCAGTATCATCTGTAGTAACTGCAAAACTTGGAAACAATGTCACTGTTGAAAGCGGAGTAGGATTTGTGGCAGGATCTGCAAATGCATATCAACCAATTCAATCAATATTAGAGTGGTCTCAGAATGATAGTCAGAATCCTGGAATTTTGAAGCATTGGCGAGAAATTACAATGCTTTTTAGAACTGCTGATTTTAGCAGTATAGAAGTTGGCTTTAGTTCCAATTTTGATTCAAATGTGGAATACACAGAAATTAGTCCTCTTAGGTCAGACCAATGGGGAAGTTTTGCTTGGAACTCAATTCCTTGGGGACTAGGAACAGGACTTGCTTATCCAATAAGAACTTATATTCCTTTATTAAAACGAAGAGCATCATGGGTATTTTTTAGAGTCAGATCTAAAAAAGCACAATCATATTTTGCAATACAAGGTTTATCTGCAATGTTTGAACCAATGAGTGAGAGGTTTAAATAATGGCTAGTCTGCCAACAATTAAGAGAGTTCAAAGATCAGATCTTGGAGGTGATATCCCTCAATGGGTAGATTCTCTTCTTTCTCCCTTGAATCAATTCATAGAGGAAGTTTATTCTGCATTCAATAGAAATCTTACTATACCTGAAAATGTAAAAGGACAAATAAAAGTTTTAAATTTCAGAACTGCCACAAATTACTCAAGTAAAATATTCACTGAAATTAATTATCTTAACACCTTAGGGCGTAAGACAACTGTATTATTATTAGGACAAGTTTTAGAGGCAGGAAATCCAAGTAAAAAACATAATGCATTATCGGTATCATGGTATGACAATAATGATGGAACGATAACTATTCATTACATTGCAGGTTTGGAAGACAACAAAGATTATATTGTAACACTCATAGGATTTTAAAAATGGCTATTACTCAATTTCAACCACAAAATCAAGATCAAAATCAAAACTTATCACAAGCACCGATATTGGGTCAATCAACTGGGACATTCGGTCAAGGCATGGCATCAGGACAAAGAACTGTATCACCACAAACAAAAGGAAGTGGTCGATTCACAAATTTACAATCATATTTGCAAGCCAATGAACCCACATCCGGTGAATTAAATCCTAATGCAAGATTGATACAACAAAGAGTTCAGCAGGCTCAAACAGGGGCACAAGCAGGGTTAGGTCAATTCCAAACAGCACAAACTCAAGCACAAAAAGGTTTAGAAGGAATTAGAGAGAGAAGTCAATTTATTGCAAGTGCTTTTAAGTCTCCTGAAGAATTTATAAAACAAACTCCACAATTAGAGCGTTTTACAGCGTTAAGAACAGGAACGGAAAATATACCAACTACACAATCTTTTCTAAATCCTTTAGAGCAATCTCAACAACAACTACAATCAACTAGACAAAATATAGCTACTGGATTACAAACTGATATTACAGGAGGAGGATTACAAGAATATCTCAGACAACAAAGATTAAAACCTGAATTGGCAACAAAAGGAGAAACCCAATTAGATAGATTTATTGCAGAACAAACTCCCGGAGGTATATCACAACTAGAAGCCGGAAGATTGCAAGCAGAATCACTGAGAGCATTACAACCAGAAAGTATTGCATCTCAACAGCAATTAGCAACACAAATAGGTCAAATGCCATTTATTTCTCAGTCTGCAATACAAAATGAATTATCAAAAATAAGACAAGAACAAGAGCAATTTATAACAAACTTAAATCAAGAGCAAGCTAAAAATTATATTGCTCAATCATTAAATGGAAATGCTCAAAGTTATGAAGAAAATTTAAATGAATTGAATAGAAGTATTAGAAAAATACAACAAGCTATTGCACAAAGAGATAGAAATATTGCAAATATTCCAAATTTACCAGAATATAGACAAGAAGTAGATGACTTAGATCGCATGATTTTTGCAGACCCAAGAGCTGGCAATGAGAGATGGGTTAGAGAAACAAGAGCAAAAGGGATGGAAGAATTAAGAAATAAATATATTAATAAAGTAGATTTAGGTCGATACGAAGGTGAAAGATATTTAAATGAAATTGCAAATAATCCAGAAACTCAAAAACTTAGAACATATGAATCTGCGGTAAATAATTTACAAAATTTAAATAGACAGCAATTATTACAACAATATGATCCAAGTAGATTGGCAAGAATCCAAGCATTAGGTGTGTTGGGTGGACAAGGATATGAAGATTTTTTAAGTAGAGGTATTACATGATACAAGTTTTAAAACAATATCAAAATAGATATTTAATCGACCCACTTACAGTAGGGGCAATTATTGGAGGAGGAGCGGTTGTTGGTCAATTAGGAGGACAATATTTAGCAGGCAAACAAGCCCAAGCTATGGCTGGATCTAATAGACTACAAGCATTGGCAACATTGGCTCAAGCACTTAATAAACCTCCTGAAATACAAGATATACAATATCAACAATATGAAATGCCTGAAGAATATCAGTTAGTTGGATCTTATACACCTGAAGCGTTAATAGATACTCAATTAAGACAACTTAAAGCAAGTCCTGAATTCAGACAGGCTCAACTTGATGTATTGCAAAAATACAAAGAACAGGGTGAACAAGGTCTTACTGCTATTGATAGAGCTGCATTGACTGACATACAGAATGAACTTGCAAGACAGGAAAGAGGACAGAGAGAAGCAATTCTGGCAAACATGGCACAAAGGGGTATGGCTGGAAGTGGGCAAGAATTAGCGTCAGCATTATTGGCAGGTCAAGAGTCTGCACAAAGAGCTTCGCAAGAAGGGATGAGATTATCGGCACAACAACAGGCAAACAGACAGGAAGCATTGGCTCGTGTAGCACAAATGTCAGGAGGATTAGAACAAACTGATTATGGTAGAGCGGAGGATGTTGCAAGGGCTCAGGATGTTATCAATCAATTTAATGTTGCGAATAGAATTCAATCAGGGAGAGAATTACAAGCAACCAAGCAAAGACTAGCAGAACAAAATATTGCTCAAAAAAATGCTCTTAGACAAGCTAATGTTGATTTATTAAATCAACAAAGGCAACAGAACCTAGTCAATAAACCATTGGCACAATATGGTTTACAATCGACATACACGAGCGGAGTATCCGGTGGGTTAGGAGGAATGGCAGGTTCACAAGCACAACAAGCAATGAATCAATATCAAACTCAAGCACAATTATTAGGCACTGGAATACAAACCGGAGGACTATTAGGAGCCGCATATGCAAAAGGATAAGTCATATTTACCATTAACCAAAGAACAAGTTGCAAGTAATATTTTTGGAAATGTTCCATCAAGATCAGTTTCTTTATATCAACCAATAAATAAGAATATTCAAAATACTATTCCTCTAATTCAAAATATAGATACTAATTTATCAAATGTTGAAAATCCATTATTCCCAGGGAAAATGCTTAGCACAGGTGCATTAGAAGAAATAAATAGATTAAATAAACCAACATCTATTTCTTCTCAAGTAGCACAACCTGAAATACAAAATGAGGAAGAACAGAATAATAATAGATTTCTTGCTTCTCTTTTAAGTCAGGGAGTAGCTATGTTTGGAGCTGGTATTGCAGGGCGTGATCCGATGAGGACTGCGGAATCTATAGAAGATATGAGATATTATCAGCGAAGATCTGACGAAAGACAAAAACAAATAGATCAAGCTAAAAAATTAATGGATCCAAAAAGTCAGGAAAGCCAAAGAAAAAGAAATTTATACAATAAAGTCTTAGGCTTGCCTATTCCTGAAGATGTATCTGCAAGTGACTTAGAAGACCCTGTAGTACTTAATAGTTTAAAACAACAATCCATACAAGCACAAATGGCAAAGATGACAAAACAAGTAGGTGTAGCACAACCGAAAGTAGAGAAAGAAAAGAAAAATCCTTTTCAGAAAGAAATAACTGAAATATCAATTAGAAGTAAAAATGCTATGGATTCATTAAATAAAATTGAAGAAATAGTTCAAAATTATGGTACAAGAGAATTGTCCGGACCTCAAGAAAAACAATTAGAACAACTTATTCAAAATGTAGCTATTAATTATAATAAAGTTTTAGATCCTACAAGTGTAGTACGAGAAGGTGAAGCAAAACAAGTTGCAGAATCTTTAGGATTAGGTGGGTATGGTAGTTACTTTACAGGCAAAGATACAGCATTAAAACAAGTAAAAAGTTTTAAAGATTTAGTCACAAGGACAAGGAATAATGCTTTGTCTGGATATTCAAATTTACCTACTGACACAGATTTTAATGAAAAAGATCAATTTGTAATAAATGAATATAGAAAAAATCCAGATGATCCAAAAATAAAAGAATTGTATAATGATATGCTTACATCTAAAGGATTAAGATAATGCCAGAATCAAAATTTAATATTGATGATTTATCTAAAGAATATAAAAGTAAAATATCTAAAATGGACATACAACCATTGCCTAAACCTTCTCCATCTACTCAAGTTTCTCCTATAGAATCTGCAATACGTGGAGGAGCTCAGGGTCTTACAATGGGATTGTCTGACGAGGCAACTGCAAGACTGGAATCAATTATAAAAGGCGTGCCATACGAACAAGCACTACAGGAATCAAGACAGGCATACAGACAGGCACAAGAAGCAAATCCAATAACTTATACAGGTTCTGAGATTGCAGGAGGAGTAGCTCCCTTTTTAATTCCTGGGGTCGGACAATTTGCAACAGGTAAAACTTTATTACAAGGTGCAGTTCGTGGAGCAGGCTTAGGGGCAGTAGGAGGATTGG
>OGWM01000095.1_pt1 | contig 13173 bp, 17 predicted proteins | sample 1576041 | NCBI WGS metagenome assembly OGWM01 (sample SAMN07581538, study PRJEB24739) | freshwater metagenome | place: Singapore | collected 2015-01
GTTTCCCAGTCACGATAACTTCTACAGTCCCAGTCTCAGCTTTGGCAGCAGGAGCTTCTAGTTTTTTAACACCATCTACTTGGGCTACAGTCATAGTGATTGCAGCTTTAGCAACTTTGGTTTCGCCTTGCTTCTTGGCAACTTCCCATTCATGGCGCTCTAAAAACCGCACAGGACGGAAGAACAACTTGCCTACGGTCGAGTCTTCATCAAAGCGCATTTCGGTAACAAGCATGTTTAAGTTGTAGCCTTGTGAGCCAACATAACGTACATATTGATCGAACGGCATATGATCTAAGTCGCCTGGTTTTTTAGCATCATAGAAAATTGACTTGGACTGCAAAGTCATTTGGTACACATCACCGTCTAAGTCAGAGGCTAGAGCCACGGCGATGCGGCGGTTTTTACGGCAAGCCTTAGTAGTTCCTGGGCCTGAACCAGCAATATCTTGTGGGCAGTTTATGCACATCTGGCTTTGTGGTTCTTTAATAGATGCGTCAGGATGCTCGCCGTCATTAGACCAGCAGTCAGGTGGTGCAGACTCCTTTGGATCCCATGCTTTTGCATAGAATGTACGAGACACATTTGGAGAAGCGTTAACAATTACGATTTCCATTTTGTCACTAGCGCTTTTAGATATTTCGGCGCCGTTGACTTTTAATACAAACTTGTTGTTACCAAGGGCAATACGTTTAATACCTGTACCGCCACCCGTTAATGCACGGGTTACATCATCAAGCTGAACCTCTTTGAGGTAGTCAGGCAGTTGTTGGTTAAACAAAGCGACGTTACTCATCATTTTCTCCTATCATAGACAGTGATTGCGTATGTGCTATCCACGTTTAAACCGGCGGGATGCAAGTCCGGATTCTCCTCCAAAAACTGTTTCATATTGGTTTGGTGAATTCTTTTTTCAAGCAACTCGGGGGCTTTATTATCCACAATAAATGTGTGGAACTTTTCCCAATCGTTGGTTGTATATCTTTTTTTGACGCTACGTCTTGCTAAACCATGATTGGTTCTAATACTAGTAGCATCAAGATCTTTGAGGATGTTAAGCAGCTCGGCTTCAACCAAACTCATTTCTTCTTCAAGCTTGGCCTTGGCAGCCATGTAACTTTTGTAGTTATCTTCTTGGGCGTCTCGTATTTTTAAGTAGACACCTACGAGTTTTTCAACGGATACGTTGCCTTGGACTTCTTGTTCCATAATGATTCCTTTAGGTTAGTACGCAGGTCTATGCCTGTTTAATTAATGCTAAAACTAAAATTTGACTTTGTCAAGTATTATTAATCTCTTGTTTGTACAAGTCAATTATTTTTTCATGAACTTCTAATTTATTTTGCAACATCTGATACAACCGTGTCTCTACGGGACTACCCTTAATATGCACGACAGTCATTGGGTTCTTCTGCCCTTGTCTATCTATACGTGCATTGGCTTGCAAGTAAGTCTCTATAGATGTCACTGGAGCATACCAAATAACTACGTTAGCAGCGGTGAGAGTTATCCCATGTGCAGCGGCTAGGTTGGATTATTAACACCCTTGGCTCAGGTTTCTCCTGGAAAGCTTTGAATATCTCCGTGCGTTTTTGCATACCAACCTTGCCGTTAATAACTTCGCAACTTATACCTGCTTGTTCTAAATGATCTTTTAGTAAATCAATAGTGTGGGTAAACGGCACAAAGACTAGCACTTTATGGCTAGCTTCCTCGATTACTTCTTCAATAACACGTAGGCGATTACTAACATCGAATTCAACAACAGCGCCAGTATCAGAATAAACGGCACCCCCTGATATTTGTAGGAGCTTATTGATCTTAACCGCTGCATTAACGGCGCTAACTTCTTCGCCATCCGCTGCCATAACGTACTGGTCTCTGAGCGTTTTGTAGTACTTCTCCTGTTGCGCAGTAAGGGGGGCGGCGGGTCTGCCGTTCATTTCAGTGCTGACCAATCCGACCATGGCGGGGGTGATGGCGAGCTTTGCCTCGCTCGGCGACATGATTTTGGCGGAACCGAAGGCCATGATTGGATTTGCGGGGGCACGGGTGATTCGGGAAACGACGCAGCAGGAATTGCCTAAAGAGTTTCAAACTTCCGAATTTCTCTATGAGCACGGCTTGATCGACATGATTGTGTCGCGCTCGGATATGAAGGAGACCCTCGCCCGTCTCCTCCGCTACCTCTGAAGAGGCTCGATCCCGGTGCGGAGCTCGAGCGGGTCTGTGCCGCTGGTATTCGGCCAGGGCTTGGGCGGATGCGGAAGCTTCTTAAAAAGTTGGGTCATCCCGAGGCGGGGCTGAATTTTATTCATTTGGCAGGAACCAACGGTAAGGGTTCCACGGCGGCGGCTCTGGATGCGATTCTCCGGGGAGCAGGATTTTTTTCAGGGCTCTACACATCTCCTCATCTTGTGGATTTTCGAGAAAGGTTTCGCGTGGGGGGAAATTGGGTAGGGGAAAAAGCTTTGCGAAAAAGTTTGGCTCCGCTGATTCGGATCATTGATGGGATGCCGTGGAAGCAGCGCCCTACATTTTTCGAAGCGACTACGGCACTTGCACTAAAAATCTTTCGTGAGGTCCGTGTGGATTTTGTGGTCTGGGAAACCGGCTTGGGAGGGAGGTTGGATGCCACCAACATCGTCCTGCCGGAGTTGTGCATCCTCACTTCACTTGGGCGGGATCACGAAACAATTTTGGGGAAGGGGTGGCGCAGAATCGGAGCGGAGAAGATGGGGATTCTCAAGCGAGGAGTTCCGGTTCTTTCGGCTCGTTGGCCGGAGGTGGCGCAGAAAGCACTTGAGAAAAGAGCGAAGCGGTTGGGTTGTGCGTGGAGGGTTGTTCCTGCATTGCGCAGGAGCAGTGACACCCTGCCACTGGCAGGGAAACATCAGCGTCAAAATCTGGCGTTGGCGGTGGCGGCGGGCCGATACTTAGGGCTTCCCGATCGGATCATCGCTCGTGGCTTATCGAAAACGATATGGCCGGGCCGGTTTAGCATCCTCCGGAATCGGCCGAGATTGGTTTTGGATGGGGCGCATAATGCGGAAGGGGTGAAGTCGGCGTTCGAGACTTGGGCGGAAGTGTATGGGGCTCCTCCGGGGCGGGTGATTTTTGGATGTCTGAAGGACAAACCGGCGGATGAGATGCTTCGGATTATCCGAAGGACGGGGGCGAAAATCTGGGGCGTGGAATTGAACGATCTTCGTGCGTCCGACCCTCTTTCCTGGAAAACTCAACCCGTACAACTATTTTCCAGCGTGTCAGCAGCTCTTTTGGCGAACCGAAAAGATCCAAACTCAAAGGGAACATTGATTATGGGGTCGCTCGTATTAGTTGGGGAGGTCCTGAGGGCGATGGGCATAAAGAGGTGGTAATGCAAAGTGGGGATGGCTGACATTAGCCAAACTTTGGACCTGATTTTCACCTGCTTATAGGCGTCGACGGATTTTGACACTTGGCAGGGAAAGGCGCATTTTGTAGGGCGACCTCAAAACGGTTTTACCCACTATGCAAAACAGCATTCTTTCCATGCTCCGATCCTCCATTGGGAGGAAGTGGATCGTTGCTCTAACGGGCCTTTTGCTGATCGGATTTGTTCTGATCCATATGGCTGGAAATTTGCAGATGTTTGCGGGCACTCCAGATAAGATCAACCAGTACGCTCATCTTTTGAAATCGAGCCCGCTGGTTCTGTGGGCCTTTCGATTGGGTCTGTTGGCGGCGACGGTTTTGCATATCTGGGCGGCCCTTTCCTTGGCGAGGGAAAATCGGATCGCCAAGCCGACGAACTATGCTGTCGCAGGAAAAAAATCTAGACTCAAGGTGACCCTGACCAGCGTGACGATGGTGATCAGCGGATCGATCATCCTGAGTTTTGTAATTTTTCATCTCCTTCATTTTACCGCTCAATTGGTGGACCGCTCCTATGCGTCGATGGAAACGGCTGTGGGCGGGGTGACGATGCAGGATGTGTATCGGATGGTGGTGGTCGGATTTTCCAAGCCGTTGATCAGTGGTTTTTACATTGTTGCCATGGCGCTCCTGTTTTCCCATCTGCGTCATGGGGCAGCCAGTGTCTTTCAAACGTTTGGCATCCGGGATCGGCACATCTCCAAATTGATCGGCACGGGCGCGTGGATTTTGGCGGCTGTTCTTTTTCTTGGATTCAGTTCGATTCCGATCGCTGTGTTGACGGGGGTATTGAGGCCATGAAGCTGGATCCGCGGATTCCCGAAGGGCCTTTGGCTCAAAAGTGGACCCGATTCAAATCGAACGTCCGGCTCGTAAATCCGGCCAACAAGCGGAAGTACGAGGTGATTGTGGTCGGCACAGGCTTGGCGGGGGCTTCGGCGGCCGCGAGTCTGGCCGAGCTGGGTTATCGGGTGAAATCGTTCTACTTTCAAGACAGCCCTCGGCGTGCACACTCGATCGCTGCGCAGGGTGGAATCAATGCGGCCAAGAATTATCAGAACGATGGTGATTCGGTGCGGCGTCTTTTTCAGGACACGATCAAGGGCGGGGATTTCCGGGCCCGGGAAGCGAATGTCTACCGGCTGGCGGAAGTCAGCGTAAACATTATCGATCAGTGTGTGGCACAGGGAGTGCCCTTTGCCCGGGAGTACGGCGGAATGTTGGCCAACCGATCCTTCGGGGGGGCTCAGGTATCCCGGACGTTTTATGCCCGGGGTGCGACGGGCCAGCAGCTGTTGCTCGGGGCCTATCAGTCGCTGAGTCGTCAGATCGGGTTGGGGAGGGTGCGGATGTTCCCCCGGCACGAGATGCTGGATCTGGTGGTGGATGAGGGTAGAGCGCAAGGGATCATCACGCGGAATCTGGTTACGGGGGAACTGACGGCGCACGAGGCGGATGCGGTGCTTCTCTGCACGGGAGGGTATGGGAATGCTTACTATCTCTCGACCTACGCACGGGGTTCAAATGCCACCGCGATCTGGAGGGCACATCGTCGGGGTGCGCTCTTTTCGAATCCCTGTTTTACCCAGATCCATCCCACCTGCATTCCTGTTTCTGGGGACTATCAGTCAAAGTTAACTCTGATGTCGGAGTCGCTTCGGAACGACGGGCGGTGTTGGGTTCCAAAGGCCAAGGGGGACAAACGGTCTGCGGCACAGATTCCGGAAAACGAAAGGGACTATTTTCTCGAGAGACTGTATCCAAGCTATGGGAATCTTGCTCCTCGGGATATTGCTTCACGGGCAGCGAAGAGAGTGTGCGACGAAGGTCGGGGAGTGGGTCCTTCAGGGTTGGGAGTGTATCTCGATTTCGCAGAGGCGGTCGGGCGCTTGGGGGAGAGCACGGTGCGCGAACGTTATGCGAATCTTTTTTCGATGTATCACGAGATTACGGGAGAAAGTGCGTATGAGTCGCCGATGCGGATCTTTCCGGCGGTTCACTACACGATGGGTGGATTGTGGGTGGATTATCATCTTATGAGTAATATTCCGGGGCTTTTTGTGCTTGGAGAGGCGAATTTTTCGGATCACGGGGCGAATCGACTGGGAGCGAATGCACTGAAGCAGATACAGCAGCATTTGCAGCAGAAAAAGCAGCAGCAGATGCGGCAGCCGAAGCAGCAGCAGAAGCAAAGGCCAGTGGTCTTGCAAAACTGATGGCTCTTGGCTTAACTGAAGCAGAAGCCAACGCACTAATAAAATAATAGCGGATATCTAAAACATATCTGCTATAATTACACAGAGGAGACACTATGCCAACCACATTTAATTACTCAGGCAAACCAGCCTTTATGTATGACCAAGAAAGTGATGCTTGGTTACAATTAGGTGGTGCTATTGATACCTCCGCAGGTTACACATGGACAGGCGTTCACGCTTTTTCTAGCGATGCAAGTTTTGCAGACTCTCTTACTTCTAGAGAGGGTATTAATAACTTTTTAAATCCCGCTGCTCGTGACGCAGCAATTACATCTCCTGTTCATGGAACAGTTGCATTTTTACGTCAAGATGCTGGTGGAAATACAATTAATCAATGGCAATATTACAATGGATCTTCATGGGTTGCTAATGATGGTGATATTTCTGGAGTTACAGCAGGCACAGGTTTAAGTGGAGGCGGAACCGCTGGCAGCGTAACTTTATCAGTAGATACAGCATTTGTTGCAACAACAAGCAACACAATGACAATGAGTAATAAAACTCTTACCGCTCCAATATTTACTGGCACAACAGAAATTGCACAAATTATTGAATCTGCTGCTGTAACATCATATTCAGCAACAGGAACTGTTATTTATAACGTATTAGATCAAGGTGGAGTTGCATACTTTACTTCCAGCGCAAGTTCTAACTGGACTTTAAATTTGCGTGGTAGTTCAACAACATCTTTAGTTAATTTATTATCAACAAATGAATCACTTACAATTGCTATGCTTGTAACAAATGGAGCAACAGCATTTTATCAAACCGCAATGCAAATCGACGGTACAGCAGTAACATCTGTAACAAAATGGCAAGGCGGTAGTGCACCAAGTTCTGGTAATGCATCAAGCGTAGATATATATTCAATTACAGCAGTTAAAGTAGCCAATACTTCGACGGTAGCGTCAGCATTCACAGTATTCGCATCACAAACACAATTTGCATAAGGGGGATCTAAGTGCCATTACTTGGAACTCGTGGAGGCGGTTCGGCTAGAGGGTTTGGTAGACTCGCTGGCGCTGCTAAACTTTTAGTTGATTACCTAGTTGTCGCTGGCGGCGGCGGTGGCTCTGATGGTTCTGGTGGTGGTGCTGGTGGACTACGTTCAACTGTAACTGCTACTGGTGGTGGCGGTTCACTTGAATCTGCTTTATCTTTAGCGTTAAATACTAGTTACACAGTAACCGTTGGCGCTGGTGGTGCTAATGGTACAACAAGCACAAACGGAACTAAAGGCTCTGACTCTATATTTTCAACAATAACTTCTAATGGAGGCGGTGCTGGTAAAGAATTTAGTTCATCACCAACGTCAAATCAAAATGGTGGCTGTGGTGCTGGTGGTATTAACTCAGCAGGTTCTGGACTTTATATTGATGGTGGAACTGGCACTAATAATCAAGGTTTTGGTGGTGGTAGAGGATTTAGAACTAGTGGCGGATACAACGCTGCAGGAGGCGGTGGTGGAGCAGGTGTTGCTGGTGCTGATGGTGCAGGAACTGGCTCATCTCCAGTAGGTGGTGCGGGCGGTGCTGGTGTAGCAGTTGCTATTTCAGGCTCATCTGTTACTTATGCTGGTGGTGGTGGTGGTGGAGCAGAAGGACACGTTGCTGGTGCGGGTGGCGCAGGTGGTGGTGGTGCGGGTGGCGCAGGTGGTGCTGGCGCATCAATTGGTACATCAGGTACTACAAATCTAGGTGGCGGTGGTGGCGGTGGGTATACAAATACTGCAGATGGTGGCTCAGGCGGCTCAGGAGTTGTAATTGCCCGATACTCAGGCACTACTCAAAAAGCCTACGGCGGAACTGTAACCACATCAGGTGGTAACACAATCCATACCTTTAACTCATCTGGAAGTTTCTACACTGGTGCTGCTTTAGCAACAGGTGGAACAATCACATTTGATAATTATCATTTTATTCACACATTTACTTCATCAGGCACATTCACTCCTAGTGCAAACTTCTCTGCTGACTACTTAGTTGTAGCAGGTGGTGGTGGAGGTGGTCGCTCAGATGGTTCAGGTGGTGGCGGTGGTGGAGCAGGAGGTTTACGCTCTACTGTTACTGCAACAGGAGGCGGTGGAAGTTTAGAAACTGCTTTATCTTTAACTTCTGGCACTGGTTATACAGTTACTGTTGGTGCAGGTGGTACTGCTGGAACAAGTGGAGCATCTCCAACCCAAGGAAGTAATTCTGTTTTTTCAACTATTACATCTACTGGTGGTGGTAAAGGTGGCCATAGAACTGGTGGCAGTACATACCAAGCAGCAGGTACTGGCGGTTCTGGTGGTGGCGGTAATGGTGAGGCATCAACAGGTGGTGCAGCAGGAACTGCTAACCAAGGCTATGCTGGTGGTAATGGAGCCAATACTGGTGCAAATTACGGAGGCGGTGGCGGTGGAGGTGCTAGTGCTGTTGGTGCTACTGGTACAGGTAGTGCTGCAGGAAATGGTGGAGCAGGAGTAGCAGTTTCTATTTCAGGTTCATCAGTAACTTATGCTGGCGGTGGTGGTGCTGGTGGATACATAAATGGATTTACACAAGGCATTGGTGGTTCAGGTGGCGGTGGTAATGGTGGTTCATCACCTGCTACAACTTCAGGAACTCCAGGAGATGCCTCTGCTGGAAGTGCTAATACTGGCGGCGGTGGTGGTGGCGGAAGTTCATCTACATCAACTCAGAAAGATGGTGCAGCAGGCGGTAGCGGTGTCGTAATTGTTAAATACTCAGTAGCCAAAGCAAGTGGCGGAACTATTACTAAAACTGCAACTCACTGGGTACACACATTTACCAGTTCAGGAACTTTTGTGCCTTACTCAAATCTAACTGCTGATTACTTAGTAGTCGCAGGAGGTGGTGGTGGTGCATCAGGTGGCGGAGGAGCAGGAGGACTTCGTTCTACTGTAACTGCAACTGGTGGTGGCGGCTCACTTGAATCTGCACTTTCTTTAACTGCTGGAACTTCATATACAGTAACAGTTGGTGCTGGTGGTAATGGTGGCCCTTATTTTAATAATGGTGTAACTAATGGTTCAAATTCAGTATTCTCTACTATTACCTCAACAGGAGGTGGTGCAGGAACTAATGGAGCAAGTGGAACTGCTGGCGGTAATGGTGGTTCTGGTGGTGGTGGTTCATTTGGTAACAGGGCTGCTAAAACTGGAACCGCTAACCAAGGTTATGATGGTGGTGCTGGTATTAGTCAATCTGATACTGCTGTTGGTGGCGGAGGAGGCGGTGCTGGTGCTATTGGTGGTGCTGCTAGTAGAACATCTGGAGGTAATGGAAGTGGTGGAGCAGGTGGTAATGGAGTAACAGTAGCCATAACTGGTACTAGTACAACCTATGCAGGTGGTGGTGGTGGTGTTGGCGCTGGAACTGGAACTGCTGGTGCAGCAGGTTCTGGTGGCGGCGGTGCTGGAAAAATGGCATACGCTGGAGCAGGTAATTCAGGAACAACTAATACTGGCGGTGGCGGAGGCGGTGTTCACGATGATTCTGGCGTTGTTAATGGCGGTAACGGCGGTTCTGGTATCGTTATCGTACGATACGCAATCTAAAATGCAACTAGAAATATTAATGTTAAACTGGTATAATAAATTAACTACTAACAAAGGAAAATAATGTCAGATAAAGAAGAAAATCAGGGAGCACTTGATACACATGTTTATACTTACGAAGTATGTATGCTTATTCAAGTAATTGCAGAGGATGAGAAAAAAGCAAAAGAACAACTTGATTCTCAGGGTGGATATGTAACTTCTAGAGAAGTGACATTAAAAGATTCAGTAAAATTGTTTAACGGAAAAGGAGAATAACAGATGGCACATTTTGCAAAAATTGTAGACGGCATTGTCGATCAGGTTATTGTTGCTGATAATAAAGAATGGTGTGAGAATAATTTAGGTGGTACTTGGGTACAAACCTCATACAACACACATGGAAATCAACATCCAGAAAATAGACCATTACATAAAAATTATGCAGGTATTGGTTATCATTGGGATGGAGTTGGTTTTTATTCCCCGCAACCTTTCGCATCTTGGACAAAGAATGCAGAGACTTATTTATGGGAAGCACCAACACCATATCCAACTGATGGCAAGCGTTATCGATGGGTAGAAGCAGATCTTAACTGGCAAGAAGTAGAGTAACAAAATAGCACGGTATTTATAAAACAATATCTGCTATAATAACAATACTAGAAGGAGTCTTAATGACTAAAGCAAGAAATAATGCGGACAACGTATCAGGAGATATTTCTGAAGTTACCGCTGGTACAGGAATAACAGTATCAAGTGGTACAGGTCCTGCTCCTGCAGTTGCTCTTACAACTCCAGTAGCCTCAACTAATGGCGGTACTGGATTATCATCCTTTACAACAGGAGATATTATTTATTCATCTGTGGTAGTAAAATTAGGAGCAGTACCCGGACCTTTAGCTTGAAGATTATTTTTGCTAATTCCCTTGCTAACCTTGGTTCCCTGATTTTCTGTCTCATCCCTCTCTTCAAAAGAAGAATCCTCAGAACTTCCCTGTTTCGGACTAGAAGCATCGCCCGGATTAGCAGGCTTGATAGTAGTATCTTTGCTAACAGATCCTGCACCCATTTGATCAGCTTCGTCAAGACCTGCTTTTGCTTCTACACGCGCTAGCAACTCTTTAATTTTGCTTTCTACTGACATTATTGTCTCCTAATGGAATTTACTCAATTATTTATAATTATGGTTTACTAGACAAACTAGACATGAACTGCTCAAAGATTTTAATTTTAATAAAATCTAAATCTTTTGATTTGGCTTCTTTTAAATGTTTTTTGGCATTTTCTATTTCAATGGCTTTCCAAATACCGTTTTCACAAATCCAATCTACATTCTCCATAATACCTTGGACAAAAGCATCTGGGGCGGAAGGATCTGACACTATATCTACTGTAGCTAAATGAAAATCGTCTTGAACTTCCATTATTCCGTTTTTTTCCTTTAACGATCCCAATCCTCTAGAAGATACTCCAAGCATCACGCCTTCCTCAATAAAATTTTTAGCAATTTTGCCCATCGGTGTTTCTAGTATCTTGGCTCGACCAACCACATTATCTTCATTAAATTTTAAACTTGTAATTAAATGTGACACTTGATTCAAATTTATCTGTGGATTTGGAGGATGTCCGAGTTCCCCTAACGAACGTTTTTGTTCAATAAGAGATTGATATCTATTAATCTCTTTTTCCATTACTGATCTTGGATAAATTCTACTATTTTTGTTCGGTTTATTCGATTGCATAAAGATGCCTTCTATAAAGACATTCTTATTGCCATCAGATTCCTCGGTGATATACTGAATATTGTGAGTAACTTCCGTTATAAGTTTCATTTTAATCGTATTTGCTAGAAAGAGTTTGTTGATTTGGCAAGGTATAACCCTGTGTCTTAGATAACGTTAAAAATACAGTCCCGCCTGATCCACTAAGAGTACAATCTAAATTTGCGTTATTATTGGCAGTATCAGTAAATCCAAATTGTTGATTTAGGGACCAATTATCATTACCATACAATACCATTACTGTACTACTATTTCTTGCAATAGTTAAAGAATCTGTGCCTCCAAATGTCCACAAAATACCTGCTATATTTACATTAGAATTAGCATATCCTAAAAAAGATTCCTTGGTAGTTTTAAGATCAGTATTTAAATCAATAGTAGAAGATCCCGAACCAACCAATTTAACTACGGCAGTTTGTGGTGTTTTCTTTAGTACAGTTTTAGTTACTGCCATTTATTATTCCTTGTTTGAACCATCAGATTCTTTATGACTCTTATAACCCTTATTCTTCATATACCGAGCTGAAGCCGATGTTGAACAGGTAGTAAAGCGAATCGAAAAAGACGAAGCTCGACTAAATGCTGGACAGGGCACACCCAAAGAGCTCGAACAAATGCAACATGAGCTCATTTCATTAAATGCTCGACGAGCTGAACTTGAAGAGATTGAACTTGAAGTAATGATGCGCGCTGACGAGATTAAGAATCGAATTAAAGAATTATCTGCAAAAGAATCTGAATTCGCTAAGAAAGTCGCAGAAGCTGCTATTGCGAAGGATGCAGCACTTGCAGAAATTGATCGTGAATTACAAGTAGCACTTGCGGCAAGAGCAGATCTGTTTCCACAAATTGAAAAAGCTTTGGCAGATATGTATGAAAAATTTGGCGCAGCCAAATTACATGCGGGCCAATGCACTGGTTGTAATCTTGCAATCAACGCTGGCGATCTTGGGAAATTAAACGCACTAGCGGCCGAAGAAGTTGCTCGATGTGAAGAATGTCGACGTATTTTGGTGCGTGCATGAGTCGTACTTTTCAAGTAACTGCCGATGGTGGTTCACGAGGAAATCCAGGTCCAGCAGCTTACGGAGCTACAGTTTCTGAAAATGGAAAAGTAGTTGCAGAGCTTTTCGAATTTATCGGAACGGCCACAAATAACGTGGCTGAATACAGCGGTCTAATAGCTGCGCTGCATTATGTACATAAGTTAGATCCGACTGCTCGTATTGAAGTAGCAATGGATTCCAAACTTGTTGTAGAACAAATGTCTGGACGTTGGCAGATAAAGAATGAAGGCATGCGAACACTGGCAAAGACCGCAAAGGATGCGCATGATGGATCTCTGGTTACTTATAAATGGATCCCTCGCGAAGAGAATTCACACGCAGATCGTTTGGCAAATAAGGCGCTAGATGAGCGTGTAGATGGCTTTAAACCAGTCGTTCCAGCCAATCGTTTAACTGATCGATTACGCCAAGATGAAGTACCAACTTTTGTCTACATGGTGCGACGTGGTGAAACTATTTTGACTCCAGATCGTAAATTTTCTGGCATTGGTGAATTAAATCCACCTTTAACAGAAGCAGGCCGTGAACAAGCGAGAAAAGTTGCAGCTGAAGTTGCAAAGTTAAATCCCGATGTGTTGATTGCATCTCCGTTGCAGCGCACACGAGACACTGCGGAAGAGATTTCCAAAGCCACAGGTTTGACTCCGATTTTTGATGAAGTTTGGTATGAATGCAGTTTCGGAGATTGGGATGGACTTTCAATCCAAGAAGTAAAAGATAAGTGCAACACGATCCATTTCCTCATAGTTCTCTACACGCTTGAAACGCAACTTAGCCTCATTATCCGCCAAACTTTCTATATCAAAAATACTGGATAAACAACCACGATATCTTTCCAAATCCATTTTCTTCTGAATTTTGATACGCATTATATATTCAATTTGTTCCACTATAGGGTTCTCAAATTGCGTCAAATCCATACGATATCCTGTATCATACAATAAATCATTCAGTTTTTCAAATTCAGGTATAACAAATTTTTGTATTATTGTAGGTATTACTGAGGGCGCCGTCGCCACTTTTGCAACTGTTTTGATAGAAATCTTGCCGTCCTTATTAAAATTTATATATAATTGTACCTGATTACCCTCCTCAATATCAGCTTC
>OGWM01000096.1_pt1 | contig 13154 bp, 27 predicted proteins | sample 1576041 | NCBI WGS metagenome assembly OGWM01 (sample SAMN07581538, study PRJEB24739) | freshwater metagenome | place: Singapore | collected 2015-01
AGCAGAAGACGGCATACGAGATCATAGCCGGTGACTGGAGTTCAGACGTGTGCTCTTCCGATCTGTTTCCCAGTCACGATACAAGGGTGTAACCTATAATAAATAAATCGGTTTGGAAAATAACCTATAATATTTAACCCCTTGTTTTCTCTTATGAGGTCATTGTTTTAATGTCGTTAATTGTAGATTATACGACATCAAGACAAATTATTGACATTTATTTTTTTTATGGTAGGAAATCGACACATTAAAAACGATAATAACAAAACCCGAACAAACTAAAACCCAACCCAAACCAAAGAAAACCCAAACAAAAAACCAATAAAATCAAACCCCATTACTTAATTAAAATATAGATTAGAAAACCTTTGACAATAAAAAAATCATTGTGTACAATGGTTAGAGAGTTAAAAAACTCTATCGTTCTTTGAAAACTTAACACCCTAAAAAATCGTAATTATTCTTACAAAGGAAAACAAATAAAATGATGTTAACAAATGAGCCAAAGTTAAATATAAAACAAATAATTGATATATGTATTAAAAACGACTTACAAATAAATGACCTTGAACAAATAGGGTTTAATTATGAAACATTTAACAGAGATATGTTAATTGATATTATAAGAGGTTTATTCAATGAGTTAAAACAAGTAAGCAAAGAAAAAAAAGAGTTAGAAAAACAAAATTATGAGTTATCACAAGAAATTGAGAGATATGAGGAAATAATGGACAATGACGGCATAGACTACTAAAAACAAAAATAAGGGTGTTAGGTTCTCAAAAACATAAGTAATTGAAATTATTAAAGGAAAACAAATAAAATGACTAATGATGTAATATTTGCGGGTTCTTGTGTGTTATCAATTTATTTTTTGATATGTTTTAGAGGCTATATAATCATGGCCGAAACATCAAGATATAACACAAAAAAAACATACTTAAAAAAGGGCTATGTTTGCCTCTTTTTTGCATGTGTTTATTTATTCATAACTATGTATTTATTTTTTAAGGCTATTTTATGATAGAAAAACAAAAAGTCAAAGCCCATGACCTCATTAACCTGTTATACACCGACAATTTTTGGACACATACGGAAAACAAATATAAATGTGAGGCGGTGTTATCAAGGTTTGGGGAAACTTATTTTTTTTCCGTTGATTTATATGATATTTGGACAAGGACGACCGATTGTAAAATTGGACATTGGGGGGCTAATTTTTGGTTTCGTACCTCAAACGGCTTAAAGGCTAAAAAGTACAAATCATTAAAGAGGTTTGAAACAGGTATAAAAAAAGCCGCAATAAAAAACGGCTTTGAGTTTGAGAGGTTCAAATACACATGTGAAACAAAGAGGGAACCATGGGGCATTGAGTTAGAGCCGATATATTAAGGGTTAATCATTGGGGGTTATTCTGTAACCCTCTTTGATTAGATTTTAATAATCTAACCGCTCTTTGACAATTTAAAATATCGCTTTTTTGTGTGGGGGTTTGTTTTTCCTAAAATTAACATTATTTAATTAGCAAAGGAAAACAAACAAATGACAAACAAACAAAAAATAAAAATACACTTAGAGGCAATTATTGTGGGCTATGAAATACAAAAAAATGTACTTGAAACCGCAAAAAACAACCTTAACAGCATAAGACACTATAAAAACATTGATAAACGATTTTTGACCAAACTAATGGAAAACACGGCCAAAGATAATCAAGGTTATGACATAATGTGGGTTAATATTAAGCCTTGTTATTCGGGGGGCTTTGACTTAAATTTCAACGGCTCTTACAAATACCAAATTGAGAGAAAACCATACTCTTATGAAATAGAAACCGAAACCGAACCCAAGGAAACATATTTCGACACTCAAAGCAATGATATCGGGTTCACTTTGTATCTATCGGGTGACAAATCGTTATATTATGAGCCACAAGATGACATCATAACACGATTAGAGAAATCAATAATCGCCCGTGTGACACATTTAACCGAACAAATAGAGGAAACAAAAAAGACACTATCAAACATTGATGTCGAAATTGAAAACCTCAAAAAGTACGGGCAAATGCTTAATAAGGCGGTCGAAATGAGGGACAAGATACCATATCAGGTTAAAAACTCATTAAGGAAATTAGAGAACGGGGCAAAAACCCCGCTTGACTTATTCCTCAATAATAACCTTGTGGAAATGTTAGAGAGATAAAACAAAGGGGGACAAACCCCCACACAAGAAAACGAAAAACAAAAAAGAGAAACAGGGAAAAAGTATAAAAACCCCGTTTTTTGTGTTTCCGTGACATTGTATCAAGACAAGGACGAAAACTTGACAAGCCGTAAAATTGAAACAAGACAAGGACGAAAACAAAAGTAGTTGACAAGTGTTAAAAGGTGGTATACAATAAATATAAGTAATTGTAATTAGTTAAAAAGGAAGGAAAACATGACAATGGAAATCAATAACGAATATATTAACGATTGCGTTAATGCTGTTAATTGGTATTTCACCGAAATATACAAAGGTATTGGTGACACAAGTAGCGTTGACTACATTATTTCATCAAGAGATTTGGCTTGTAGATTTACACAAGATATGTTAGGTGTAATTGAAATTGCCAACGAACACAATATTTCTTATGAGTTATCACAAGAAAACCTCGCGATAATTGGTAAGATTTGGCTTGATTTGAGCCAAAACAAACATGTACAAGACCTTATGGTCAAACAAAGTAATTAAATTAGTAAAGGAACAAACAAATGCAATATAAGTATAAAGTAATTGATACACACAATAGAATATTAAGCGACTATGACACTCTATGTATAGAGGCTAAAAATGATGACTATGATAGAAACCATACAATTTACTCATATAGTTTAGACTTAACCGACAACACTACAATGTGGTTAATGTTCGATTATCTTGATAAATCGCTTACTATTAGTTTTGCCGATAAAAATACAAATGAACGATTTAGTTTTTTTGACGGGTTAGGTAATGAGGTTAATTATATGAGGTATAACGAAAACGATATTTATGATATCAAGCATTTAATTAACGATATCTATGAGATGAGAGGGGGACAAACATGCAATTAGAAACATTTGACGGCTGGACAATAGACAGACGACTAAAACAATTAAGAAAAGTAAATAATGATGACAAGATACTCTTTGTCGACTTTGATAGTGATTTAGGCGACTTAATCTTCCAAAAAAAGATTTTAAGCGAAGAGTTAAGCGATTTAAACTATGAAATGGAAAACGAACAAAGATTAGCCGACGACTACAACAATGGAAATATTGACCCTATGGTTAATATCATACAAACAAAAGAATATCAAAGATTAACCAAAGAGTTAAAAGATATTCAAGTAATTATTGAAAAATTAGAAAAGGAACAAAAATGAAAAAAGACATAAAAAGATATTTAGTAGATATTATTGATGAGGAATACAAGATACTACTAAAAAGATACATAATACAAACAAACGAAATGGACGGGGACAAGATAGATGAAAACCATTTTTTCAAACTTGCTCTAAAAAGATTTAACAAGGAACGAAAAGATGAGGGTGAGTTAGATTTCAAAGACTATGAGGTGTACTTTGAGTTAAACAACTTAAATGATGATTTAGAGGTAATTGATTTAACAAAGGAACAAACAAATGAACAAAAATGATATTAGAGGGGTTGAGATAGAAATTAACACCCTTGAACAAATGATTAAAAACCTTGATAGTGTCAAGCATTACAAAGGTATTAACAAAAGATTTTTAGACAGGTTGATGAGAAATATACCAAAAGATGATAAGGGTTTTGACCTTATGTATATAACAACCTATCCTTCCTATGTTGGTTTAGGGTTTGACATTGATTTGTATATTGAATTAGCAGGTCGCTACAATTATCAAAATCATATTAGGGAGTTAGGGTTTAGATTATATATAAATGGCGGTGAGATATTAAATTACAATTCTACTGATAGTCATATTGTTAGACTTGAAAAGAGTTTGAAATCTCAACTTGAATACAAAAATAAAACAAAAAAAGATATGGTTAAATATCTTGAAAACCTTATGCCAAACAAAGTAAATAATTTAACAAAGGAAACAAAAAAATGAACAATAAAGAAATAATTGAAAAGTTAATAGAAATAGAACAAAAAGGAATACAAGAATACCTTGATACAGCCGATATTCCTGTTAAAGATTATGTTAACCCCGAAACATTAGGTCTACTGGACTACCAAAACTATGTAGACTTACATTACCAATTATATGGAACATGCTTTGAGTGTGAACAAAACCCATGTGATGAGGGGTGTGGTTATCAATTTAACAAAGAAAGTGAGGAACAAACAAATGGATAAATACGAAGAAATAATGGACTTACAAGAACAACTAACAGACAAAGAGTTTGTAGAGTTATTTTGGAATACTTTTGGTATAGAAAGATTATTTGAGGACTTTAAGGACTATGTAAGAGGTGTGGAAGATGATGAGGACTACAACGAAATACTTGAAACAATAAAAGAAATAATTAAAAAGAGAGGACAAACAAATGAAATATAAATTAAATGACTTACAAGGAACAAATTGGTTTGAAAGTGAAATATTTACAAACCTTGATGTTATCAAGATGACTTTAATTACAAGACTTGATGACAGCGGGGAACTACCAGAAAACTGGAAAGAATTAACCTTAGATGACTTACTTGAAATATGTGGGTTTGAGTTAGTTAAAGAGAGTGAGGAAACAAATGCCAAAAATTAACATTGATGAAATAAGTTACGAAGAGTTTGAGAGAGAAATGTTACTGGCTACAATAAGAATATTACCTGTAAATGACTTAACAGAACTTTACATAAATGTCTTCGGTCACGGCTACTTACACGAACAACTTATAAAGTTTGTGGAAGAAGGTAATGATGAACAAGTAAAAAAAGTATATGATAACTTATATAAAGGTTATGAAAGGAAAAATTAAAATGTTGAACTACCTGCCCGAAATCAAAAAAGTATTTAAACTAATTAGTAACGAAACTGACCAATTAGAGAAGTTATCTCAAAGAGTTAACGAACTATATTGTGACGAAATAATTAAAGACTGCTCTTTACACAAAGTACATAAAGAAACAACCGAAAGGTATTATATCTATGAGGTACATAGAGATGATTTTGACCACATTACAGACCATATACACCTCATACAGACACTTATATTACCTGACATGGTAGTTATGGCACAAACAGATAACAAGGACAATTACAGAGTATTATTTAGAAAGGGTCAATTATGAGTTGGTACTATGATGATGATAGTGTTTCAAGTTACTACACTTGGTATAAGAAAAGTAAAGAGTTAGAGAAGTTGAGAAAAAGAAAAGCAAAACTGGCTGAAATTAGAAAAAAGAAACTGGAAAAGGAAAAAGAAAGATTAAGATTAAAACAAGAGAAGATAGAACAAAAACAAAGAGAACTGGAACAAAGGAAGTTAGAGAAACAACAGAGGTTAGAAGAGTTAAAGAAAGTAGGTTACAAACCGACATGGACTAAACAAAACCCACTTAAAAGGGCAAAGAACTCTCGTGACTTATCTTTATGTCGTGAAATCTACGAGAAGTCAAAGACTGGAATATCTACTTTTAAACTTGCCAAAGAGTATGACATGCACCCAAATACCATACTACGACACAAGTATGAATACGAATATTACTTGGGCTTAAAAGGTATTGACAGCGAAGTAAAAGTGTAATATTTATCTATGGTCGCAATTTATTGTGACGATTTGGACAGCTCTTCGGGGCTGTCCTTTTTATTTAAGTCCTGTTTGTTCTTTTATGATAATTAAGTCATGCTGTACTGCTACTATGACTGAAACTTCGTCAATATCGTAATAGTCAGCAATGTATTTAATATTCTCTTTAATGGTTGGGAATTTCTTTCTAAAACAAATATTTCTAAAATGGTTTCTTACTCTGTTCTTGTCTTGTTCTTGTTCTTTTACTGATACTTTAACTTTCTGTACTTCCTTCGGGTTCATCATCTTCTTCTACTTTCTTAACTAATTTCTTCTTAATCTTATCGTCTTTAAGTCCATACTCTTTTAAAACTAAATCAAGTATTTCTTTTTTAAGTTCGGTTCTTAATTTCTTTTCTAACTTAAACTTATCTACTCTATATCTTTGGTCATGGTTATATGAGGCTTCTTTCTTACCTGCTACAAAACCTACCTCATACACCTCACTTAAAATTTCTTTTACAGTTAAATTTAAATGTTCCCTGGCTTGTTCTCTGGCTACTGGACTACCATGATTTCCCGTGCATGTTGTTACTAACCAGTCAATTCTCTGGGCAATTTTATTTATGTATTCGTTAAAAAGATTATTTCCTGTCATAGATATGTTCCCCAAAAATAGATAAGTTAAAATCTGGTGACCAGTTAGAAGTCTCAACTACTGGTGTAATGTTTTCTTTTTTATACAACTTATCACGAAGTTCTTGTTTGGCATTTATATAACCTCTCCAATATGCTTCGTTGATATGTATGTCAGTTGAGAATTGATAGTTAGTAGATTTATTTACTTTTGTTAAATCGGGAATTTCCCCTATGAATTTGTCTATTTTTTCTTTGGCAGTCATATTAAATTTGCGGTTGTTAGGTAATTAAACTTCCCCGAATAACTACCTAACTTAGCATTTGACAATACTAATTTACTTCCTTTTCTTTTTACTGTCAAGGTAGGTGACGAGGAAAAATTCAAAGTCTTTCCAGTACAAAGACACTACAATTTCTTCTCTATCTCTTTTAGTAATTGCCATAGCGATTTTATCATCTCTTTCAGCTTCTTTAAGTGCTTTCTCAATTTTAAAGGACTTTCCCACCTTACACTGCACTGATAAATCCCCAGTTCCCGAGATATCAAAACCCACTCCCTCCTGATATTCAAGTTGTCTTTTAGCATTTGGGTAATAAACCCGCAGCATTTTTGCGACTTCCCTTTCAAAATTGTGACCCTTTCTTCTGGCAGTTTTTCCAGAAATCATAATTGATTATATAGTTTCATAACTTTATCTCTTTCCATATCTAATTCCATTGTATCAAGACCCATAGTTTTAGCAAGTTTTTTAAGTCTTCTGTAACAGTCCTCGTACATTAAAAGTATTTCTTCTGTTACCCACTCTTCCTTTTTTATGACCTCTAATACAAAATTAATTTCCAAAGTATCGTCTTTGTTTTCTATCATAGTTTAATTTAAGTAAACCTAAATACCCGTTCCACCTATTTTTCGCAACACGAAGAACAGCTGGTTGTATGTTTTTAGATAGGTTAATACTTTCATCAGTATTCTCTCTATGAATTATTAAAACTGTATCAGCTTCTTGATAGGTAAAACTACTATCTCGCAGGTCAACAAGGTCTGGTACTTCTTTGGTAGCAGTTTTATTTAGGTGTGCTACTAAAAATACAGTCATATCTAATTTTAATGCGGCAGTTTTAATTCGTCTTATAATTCCACCAAACAAGTGTGAGATATTCCTGTTCCCAAGTGTCGCCATATCAAGTAAGAAGTGTAGGTGGTCAATAATAACTATTTCACAGTCATATTTGGCTTTGGCTTCTTTAATTCTATTTAAAGTCCAGTCCAAACTATTAGGGACATTTTGTCGTGGCATATAAAAAATTGGTTCATAGTCACCAAACCTATTCATAAAATCTTTTGGGTTGACCTCAAATGAAATCCATAGTACCTTATACTTCCTATCTATAAAATCTTTGGTAAATGAAATTAGCAGTTCTGTCTTACCGTTGCCAGATATGCCAGACATAGTAATCAAATCTCCTGATTTAAAACCGTCTAAAATAGTATTTAATTGACCAATGTTAGTTAGAAATTTCTTTTGTTCATCTTCGACATTTATTTGTTCTTTAATAATTGTCGCAGAAACAACCTCGTCTTTACCAGAATAAGTGACGAAAGGTTTTAAAATCTCATTTAGTTCGTTCTTCTTCTTTAATTGTTCGTTAAGTTGGCTATCGCTTAACTCGGTAATTTTTTTAGGCATGGCAGTTTATAACTTTGATTTTGAACTAAAATTAGTTTTATTCAATGTATTTTATTCTACAATTTATTTGTTATAATGTGAGAACAATTTATTTAGTCATTATCCTGACTAATTCAATTACTTACAAAAAACCCAGCCTTTAACAGCTGGGTTTTTTGGTGAAAAGGAAAACAAACAAAATGTTGTAAAGAGATAATACCACACTTTGAATTTCCTGCCTATGAAAATGATTTGGTGTGGTATTATCGCACAATAGTAATGGTGGCAATGAAATAAACCACCAATAAATATTTTACTCTACTTAAAATAGATTTCAATAGTTTTCTTTCACAGACATTTTATATTATACTTAACTCATGATAACCAGCCCCACCGTTACCAAAATAGCTTCCGCCCTTTTACTTGCTCAAAAAGAAATAGGCGGTGCTAAAAAAGGTGCTACAAATCCTTTTTACAAAATGAAATACAGTGACTTAGGTTCTGTTATGGAAGCTTGTAAAGAGGCCTTTAATAATCACGGAATTTCAGTTCTACAACCTGTAAATACAAACGAAACTGGAACTTATGTAGAGACTGTTTTACTTCACGAAAGTGGGGAGTTTATTTCATCATCAATTAAAGTATCTTGTAAAAACCCAGACAACCCACAAGAAATGGGTAGTGCTATTACTTATGCTAAAAGATATTCTCTACAAGCAATAGCATTTATACCAAGTGAAGATGATGACGGAGAAAAAGCAACACAGCCTTACAGAAATAATCAAACAACTACAACCACACAACCAAAAGTCTATACTTGTCTTACTTGTAAGAAAGAGATAGATAAAGCAAGGGCAACTGTATCTTGGACAAAGTTACAGAAGTTTATGTGTGAAGAGTGTGAAAAGAAATTAGCAATTAAGAGTTAAAGAAAGGTCAGTAATGAAAAGAGATGTAGCTATAAAATTAAAAGAAACTGCCGCAGAAATTGAGAGAATTTTCTCAGACCCAAATAGAAAGTTTAATACTTTAAAAGAAACTTACACATTAGATAAAATTGAAGTGTTAAGTGAATACACAGCCGCACTTATATTTAAAAAGAATACTGGTAAGAAAGCACTTGTGTTTGCTTATCATACTATGGCACAAGAAGGTAAGTGGCAATACTTCTTTCCAAAAGAAAGTCATACAGTTGGTATGAGTAGAGTTGCAGAACTTCTAAATCAAGTTGAACAATATAATTACTCTTATAATTTAAAAGAGATATCACAACCAAAACAGGAAATACCTGAAACTATTGATATAGATATTGACAATCTACCATTTTAAAATAAAATATTAGTATCGTGTAAACGGTTTGCAGGATTAGGTAGGACTTTGAGCAGGGGTTCTGCCTTTTCTTGTTATTTCTTCTTTATTGCGTCTCTAAGAGAAAATCCCATTAATGCTAAGAAAATAGTATCAAGCATGTTAAATGTTTCATCATTAATAATTCCCTGAGAATGAAGTACCACAGTTAGAATCATTAAAACTACAACAATATATGTTTTGTATCCATCTAAGTTAATACTTTTAATAAATTTAATAAATTTGTTATCTTCCATTATTTTTTTAATCTAAAGAATCCTATGATGTTCTTGTATCCATGTTTGTTAATTACACACTTCTGAACACCGTTCCAATTCTGTTCAAATACCTCAAGAGACATAAGTCCTGCTTTAACACAGATACCAACATGCCCATGAGGTCCAACACCTTGATTCCAAACAATGATGTCTCCTTCTTTTGCTATATCAAATAGTCCATTATTCTGTGTTTCAAAGTTTGGTTTTCTTTTAGCCATATCAAATAATTGAAATGCTGACATAACTGGAAACTCTCTAATTGGGTCTTTGATTTTATATACATCAACTAAGTATTGATTGAATAAATCGACACATTGCCCCGAGAAAGCTTTATCGTAATCTACTGTTTTATCTTGATATTTTTTAATAAATTGTTTTAGGTTCATACCTAATAAATAATATAGTTTTATGGTTTATAAAAGTGGGAGAATATGAATTGTATAGCCATTGCAAGACCGATACCGATAAAAATGTATTTCTGGAGACCTTCTATTTTCTTTTCAATGTTAGGAAGTTTGTATTTGACAACGTCATCTAAGTTTTCCTTGATGTTTTCAACCTTTTCTTCAAGCTTTGCCATTCTCTCCTCTAATTTCATAGGTTAAATATTATATGAACCATTGATTCTGATATGGTCATTTACGACAAATGTACCCCAAATTAAAACACCTGTATCAATTCCTGTTAAGAAAGTAATGTAATTTCCAGGTTCATTTAAAACTGGAGCACCTCTAACACCTGTTGCTGGATTTGCTCCTTGCGCCCCCACAAATCCTCCTATAGGAGTTTCAGCAGGATAACCACTTCTTGGTGCCATAGGTGTATTTACAGTTACGGCAGTACCCCAACTTCCGACATTTGTACATTTAATTTTGATTGTTAGTAATAATGTTCTTCCGTTAATTGTATAGCTTCCTGCATAAGGATTAGCAGCAAATGTTCCTGCACTTCCTGTTGAACCATAAAGGGTTGGGACATAAGATAAAACTCTTGTTTCAAAAATTGGTCTTTGAATTAAATTTGAAGTATCAAATGTAGGCACACTCCAAGTGTATCCTGCACCTGCTGATAGTGTTGCTGCGAATCTTCCAATATTTACCCAAGCAATAGTACTTGTAGTAACAGTACCATTTTGTAAATTTGCTTTAGCATTAGTTGCTGTTAAATTAAAATCACCCCATTGTGTAGCATAAGGTATTCTTGAAAAACCAATTACCATTCCGTCAGTTGAGTTATGCGAAAGATAAACAAACCAATCTAATTCATATCCTGCAAGTTCTGCACTTCCTGCGTTAGCCCAATTTGAACCTGCATTTATAGTTACAGATAAAGCAGATGTGATAGTTCTTATTACACCGTTAATCCTGACATATATTGGGTCTGATGCGGTTGCATCTGTACCCGCTAAAGTTTTTAAAGCGACTGTTAAGTTATTTGAAGAAACTGAAGGAACGATTTTACCGTTAATTAAGAATCCTTCAGGTGCGTTTAAATTTGAAAATGTATTTATTTTATGTTGTCCGTCTGCATCATGTTCAGTTGTGATGACATCATTGATTGCTTGAGCCCATACAACATCAGGAACAAATTCAACGATTGCTCCAATTGCATGTCCTTGTGCAGTTGTACCGCCAAGACCTCTAGTTAAACCTGTAACTGTTGAACCACTTACACCTGTAAAAGAAATGTATTCTGTTAAAAGTGGTGTTAAGTTTCCATTAACATCAATTCTATCTATAACTAGTATTCCAGGTATAGAAGCACTTGCTTGTAAGTCTGAAGAAACAGAAGTAGTAAAGGTAATAGTTCCTGTTTCACCTTGAGTTAAAGTATTTTGTAATACTTTGGATACTGCATTTTTTAAAGGTACATTGTATAAGTTTGCCATAACTAATTAATAATAAAGAAAAAATAAAATATCAAGTTATATTCTTAGACTTGATGATAATGAACCTTCAGGTTGTAGTGTTGCAGAAACCTTAATATCAGCCACTTCAAAGTTTACCTCAGTTGAAACTTGTGAGATTTCAATCTGTACATTCCTTCCTGTCTTGTATAGACTTGTCCATCTAATAATGTCTTGTGGTTGTGGTGCGATAATATTAGTGTTTGATTGACCCCAATTATGACTTCCCCATAGGTCTGTACCCCAACCTGTACCTCCAATAGTTCCTGATAATGCAAAAGATTTAGATGCTTGTTTAACAACTCCATCTCTACCTTCATAAATAATTGACACATTAATGTTTCCTGATACATCTCTGAATAATAGGTTTAACAGTTCAAGTGTTTTAAGTACTGACCAATTACCAAAGTCATCTCTTTTGGTCTTCATAGTTTTAACAATAGCAGTTCCACTATCAGATAGATAAAGTGTTGAGAAATCTCTAACAATACCATCATCACACCCTGCAAGGTAATTAACCTTACCATTGTCATCTGTATAACTTATCCATTGAGTGATACCAAATGGAGTAATCCAAGGACCCATGAAACATGCTCTTTCATAGTCATAGACAATAGTTTCTTTTCTTGATGGTACTGACATTAAATATTTATAGTCCATGTATCCTGCGGCAATAACAGGTAGGTCAGCGGCAGGTATGTTTTGAACATAAGGTCTAATTCTTGCTGATACTTCTGCAGTTCTAATTTGTGATAGATAACTTCTTTCACTACCAACAGTTTGCAATCCAAGTCTACCAAAGTAAAAGGTATTGTTTTGAATATTAACGATACTTCTAAAACTCTCGGCACCTTGTGGAGCAATGACTTGTGATTGTGGATTTAAGACTGAGTAGTTACCAATATCAACATAGGATAAAGTAACAAGGTAAACTGAGTTCTTCATGAATACCAAGATACCAGGTACAGATAAACCTCCTAATGCGGATTGTCCTATTACCTCAATACCTGTGATTTCATCACCACTATCAGGTGCAAGTTTAATAAATCCTCCACCATTCTGCCAATTAAATCTATCCTGATACGGATATTTTCCACTAATCATCACCATAGTTGGGTCGTTTTGAATACCTGCAATGATTAATCTGTCATCAAATCTTTTAATGTATTTAGCTTTAACACCTGCTGTAGTGTCATAGGTTGGGACAAAGACTGATGACTGTGGATTACCGCTATCTCTAAATGAGGTAACAGTTGGTCCAACAGTTGCAATAAGTGTTTCTTCACCTGCAAGTCCTGCGTATATTCCAAACCCTTTTAGGTTAATAGATGCAGTTGATGGCTGTGTCCAAGTTAGATTGACTGTGAAAAGACTTCTATCAAATGACATATTAGCAATCTGAACTGCAGCCGAAGGAAGAGTTTCACCTGTTTGTGATAGTGCTGTAACTCTGTAACTCCATGTTGCGGTACCAGAAGCCCCTGAAACATAGGTTACTGCTGTTAGTGATGGTCTTGAAATACCTGTATAAACAGTTAAGATCGGAAGAGCGTCGTGTAGGGAAAGTGTGTAGGA
>OGWM01000097.1_pt1 | contig 13145 bp, 17 predicted proteins | sample 1576041 | NCBI WGS metagenome assembly OGWM01 (sample SAMN07581538, study PRJEB24739) | freshwater metagenome | place: Singapore | collected 2015-01
GCAGTTATACCGAGACCCGTGGTCGTTAATAAAGTCAAGCAACAAGTAATCTCTTACGCAAAAAGCAAATTTGGGAGGAGAGTTCTGTGAGTTTTGTCGCACACGCACAGGCCCATGGCCTCATGGTTAATTATGTAATTCCAGATGGCAGATGGCACCGGGTTCCAACAGTAGATAAACCAAGAAAAAGAAACGGGGCATACGTCTATGACGGACAGAGCGGAGTGGTGAAGAACTGGGCAACCATGGATGGGTTTGCAAGATATGGAAAGGGGATTATCAAACAGATCGTACAGTTTGACGACGGTAGAGAAAGAAACGCGCGCGCCGCAAAACAAGCGATGGAATTAATCAAAAGCGCGACGGTCAGAACACATCCTTACTTGATTTCAAAAGGATTTCCGCGAGCCACGGGGCTGGTTGTTGGTGAAGAGCTCATCATTCCGATTCGTGACTATAAAACCCAGAAGATTACAGGTGCTCAAAGAATCAAGGAGAGTGGTGAAAAGCTATTCATTCCAGGCAGCCGCGCCAAAGGTTCGGTCTTTGTTCTAGGGAGGGGGTCTGAGTCTTGGTTAGTGGAGGGATACGCCACGGGCCTTAGTGTTGCGGATGCCCTGAGATATAAACCGGCGCAAGTTGTTGTGTGTTTCAGTGCGTCAAATTTGGGTTACGTAGCGGAGAGAATTGGAGGGAAAAGGTTTATCGTCGCGGACAATGACGCGTCGGGAACAGGCGAAAGAGTCGCAATAGCTAGCGGACTGCCTTGGGTCATGCCTGATACGGTCGGGCACGATGCAAATGATGTACATCAAGAGCAGGGAATTGTTGCGGTGCAGTCAATGCTTTCTAACCTGAATCTCGTTAAACGATTCGGATAGCATGTCGGATGCAACGGGTTCCGGTATGCCCCATAGTCGGCAGTGAAGAGCTAATGCTTGGGCCAGTGCGGCGGCGGCAACAGCCGGATGGTGGAATTGATGGGGTAAAGCCGACATGATGTCGGCAATTCCCTTTTGCATATCAATAAATTCTGATTTTCTCATGCGTCAATCATAACTTAATCCGAAGAAAATCAGATAATTCGGGCCGTAAACCATGCCAGCGGGGCCTTCGGGTGTGATTCGTTGGGCCTGTGCTGTGAGCATGGCGGCGTGCTGCAGCGGGTGTCGCCTTGATGGGGGATTGTGAACCTCGAAGGTTGTTTTTTTGCGTATCGACAAAAATTGTCGGCGCAGCTTTTCAAATTCAACGAAAGGATTTCCGACGGGCGCGATCATAAAAAAGGGTTTCACCATTTTGATGCCCTCGAACCGTGAACAACAATCGCAACGCTAGCGGCTGAAGGTTTCAAAGCGCCATCGCAAGCTACGCAATCGATACATTTTCGGCCGGTGGTATCTGACGGACAAGCAATCTCATTGAATTCGAGCGGTTCATCCTGGCGGCGTATGCGGTAGGTTCTCCAGCCCATTGAACGAGCAAGGTCTTGATCCTCTAGGCTTTCAACTGATGCCATGGTTAATTCGCGCATGGGTTGCGCCCATGGGTGTTTCCACTGATGGCTATAGCCCGTCCAGCCGTCCGCGCCTTCCAAAACCCTGAGCCAGTGCTGAAGCGGAATCATTGCAGGATCACCGGCGGCGCCCATCCTGACAACCCGGCCGGATACTATGCGGCGCATCATCGAAGGCTTGCGGCGCAAGTCCACATAACCTCCGCGGTGGTATGCGTGCCATATGCTGGAGGGTGCTTGTCCCCAGTTAACGTAGCAAGCGTCTCTGACGCTACAATCGCCACAAAAGGACCGATCCTCTCCGATTGATCGCGCCATAGTCGGGCTGATGTCCTCTCGAAGAATCCACGTTTGAATAAGGTTCCCGGTCTTGCGGTTGTCTGACTCAAGCGTGGCGATTCCGATCAACGGTGCGTTATCAATCGGGCTCTTGCCTCGGTAGAAAATAAAGCCGTTCATTGTTTGTTTTCCAGTAATGCGCGGACTAATTCCACCAAGCGCGGGAGTTCGCACTCGTAGGCTTGGAAAACAATCCCGCCACCATACGCTTTATTGTGGTACTTGCGGCCGCCGAGTTTATTCGCGGCCTTGATGACTCGTTGATATCGTTCGGATATGGTTAGTGCGCCATGGTCGGCGCCTTCGGGCTCCAGTGTCAGAAAATGGATTACGTGGCGCGGGTTGCCGTTTATGTCTGATCTGATTCTCTGAAAGTCCATGTTATCCCCTAATCTGATAGATAAATGAGCCCATATTGGTCACGGGCTCGCCGTGCTCAAGCATCCATTCGAATTGCTGGCGGTCGTGCTCTTCGATATCGTCAAGCGCCTGAAAGTGCTTCACGAAAGCGCCGGTCCTGGTGCTGCTAGTGTCGGTGCTTTCACGGTCGCCTAGGTAATGCAAAATAAATTCGCGCATGGTCATCTCCTCAAATGGTGCAGCAGCCACAGCAGGGCGCGTCAATACAACGGCCGGCGCGGTTTCGGTAATAGTCGCGGCCGCCGATCACAATATGATCGGAGCCTGCCAGGATGGCCGTCTTGGTGCGCGGGTTCCATAAAATCTGATCGCCGGGTTTGATGGGCTGTCCGGTTCGCTTGCAGCGTCCGGGTTTGCGTGCGGTCATTGTGATCATGTCGGTTACTCCAGGTCGAGCGGGTTGCGGGGTTCGTCAAGCGTGTCAAAACAATCCGGCGGAAGTGTCAAAACCTCGGTCTTGCCCGAGGCCGTGCTGTGCGAAAGCATTTCGATCCATGCCCCGTTCTCCATGTCGTTCAAGTGCCGCTCAGCATCATCGGCCCAGGCGTCAAGGTTGCGCGGATCGGTAGCGTGAAGCGGCCCAGCATCATCGACTTTAGTGGTGTTTTCAACCCATTGCTTGATCAGTGCAAGCCCCTTATGGTTTACCACGGCTCTCATGCTTTCCCCCTTTCAGCAAGTAGGCGATTGAATCGCCCGGTGATTACGACGCGTCCCCAGTCTGCCGGGTAGCAGGCAGCCCAGGCCAGCGCTTCCCGGTAGGTGTGCGCCTTGTGTGTATAGGTGCGATCATCAGATAGCACTCTGACGGTGAACGGCGCAAGGGTTGAAGCTAAGCGTTTAAGTTGTCGTTTCATGTGGTTCCCTCTGGTTACGGTGCAAAGTACACCCAAAGGCCCCCAGGCCGGGGGCTATTGGCTAGACTCTGTCAAACCACCAAGTGAAAATAAGGTCGACCGCATCGGCGGCCATCTGAGCGTGCTCGGCCGGGTTGTCACGGCGTGCAATCCGCGCAAGCCATTCCGCGACATAAGCAAGCTCAAGCTTTTGCACGATATCGTCAGATAAGTACTTGCTAGCGGTGCCGGTGCTCAATTGCGCGGCGGCGCGCAAGTGTTCCGCCGTTGGTTCGTCGTACAGTTTGCGCTCGGCGCGTTTAAGGTCGGGTGTCATTTCATCATCTCCAAAATAAAAAGCCGAGGCCCCGGGCTGATTACGCGCCAACAGTCAGCGATGCAATAAACGCATCGGCAGAAGCGATCTCGCGTTCGATTTGTTTAACGTAGTAGTGCGCCTCATGGTGACTAACGCGACCCTTGAGAGCAAGATCAAGAAGTTTTGAAGTGTGATAATTACAAAGCGAACCATAGGCCAGCAAAGCCCCGGATTTTGCAAGTCCAGAGTCCACAACAGCGCGAATGCGTTCGTCGGACTCTAGGCGCTTGGCCATAATTCCGTTCGGGTTCCAAAGGTGAAAGCGAACCTTGTCTTTGTTGCTCCACGATGGAAGACATTTTTGTGCGGTCTCAGTGACTAACTTGAATCTCTCGGTCATGTCATTTGCCCCTTGATAGTGTGCGCTTGATTGCGCCTCACAACAGGTACAACGGCTATGTCCTATTGTCAGTTGACCCCAAAAGGCTAATAACTGACAAATGGCAGTCAATAGCAAACAAACGGTTGACTGTCACCGACAAACGGTCATAATACGTTCTGTTTTTGTTCATATGAGGGAAAAGGATGGCAGGGCTACCAGAGTCGGCGTTGAGGGCAATCGAGCGGGGAGTGCCTGCGGATAGGGTACTTATGCCTGAAGTTGACCTTACGCCTAAGCAAAGGCAGTTCGTCCGAGGGTTAGCCGAGGGTATGAGCAAGCGTGACGCATATGTGAGCGCATATGACGCAAAGGCGGATAGTCGATCGGCCGGGATAACCGCATGCACCATAGCGGCTAATCCAAAGATACAGTTAGCCCTTCAGCAACAAAAGGCAGTCGAGCGGCTAAGGTATTCGCAAAACCCTCTTCAGATCCGGTCTTTCGTCGTTGACTCCCTGCAACACGAAGCCAGAACGGCTCAGCGGCCCGCTGATCGACTGCGCGCGCTCGAATTGCTGGGCAAGCTTGCGGATGTCCAAGCATTCGAGACCAAGTCCATCATCGAGCACCGAACGGCATCGGATACTAGGGCGAAGCTAGCGGAAAAGCTACGGCGTTTGACGATCGATGTCGAAGTCACGGAGGCACACGCACACGCGCACACAGACGCACGCGCGCACGAGGCGAACCCCACCCCGGGGGAGGGGGCACAAGTGGGCGGCGGGCTCGGCGGCGGCGCTAGGTCTAATAATCCCCACGAATCGCACGAATCATCTGAGGGGGCACCCCTTGATTCGCAATTGTGCCATGTGGCGCAATTGGAGGATGGTGAAGAGGCCCCCCTTGAAAATAATGTGGGTTCCCATATGGTGAGGAAACCTATATGGCAAGATCCTAAGAGATGGTATGCGGAGACTATGGGGGAGGTGCCAAAGATTGAATGGGCGCCCAGGGAGGATGCTAGGGATGAAGTGCAGAAGAGGTTGAAAGATGACGAAGGCGGAAGCTAAGGTCTACTTGGCGGTAAAGACTTGGTGGGAGCTTTATCATTTTTCGCCGACGTATGACGATATACGGTTTGTGCTATTGCAGGAAAGCAAGAGTAACGTGCATAGGCTTGTAGTGAGTTTGTGCAAACAGGGGTATTTGAAAAGGATACCGGGGAAGTCTAGGAGTATTAAGGTGGTGAAGAAGAAAGATGGACCTTAGGGAGTTGGCTAAAGCGGCGCGGGGAAAGCTTCATTTGCTGACAAATGAAGAGCAGGAGCTTTTGTTGATGGAGCTAGAAGAGCTGGAGATCAAGGATGACAAGGAGCGATGCCGTAATAGTTATATAGCCTTTGTGAAAAAAATGTGGCCGGGGTTTATACCTGGGCGGCACCATGACATCGTGGCGAAAGCATTTGAAGATGTAGTTAATGGGAAGACTAAAAGATTAATTATTAATATGCCGCCTCGGCATGCTATACTCACTAGCATGAAGGTACCTACTTTAAGCGGCATGAAAACCATGGCTGACCTAGAGGTTGGCGATTTTGTGTTTGGGCCTGACGGACAACCTGTAAAGGTGGTCGGCAAGTCAGAGGTATTTAAAGACCGGGTGCTTTATCAAGTAACAACTGATGACGGTGCATCCATAACTGTTGATGGTGAACATTTATGGACGGTTAGGTTGAACAGAAAACGTAATGTGTACCGTGACTACACAACCGAACAATTGTGGCGTAGGCAAAACGGCGAGGTTTTGCGGACAAAGCGTTCTAGTCAAGCAGAGTTTGTAAAAGGAAAGACGCAGAAAAACCCGCGCTTACCCATGCTTCCGGCGGTCAGTCCTGTCGAGTATGAAGAAAAACCATTGCTTATTGATCCTTATGTACTTGGTGTATGGCTAGGTGATGGGTCAAAAAGCTCCGGTGTAATTTCATGCCATGAAAAAGATGCTGTGTTTATAAGACCTGAAATTGAGCGCCGGTATTACAAGACAACGGATCAGGTAACGAAACATACGTTTGGCATTCTGGGTTTGCAGGCTCAATTAAAACAACTTGGCCTCTATGGCAATAAAACCATTCCACGGGATTACTTAGAAGCTTCTCCAAAACAAAGGCGCGAGTTATTAAAAGGATTGATGGATACAGACGGCAATGTATCTAAAAAAGGCCAATGTTTTTTTGCTCAAAGCAACAGAGCGTTTATTGAGCAAGTAGCCGAATTAATACGAAGCCTTGGTGTTAAGGCAAGTATCCTTGAATCAGAAGCCAAGATTGGCGACAAAAGCTACGGCAAGTCTTGGAAGATTTCCTTTTACGCCCATGACATTTTTACGTTGCCACGCAAAGAAGATCGAACATTAAAAAATGAACGGACGTTTGGACGATACATATCAATTCAAAAGCTTGATACGACCGGAAATACGCAGTGTATTAAGGTAGACAGGCCAGACGGATTATTCTTGGCTGGTGACGGTTACATCTGCACCCACAACACCAAATCGGAATTTGCGAGTTATTTATTACCAGCTTGGTTTTTGGGTAAATATCCGGATAAAAAAGTTATTCAAACTTCACATACTGCGGAATTATCTGTTGGGTTTGGTAGAAAGGTAAGAAACTTAATTGATTCGGAAATGTATCATCATATATTTGATGATGTGAAGTTAAAGGCTGATAATAAATCTGCTGGACGCTGGGCTACAAATAAAGGTGGCGAATATTTTTCTATTGGTGTAGGTGGATCAGTAACAGGAAAAGGCGCCGATTTATTAATTATTGATGACCCACATTCTGAACAAGAGGCTAAGCTAGCAGCCCATAAGCCAGATATATTTGATTCAGTATATGAGTGGTATACGTCCGGCCCTAGACAGCGATTACAACCTGGTGGGGCCATTATAATAGTTATGACACGCTGGTCATTAAGGGATTTAACGGGTCAGGTAATCAAAGCAAGTCAAACGAGAGGCGGGGATGAATGGGAGGTTATTGAATTACCCGCGATATTACCGTCAGGAAAGCCTATGTGGCCCGAGTTTTGGCCGCTGGAACAATTATTAGCGTTAAAAGATGAATTACCGGTAAGCAAATGGAATGCTCAATATCAACAACAGCCAACTTCTGAAGAAGGTGCGATTGTAAAACGGGAGTGGTGGAGAATATGGGAGAAAGAAAAACCACCGGCTTGTGATTTTTTAATCCAAAGTTGGGATACTGCATTTTTAAAACATAATCGCGCCGATTTTTCTGCCTGTACGACCTGGGGAATATGGACAAATGAAGACGGAGATACGAATATTATTTTGTTAGATGCATTTAAAGAGCGATATGAGTTTCCAGAATTAAAACAAAAAGCTTATGAGACCTATATGGAGTGGCAACCGGATGTGTTTTTGATCGAAGCCAAAGCCGCAGGAAGTCCTTTAGTGTTTGAATTGAGAAGAATGGGTATTCCTGTCAGTGAATTTACTCCAACGAAAGGTAATGACAAGATTGTGAGGATGAATGCTGTAGCTGATTTGTTTGCATCAGGAAGAATTTGGGCGCCCGAGAGGAAATTTGCTGACGAAGTGATTGAAGAAGTGGCGGCTTTCCCTGCCGGAGAACACGATGACTTGGTGGATAGCACGACACAGGCCCTTTTACGGTTCAGGCAAGGCGGCTTTTTAAGCCTACAATCCGATTTTGAAGACAAAGACCCCGTGTTTCACCGCAAAGTCGCTTATTACTAGGAGTATTCATGGAACCAGCATTGTATCCGGCGCCACTTGGCTTAGATGCTATTGAAGAACCGATGGATTTAGAGATTGAAATTGAAGATCCGGAGTCTGTTGCGATAGGAATAGATGGTGTAGAGATTATCTTGGAGCCAGAGAAGGAATCTCCAGAGGATTTTGATGCCAATCTTGCTGAATACATCGATGATAGGGAGCTTGCGTCCCTTGGAAGCGATTTAATTCAAGATTATGAGACTGATAAGTCATCAAGAAAAGATTGGATTGATACTTATGCTGATGGATTGAAGTTATTGGGCCTGAAATACGAGGAGAGAACCGAACCGTGGCCCGGGGCATGTGGCGTTTTTTACCCAATTCTTTCTGAAGCGGCGGTTAGATTCCAAGCAGAAAGCATCATGGAGACCTTCCCTGCATCGGGTCCAGTTAAGACTCAGATTATTGGATCTTTAACGAAAGAAAAAGAAGACGCAGCCGAAAGAGTTAAAGATGACATGAACTGGCGTCTAACAGAGCAGATGCCCGAATACAGACCGGAGCATGAAAAGATGCTTTGGTCCTTGGCTTTAGCAGGATCAGCCTTTAAAAAGGTCTACTACGATCCTTCTTTAGGAAGGCAGGTATCAATGTTTATACCTGCTGAAGATATTGTTGTGCCATTTGGCGCAAGTGATTTAAGAAGTGCCCCGAGGATTACGCACATCATGCGTAAGACGGAGAACGAAGTAAGAAAGCTTCAACACGCAGGATTTTATAGGGATGTTGATTTAGGGGAACCCACAACATCTTTGAGTGAGGTAGAAAAACGCAAGGCCGAAGAAGAGGGCATGTCGGCCACCATGGATGATCGGTACAGAATTCTTGAGATCCATGCCGAGTTAGATCTTGCGGGATTTGAAGACGAGGATAATGACGGCCCCACGGGAATTGCGCTGCCTTATGTGGTAACGATTGATGAAGGCACAAATAAGATCCTGGCTATCAGAAGAAACTGGTACGAAGACGACCCTCTGAAATTAAAGCGAATGCATTTCGTCCATTATCCATATATTCCGGGATTTGGATTTTATGGTTTTGGGCTGATTCATCTTGTTGGTGCTTTTGCGAAATCAGGAACTTCGTTAATCAGACAGCTTGTGGACGCAGGCACATTAAGTAATTTACCGGGCGGCTTGAAGTCAAGAGGTCTAAGAGTCAAAGGTGACGATACGCCAATCGCCCCAGGAGAATTCAGGGACGTAGATGTTCCGTCAGGATCGATCAGGGACAACATTCTCCCGCTTCCTTATAAGGAACCAAGCCAAGTTTTATTTCAACTGCTTCAAACAATTGTCGCAGAAGGAAGAAGATTCGCCGCCACGGCTGATATGCAGATATCAGATTTATCTGCCAATACCCCCGTAGGAACAACGCTTGCTGTATTAGAGAGAACCTTAAAAGTGATGTCTGCTGTACAAGCAAGGCTTCATTACTCGATGAGGCTGGAATTTAAATTACTCGCAGCAATTATCAGAGACTACACACCCGCAGAATATGCTTACGATGTGGATTCACCAACCGGTCGGATGATCAAACAAGCCGATTACGATATGGTGGATGTAATACCTGTATCAGATCCTAATGCAACAACCTTAGCTCAAAGGGTCACACAGTATCAAGCAGTGCTTCAGTTAGCTGCTCAATCGCCACAGATTTATGACATGCCGGAGTTACACAAGCGTATGTTGGAGGTCTTAGGTATTAAGAATATTGATAAGTTAATACCTGCTGCAAAAGCGGATCAACCACGAGACCCTGTTTCAGAGAACATGGCCATATTGAATATGCAGCCTGTTAAGGCTTTTATGTATCAAGATCACCAAGCTCATTTGGCTGTACACACAGCAGCTATACAAGATCCTTTGTTAAGACAGCAGGTTCAACAAAACCCCATGGGCGGTCAAATGATGGCGGCGGCCATGGCGCATATCAATGAGCATATGGCGTACTTATACCGACAACAACTAGAGCAACAACTTGGCGTCCCCTTACCGCCACCCGATACACCACTTCCTGAAGACTTTGAAGTTGAAATTTCAAGGTTAGCAGCAAGAGGCGCCCAACAGTTGCTACAACAACACATGGCAGAGTCGCAACAACAACAAGCCCAACAACAACAACAAGACCCACTAATACAAATGCAACAAGCTGAGTTGGCCCTCAAACAAGCAAGAGAACAAAGAGAGGCTCAAAAAGACCAAGCCGATATTGCTTTAAAAACGCAGGCCCAACAAGACAAGGTAAGACTTGAGGAAGAGAGGATCCGAAGTATGCAGCAAATTGCTGAACAGAATATCGCCTCAAAAATGATTGATAAGGCAACCGATATTTATCGCGAAAAACAAACCGAGTTTAGGAGGCGGTAATGGATTTTGCAGAAGCCGTTTCACTAGAAATTAACAAACAAATTCGCTATGCGGAAGAACAGCTTTCACAAGGAAGCATGAAATCTTTCGAGGATTACAAATTCGTCTGCGGTCAGATTCAAGGTCTGCTGATTGCAAGACGCATCAATGAAGACCTTGCAAATCGCATAAGGGATGATAATGACTGAAGAAGCAACGCAGTTGCCCGAACCCACGGGATACAGGATGTTGTGTGCATTGCCTGAAGTAGAAGACAAATTCACAAACGGTATTTTAAAACCCGACGCCCTTGCAAAGGTTGAAGAATTTAGCACCGTCATTTTATTTGTCTTGAAACAAGGGCCTGATTGTTACAAAGACACGCAAAAGTTCCCAACAGGGCCATGGTGCAAGGAGGGTGATTTTATCTTGGTCAGGGCCTATTCAGGAACCCGATTCAAGATTCACGGAAGAGAGTTTCGATTAATTAACGATGACACTGTTGAAGGTGTTGTTGAAGACCCACGCGGATATAGCCGCGCATAAAGGAAAAATTATGTCAGAAGAGAAGTTTGAATTTGAAATCGAAGGCGAACCTACAGAAATTGAGATTGTGGATGACCGCCCCGATGAGGATAAAAATACAACACCGCTGAAATCAGATCCATCAGAAATCCCTGATGATGAGATTAAGCAGTATTCAGAAAACGTCAAAAAACGCATTCAACATTTAAAGCATGGTTACCACGACGAACGCCGAGCCAAGGAAGAGGCTCAAAGAGAACGTGAAGCAGCCATTGCTTATGCAAAACAAATCGCAGATGAGAATGCAAAGCTCAAGGAAAAACTAACCACAGGTGAAAGCACGTTAATCAAAACGATGCAATTTGCCACGGAAAAAGAACTTTCTGAAGCTGAAAGACAGTTCAAAGAGGCTTTAGAAAGCCAAGAGTCGGAAAGGATTTTAGCGGCGCAAAAGGCTTTAAATGTAGCCATGCTCAAATCAGATAGGGTAAAAAGCTTTAAACCGCCCTTGCCAAATGAGCAAACACCTGTTTATAATCCGCCACAGAATACTTATCAAGACCGCAAGGCTGAAAAATGGAAGTCTGATAATCCATGGTTTGGACAGTCAGGCCAGCCCGGTGTTGATGATGAGATGACATTCTTTGCCATGGGCCTGCATAAGAAACTGACTCGGGAAAATGGCGATCAATATGCTCTCACTGATGAGTATTACGAGAAAATAAATTCTCGCGTAAGGGAAAAATTTCCCGAGTATTTTGGCTATCAGGACGAGCCAAAACAAAAACGCCCTGCATCGGTGGTTGCCCCGGCAACGCGCAGTTCGCCACCTAAAAAATTGAGACTGACGCAGTCAGAGGCTAATACAGCCAAAAGACTCCAAGTGCCGCTGGAAGAGTACGCTAAACAGGTTGCCAAACTACGCATGGAAGGAAAGATATGAGCCGCGAATCTCGTGAAACCCGCGAAACATCGGAGCGTCCAAAACAATGGAAGCCGCCCAGCTCATTACCCGATCCTACGCCTCGTGATGGATGGAAACATCGTTGGGTCAGAACTTCAATTCTGGGACAAACCGACGCAAGAAATGTAGCCACCCGGCACCAGGATGGATTTGAGCCATGCAAATGGGAAGATTATCCAGAGGTATCCCGAGCCCTGCTCGCAGCCGGACCGCAAACCGGAAACATTGAAATTGGCGGATTGATGTTATGCCGAGCACCGATTGAAATGACTGATCAGCGTAATAACCATTACCTGAAACAAGCCAACGATTGGATGCAAAGCGTAGATAATAGTTTTATGAGAGAAAACGACCCAAGGATGCCGTTATTCAATGACAGACGCTCCGAGGTTCGATTCGGTAAACGATAAATTTTTAGGAGTTAAACATGGCTTACCCGACGATCTCAGGCCCATACGGTCTGCGTCCGGTCAATTTGATCGGCGGTCAGGTATTTGCCGGAGCCACTCGCCAGCGTCGGATCGTAAACTCCAGCGCAAGCTCAATTGGCTTTGGTGATCCTGTGAAGTTTGACAGCAACGGATGCGTTGTTGTTTGTACAGAAACAACTGCTGCCCCGACCACTGGTTTTGCCGGTGTGTTTATGGGCGTCACGTTTGTTTCGTCCGTAACTGGTCAACCAACCTTCTCACAAGCTTGGATTTCCGGCACAGCAATTGCAAGCAATACCAACATCGTTGCTTACATCTGCGAAGATCCGGATCAGTTGTTCCAAGTTTGCGGTGTAAGTGGAACGACGGTTGTTTCAACAACCTCTGGTTTCACCTATACCGATGTTGGTTTAAACGTGTCCATGGTGGCAAACACTTTGAATACGACAACTCGTGATTCGCGTTATGCAGTGGATATTGCTTCAGGCGCAGTAACAGCAACTTTGCCGTTGCGTGTTGTTGATGTTGTCCCCGATACAGCATTTACCTATAGCGGTACGGTGTACTACCCAGAAGTGATTGTGAAATTCAACGCGCCACACGCAATTTCAACCTCCACGTCAACAAGTTCAGGCGGTATTACCACGACAACCACGACAACCACGGTTCTTACGGGCGGTCATGCCTATAACAACCCAGTTGGACTGTAAGGGGAATATAAATGGCTATTTCACGCGCACAACTACTGAAAGAGCTGCTCCCCGGCCTGAATGCATTGTTCGGCCTGGAGTATGCACGTTATGGTGAAGAGCACAAAGAGATCTACGAAACGGAGACCTCTGAGCGCTCATTTGAAGAGGAAACCAAGCTGTCTGGATTCTCCGCCGCTCCGGTGAAGAACGAAGGCTCTGCGATTGCTTATGACAACGCGCAGGAAGCTTGGACGGCTCGCTACACCCATGAGACCATTGCTATGGGCTTTTCAATCACGGAAGAAGCGATTGAAGATAACCTGTACGATAGCCTCAGCTCACGGTATACCAAGGCACTGGCACGCGCCATGTCCTATACCAAGCAAGTAAAAGCGGCGGCTGTATTGAATAACGGGTTTGCCGCTACTGTGACTTATGGTGACGGCCAGCCCCTGTTCTCAACAGCACATCCTCTTGTATCAGGTGGCACTAACAGCAACACACCATCCACTCAGGCTGACTTGAATGAAACGTCGTTGGAAAACGCCGT
>OGWM01000098.1_pt1 | contig 13114 bp, 10 predicted proteins | sample 1576041 | NCBI WGS metagenome assembly OGWM01 (sample SAMN07581538, study PRJEB24739) | freshwater metagenome | place: Singapore | collected 2015-01
TTTTTTCAAGCAGAAGACGGCATACGAGATCATAGCCGGTGACTGGAGTTCAGACGTGTGCTCTTCCGATCTGTTTCCCAGTCACGATAAAGTTCACAGATGAAGGTCTGCCCATCATTAGGCGTACTCGTTGGATTGTTTCGCTCTGAACTAGTGATGATTAGTTGATCAAGATTCTTGCCAGCAAATGCGCATGAAGTTGTGCGCGTTGCAGGCACTTTGATCTCGTGGGTAAGCGCGAAGTTATTGCGAGTGTCGTAGCGACGGATGGCGCTGCCGTTATAGAAAGCAATCCACAATCCATCCTCGGTATCAATGCACATTCCATCGGGATATCCATCTTTGGTATCGAATGAAACCGCCATTCTGCGATTTGTTACTCCATCTTCAGAGAAATCAAATGCATCAACGCCAAAATTTAAAGTGTCGATGTAATACATGGTGCGCCGATCTTTGCTCCACGCTAAACCGTTGCTAATGCTTGTGCCAGGTACAAATTTCTTCAGCTCTTTGCTAGCTCCCTTTAATCGATAGAGCGCACCATGCCCACCTTCTTCGGTATATGACATGGAGCCAAGCCACAAATCACCAAACGGATCTACCTTCGCATCGTTCCAACGCATGGGTAGTTCATCTTTTTCTGCACGCGATACAAAATGTGTAAATTCTTTACCGTCATAAAGAACTGGACCACTTACGGTTCCAAGTAAGTTCTTTCCAGATTGAGTCGGGATGACAAAACCAATGTGCTCAGATACTTCATACTCACTTGCTTGACCGGATTCAAGATTGCGCGAGAGAACTTTCTTTCCTTCGATATCTACCCATTGAATGTCAGAGTGAGTAGGACCCGATGAGACTGGTCCTTCGCCGAGGATGCACTGGCGCTTATCGAAGATTTCTAGAGGTAATTGAGTGACTGCCATTTTCGAATAGTAGCGTGAGTAAACTTAAAGCGTGAGAGCCTTCGTGATCAGTAGCCCCAATAACGGCGCTGTCATTGATGTTGCTGAACCACAGGTTGGTGCGCGCGACCTATTAATTCAAGTTTTGCGCGCTGGCATCTGCGGAACTGATGTCGAATTCTTCACGGGACATATGGCTTATCTGGAAAGCGGCGATGCCGCCTTTCCACTTCGCATTGGCCACGAATGGTGTGGCACTGTAATTGGTGTTGGTGAAAATGTAGATAAAAAATGGATTGGCAAACTAGTTACGAGTGACACGATGTTAGGTTGCCAGAATTGCGATCGTTGCAAAACCGGATATCAATACTTATGTGCAGATCGCGATGAAGTTGGAGTGCGACGTGGATTTCCTGGAGCATTGGCAGAGCGATTAGTTGTTCCAGAATTTGCAGTATACGAATTACCCAGCGATATGGATCCTGCAATTGGTGCAATGGCCGAACCAACTGGGAACGCACTCAGAACGGTAGATGCTGCACATATCAAAGCTGGTGAACGATTACTGATCTTTGGACCTGGAACTATTGGATTACTGTGCGGATTAATTGCACAGAGCCGCGGAATTGAAGTTCACATTGTTGGAATTGAGGAGAAATCTCTTACATTTGCAGCGCAATTTGGTTTTGCCGGTGTTCACACGACGGCCAATATTCCTGCGCTTACTTATCACGCTGTTATTGATGCAACCTATAGCAGTGATATCCCAACACTTGCTTTAGATTACGTAGAACCCGGAAGGCATGTGGTGCTGATTGGAATTTCCGGCACTCCGAGCACCATTGATAGTCGAACTCTTATCTTGAAAGATATTAAGTTAACTGGGATTTTGAGCGCATCTCCAGGGTTAAAAGGCGCAATTGAATTGCTTGGCAAGGGTGCGATTGATCCACGTCCACTCATTGCACATGTAGTGCCACTTGAGAAGGTAAGCGATATGTTGAGCGGCAATCGAACAGGAATTTCGGGGGATGGACCAAAAATCCATATTGCGCCATGAAGAAGTTACTTATTTTGTTGCTTACTCTCTTACTAACTTCTCCAGTGAGTGCCGCTCGCGCTGAAGACAAGCCACTGACTGTGATGTCACGCAATCTTTATTTAGGCGCGGACGTTGGAGTTGCGCTGCAACTAATTCCAAATCTTCCTGCCGCCGCCCAATTTATGTGGAAACAAGTACAGGAAACAGATTTTTCCAAGCGTAAAGCTATTTTGGTTGAAGAGATTCAATCTGAATCTCCTGATGTGATCGGCTTACAAGAAGCCACCATTTGGTATTGCAAAGCTCAGCCGTGGAGCAAAAAGGTAGAGGTTTTTAATTTCACCAATGAGCTTCTCGATTCACTGGATGGCAAGTACATGATTGCTGAAAAGGGTGGAATTAAAGCTTTTAACCCTGGTTATTCGATTGGGCCAATTCCATTTTTAACTCGCGTAAATGACGCAAAAACATTTCAACCTCTCTTTGGACAAGATCACGCTGATTGTGGATTCCAAATTGGAGATGCACTTCTGATTAAAAGTGAGTTGAAGCAATATGTAAATCAAGTCGGAAACTCTGAATACGATGCAGTGTATAAAGTGGTTCCAACGCTGATGGAGATCTATCGCGGCTACACCTGGGCAGATATCACTGTGCAAGGCGCTAATGTGCGCTTTGTTTCAACCCACCTTGAATCGCTCTGGGACCCAAATAAAGTTCCCAAAGCTGCAGATCAAGCGAGGCAGTTAGTGAAAGATTTAGCGGTAACCAAGTCTCCGATTGTTGTTATTGGTGACTTTAACTCCGATCCACGCGATCCACGCCAAAAGGGATATCCAAATCCAGGTGAACAACCAACTGCCAGTAAATCTTGTCCTGCCGGATCTCTGCAATGCAACGCTTACAAAATTATGCGAAAAGCTGGCTTTACCGATTCAGGTCCTGATGCAAGTGATCCGGCAACTTATTCATGGGGAATGAACGCGCTATTAACTGGCCCTGATCCAGAGCGGAAAAAAGCTGCAGCGAAAATGGGCAATAAGTTTGGTTTTACCGATCGACTCGATTACATCTTTGTAAAAAATGGCGTCAATGTTTTAACTTCAAAAATTATTGGGCAGGAGCCACCTTACGGAACCGATCACGCTGGCGTCGTAACTTCTCTTGTCATCACTGCCCAAGGTTCCACTGTAAGTAAGGCACTTGATTCACACGCTAGATTTCCTATTACATTCTGGCAAGGTGTCGGTGTTCTCTTGTTAGCTTTGATTGCTTGGCGGATTGTTCGTCGCATTCGAAAGCGCCGCACTTAGCGATGGCTTCTAATTGGAGCGGAAATATCTCATTTGGTGAGAGTGCATATTTTGAACCGCGGTCTATTGATGAGTTACAAGAATTAGTATCAACACACCAAAAAATTAGAGTTCGCGGATCTGCACACTCTTTTAACTCCATCGCTGATACCAATTCAATTGCAATCAATCTTGCTCAACTCCCCAAAATCTTCAAAATAGATAGTGATAGGAAAGTCGTAGAAGTATCTGCAAGCCTGAAGTACGGAGACTTTATACCTGCCTTACATCAACAAGGATGGGCGCTCTCAAATCTAGCTTCGTTGCCACATATATCTGTCGGTGGTTCAGTAGCTACAGCAACTCATGGTTCTGGAATCGCAAATCAGAACTTGGCATCTCACGTGAGTGCAATTCACTATATTGATGGAGCAGGAAAGTTTCACTCGGTATCTAGCGATGACGCACAATTCAAAGGATTAGTTGTTGGCCTTGGATTAACTGGAATCGTTACGAGTTACGAGTTGAAGATTGAACCTTCCTTCAATGTTCGCCAAGTTATTTATGAGAACGTATCCGACCGTGAACTTCAAGAAGCGTTCGACCACATTATGGGATCTGCTTATAGCGTCAGTTATTTCACTGATTGGTCAGCCAGCAATCTAGGAAATCTATGGTGTAAGTTCAAAGATATTGAAGAAATTCCAGACCAGATTGCTCATGCTTTACCAGCACGGACAAAATTGCATCCGATCTCTGGAATTGACCCAGTTGCAGCGACAGAACAATTTGGAGAAGTTGGACCATGGTTAGATCGATTGCCACACTTCAAATTAGATTTCACGCCAAGTGTGGGAGATGAAATCCAAAGCGAATTCTTCGTGGCACGAAATCGCGCCCCCGAAGTCATTGCACTTTTTAGAAAACTTGCACCTACTTTCAATCACATGCTCTGGATTTCTGAGTTACGGACAATTGCAGCTGATGATTTATGGATGAGCACAGCTTTTCAGCGAGATTCTGTGGGTTTTCATTTCACCTGGAAGAAATCTAATTTTGATCCCGAAGTTGTTAGAAATATCGAAAACCATCTCAAACCATTTAACTACCGCCCACATTGGGGAAAAATGTTTTATGCAGATTCCCAATATCTCAGCAGCGTCTATCCCATGCTAGAAAAATTTTTGGCTCTCACTTCTGAGATTGATCCGCGCGGCAAATTCACCAACGCTTTTACAGATACCCTGATCGCAGGTAAACTCACCACACAAGGAGACGTCGCATAGCCCGGTCGAGTGCGCCTCACTGCTAACGAGGTAAGGTGTAAAAGCCTTCGAGAGTTCAAATCTCTCCGTCTCCGCAGAGAAATGAAAGGTTCCGTTCATGCCAAACTCTGAAGACAAATATGTCATTGGCGTGGATTATGGAACTTTGTCGGGACGCGCACTCTTAGTACGCGTATCTGACGGAGCTGAAATTGCAACATCCGTATTTGAATACCCACATGCAGTCATTGAAGATACTTTGCCTGCAAGTGGGGCAAAACTTCCGCCAGATTGGGCGCTGCAAGTTCCTGCAGATTATGTAGAAGTTCTAAAGCGCACTGTTCCTGATGTTTTGAAATCTTCGGGCATTAATCCTGCGCAGGTTATTGGAATTACCACCGATTTCACTGCTTGCACGATTTTGCCAGTTAAAAACGATGGAACTCCGCTATGCGAATTACCTGAATTTAATAAGAATCCGCATGCCTATATCAAGCTATGGAAACATCACGCTGCACAACCACATGCAGATCGCATCACCGAATTGGCACATGCTCGCAAAGAGCCATGGATCAAGCGATACGGAGGAAAAATTTCTTCTGAGTGGGAGTTTGCAAAAGCGCTACAACTTCTTGAAGAAGCTCCCGAAATTTATAACGCGATGGATAAATGGGTTGAGGCAGCAGATTGGATTATCTGGCAGCTCTGTGGAAAGTATGTACGCAATATCTGTACTGCTGGATATAAAGGACAGTTGCAAGATGGTGCTTATCCAAGCCGCGAATATTTGGCAGCGCTCAATCCTTTATTTGAAAACTTTATTGCTGAAAAACTTGAGCACGAAATCGGTCAACTGGGTGCGCTAGCTGGAACGCTCACTGCAGAAGCTGCGCAGTGGACTGGGCTGCCAGAAGGTATTGCTGTTGCAGTTGGCAATGTTGATGCACACGTGACATCGGCTGCTGCGAATGCAGTTAATCCTGGTCAGATGGTGGCAATCATGGGAACTTCGACATGTCACGTCATGGTCTCTGAAAAGTTTGCTGAAGTTCCCGGTATGTGTGGAGTTGTTGATGGTGGAATCATCAGCGGCAAATTAGGTTATGAAGCAGGTCAATCAGGCGTTGGCGATATTTTCGGTTGGTTTGCCAATAACTATGCACCAGCAACCTATGTTGCAGCAGCTGAAAAAGCAGGCATTGATATTCACACCTATCTTTCGCAATTAGCAAGCAAGCAACCAGTTGGAGCACATGGATTGGTTGCACTTGATTGGCAGAGCGGAAATCGTTCCACCCTTGTAGATCATCAACTTTCTGGTCTTATCGTGGGAATGACGCTTGCCACTAAACCTGAAGAAATTTATCGAGCCATCGTTGAGTCCACTGCTTTTGGCGCTCGCAAGATTGTGCAGACTTTTAACGAATCAGGTGTGCCAGTAAAAGAATTTATTGCAGCAGGCGGCCTCATTAAAAATAGTTTTGTCATGCAAATTTATGCTGATGTTTTAAATATGCCAATCACCATTATTCGCTCTGCACAAGGTCCTGCGCTTGGATCTGCAATTCATGCTGCTGTTGCAGCTGGTGCTTATCCAGATGTTGTCTCTGCAGCAGCGGCCATGGGTGGAGTTGCACAAGAGTCGTACCAACCGATTGCAGCACACGCCAAGATTTATGACGAGCTTTATCAGCATTACAACACCCTTTATGAAGACTTCGGCCACAATGGTGCAATGCATTCACTTCGCGCTATTCGTGACCGCGCTCTGGCAGGATCTCATTGATGAGCGGCGATATTCGTAGCCATATCTGCAAGTTAAATATTGATTTGCAGCGTTATGGGCTTGTGGCATGGACTTCCGGAAATGTTTCAGAACGCCTATCTGATGGAAAGAGCTTCATCATCAAACCAAGCGGCGTGCACTATGAAGAGTTAAAACCTGCTCAATTAGTGATTTGCGATCTTGATGGCAATGTTATTGAAGGTGATTTAGCTCCTTCTAGCGATGCAAAGACACACGCTTATATTTATCGACACATGAATCACATCAATGGAATCGTTCACACGCATTCAAATTACGCAGCAGCTTGGGCCGCTATTCACAGCGCTATTCCATGTGCTCTGACTGCGATGGCCGATGAATTTGGTGGCGAGATTCCACTTGGTCCTTTTGCGCTGATTGGCGGAGAAGAAATTGGAAAAGGTGTCGTTGAGACTCTCTCGGGTCATCGCTCTACTGCTGTGTTAATGAAGAACCACGGCGTATTTACAATCGGAAAGAGCGCAGTCGCTGCGGTGAAGTCAGCGGTGATGTGTGAAGATGTTGCAAAAACAACTTGGATTGCAAAAACTATGGGGACCTTGCAAATTCTTGATCAAGCCAGCATTGATAAGTTATACGACCGCTATCAAAACGTTTACGGTCAACCTGCTAAATAGCGTTACGAGCTAGCTCTGCAAGTGGTGGGCGGCAGACAATCACATTTGCACCCGATATCGAATAATCACCAGCAGCAAACGGAATTACCAACGCATCTCCTTGCGTGATTGCCATAGATGGTGCGCTCGCAAATGAGATTTCACCGCTTCCATTCAGAACTAGTGCAATGGCAAAGCCCGCATCAAAGTTGCCAGCCTGTGGTGCTAGATGTGCTCTGAAATAACCATCTGCTTTAAGCGGCAAGATAGAACGGAGATTTCCTCCAGAAAGTGCATTGCGTGCAATGAGCGAATCGAATTCGGCATCGGTGAGTGGATCTAATTTGAGTGCATCTGTCACGGTTTCAAATCCGAGTCCAAGATGGCCATCTTTAATGCCATCGACAGCAAAACCTTCCCATTCAAGCAGCGCCGATAAATCAGTCGGTTCTTGCAATTCGAGCAGGAAGATTCCGGCATCAATTGCATGAGCAACTCCTGCAGGTACCAAGATCGCATCTCCTACAGATACTTCAGCGCGACGTAGTGAAGCCAGTAGTGCTGCGGAATCTTGGTTACGTACAAGTGCAAGCAAATCCGCTTTATTTTGCTGTTCTTTAAAACCGAGTCCAACGCCAGTTCCAGCTGGCGCTTCCAAAATAATCCATGCCTCAGTTTTGCCGTGATCAAGCCCTAAATGTTGCTTGGAAAATGCTTTATTGGGATGAAAATGAACCGGAAGGCGTTGATCGGGATCCAACAACTTAATAAGAATCTCTGTGCTTAATCCGAAATTCTTTACATGATCTGGGCCAAGCCATGCATCTGGCTGTTTAGCGATTGCATCTTTGAGCAGTGTTCCATCTTCTAATGTTGATAAACCTTGAGCAGATTCGCCAAAGCGCGTTGTGACAGATCCAATCCATTCTTCTGGACGCATTGGTCCACCAGGTCCATGGCGGAGTGCACCAATTCGATTGCCGCCACGATAAAAATGATCAAATTGATTAGACGGTAACTTGCTTGGTACGACTGCGCTCTGTGACATGCCCGAAGAATAGCCTTTAGCATTAGGTTATGTCAGGTCTGCTTGCCGATAAAAATGCGGCAGTTGAACGCGTACGTGCATTACTTAATTCAACTCAAGGTTGCACATTAATCGGCATTGCTGGAAAACCTGGTGTAGGCAAATCAACGCTCTCGCAATATATTTCTGAATCAATCAATTCTCCCCAGCTCGCTGTTTTGCCGATGGATGGCTTTCACCTCAGTAATGCGGTGTTAGCAGAATTGCACCGAGCAGATCGCAAAGGGGCGCCAGATACATTTGATGTTGCTGGTTTTATTGCACTCCTTACAAGAATTCGTAACGAAGAAGATTCTCATATCTATTACCCAATATTTGATCGCAGTATCGAGGAATCAATTGCCGCGCAAGGTGTCATCAGTAGTGAAACAAAGGTTGTGATTGTTGAAGGAAATTACTTGCTTCACCAAGAAGATGGTTGGCAGAACGTTGCCAAAATTCTTCATGAAACTTGGTATATCGATATTGATGATGAGCTACGGATAGAAAGACTTATCGCACGACATATTGCGTATGGAAAGAGCGAAAGTGCAGCCGAACAGTGGGCTCGTGGAAGCGATGAAAGAAATGCAGAACTGATCGCGCTAGGCGCTGAGCGTGCTGATTACGTTATTCGCTTAGATTGAGCGCGGTAAGATTGGGCAGTGCCTCAATATAAAGTAGCAATCGTCGGTGCTGGTCCCGCAGGTTACTTTGCAGCACTCGCTCTTCAGAATTTACAGAGCGAAGAATTAATTTTTTCTATCGATATGTTTGAGCGCTTACCGACTCCATGGGGTCTAGTGCGAAGCGGTGTTGCTCCAGATCATCCCAAGATCAAAACTGTGGCAAAAGTCTTCGAAAAAGTTGCAAACGAGCCACATTTTCGATTGTTTGCCAACGTTGAACTAGGTAGCGATGTCACGCTTGCTCAATTACAAGATTCATACGATGCCGTAGTTCTTGCCACAGGATCTGCAGTTGGAAAGCGGCTTGGTATTCCTGGAGAAGATTTACCAGGCTCTATCTCTGCCGCTGAATTTGTGCCTTGGTATAACGCACACCCTGATTTTAAAGATGAATCAATTGATCTCAGTTGCGATACCGCTGTGGTCATTGGCGCTGGTAACGTCGCTATGGATGTTGCTCGTATGCTCGCGCTTGAACCAAGTGAACTAGATCCTACTGATACTGCTGACCATGCAATTGATGCCTTTAAAAAGAGCGCCGTTCGAAAAGTGGTTATTAGCGCTCGCCGCGGACCAGAACATGCAGCTTTTACTTCACCTGAACTTCGCGAACTCCCTAAATTAGAACATACAAATGTAATTATTGATAAATCAGATATTGATGCTGCTATTGCACGAGTGGGTGTGGAAGCCGAAAAGGATGTAAAGAGCAATCTTGATGCCATGTTGATGATTGCAGACCAAACTGCAACTAACCATGAACGCAACATGACTTTCCAATTTTTGGCAACGCCTGTAGAAATAAAGGGTAAGGATCGCGTTGAAGAGGTGGTTTTCAAGCGAACAGGCACCGAGGAAACTTTTAGTATCAAATGCGGACTTGTTATCACTGCAATTGGTTATGAGGCAGCATCGCTTGAAGGAATTCCTTACGCAAAAGGTAAAGTGGTAAACACCGATGGTCGAGTACAAGAAAATGTTTATGTTGTTGGCTGGGCCAAACGTGGGCCATCTGGAGTAATCGGCACAAATAAGTCTGATGCAGCAGAAGTAATGAAGTTGTTGGTTGAAGATCTAAAGGCTCCAAAAAATGGTGGCGATATTTTGCAGATCATCAGCCACAATAAAGTCGTTACCCAGATGCACTGGCAAGCCATCAATGAAGCCGAGATAGCCGCAGGTGAACCTGTAGGAAAGCCTCGTCGTAAGGCTGTGGCGCGTGAAACCTTGTTGAAATTTGCTGGCCTGCAGTAGGCCTTAACCCTTAAGTCACGCTACATTCACTTGTGCGTCACCCGACTTTCGCCATTTACTGGTTGAGTGCCCACCATGAAAACCTTAAAACCTAAATTTTTTGTAGGAGGACTCGGCTTAACTGCTGCACTTCTCCTATCGGTTCTCACACCGGTTGCATCGGCAAATACTTACTCACTGCCCAACGCGCCTACCAGTGTTACCTCGTATCTTGGCGCAGGTGGCGTAGTCGTGCGCTGGACACCTGGTGCGAATGTAGACCCAGCAGTGACCGGATATATTGTCTCCGCAGGCGCGGGTTCATGTCCGATATTTGTACCGGCCAAAAACAATAACGTAGTAACGATGCCAGTTGTTATGGGGCAACCAGCGGGAACTCCGGTTGTACAAGCGGTAAATGAATATGGATTCTCTAAGCCAACTGCATCTACTAAGAGTTACTCAGCTGCACAACTAGCCACTGTAGCTTCTTCGATTAATAAGGCAGTACAAGTTCTGCAGCTAAGCGATCTACATGGAGCAATCGAAGTTGGGAATTCTTTTGGTGCTGCACTACTTACGAGCAATTGGGATGCGGATAGAAAAGCAAACCCAGCAACTATCGCGCTTTCCTCTGGAGACAACATTGGAGCAGCTCCTCCAATCTCAACTGAATTTGAAGAAATTCCGACAATTGAAGCTCTCAATTCGGCAAAATTAGATGTCTCAATTCCAGGAAATCATGAGCACGATCGAAATCTAGATCACTTGAAGAAAATCATTGGTCTATCAAATTTTCAGTGGGTCGTATCTAATTATGATGCAGATTCACTTGATGTTCTCAAGTCTGGTGAAAAGCAGATGAAGAGCTACACGGTTATTGAGCGTGGTGGAGTAAAGATTGGCGTAGTGGGAGCGAACACGCAAGAAACCATTGAGCAGGTCTTTCCTGGCAACCTTGATTACAAGACGGCATCTGGCGTCAAGAAGACCATCACTATCAACCCAGGCGTCGCAGGAATCAATAAGGCCATTGTTGATGCAAAAGCGGCAGGTGCTGAGATTGTGATTGCACTTTTGCACCAGGGATGGTTGCAGAATGCAGATGGAACCGCCAAAGGTCCACTCAATGAGTTAGCTGCTGGAATTAAGGGAGCAACAGCTATTTATGGAGGCCATAGCCATCAAACTTTTGCATCTCTGATGCCAGGAACGGTACGTACCGGTCCAGTGGTGCTCGGCCAAACCAGAAATGCGGGAGTTGAGTACACACGAACCCAGATCTGCATTAAGCGTGGCAAAGTTGTAGGTCAGTCAATTCAACATGTGCTCAAATCGGCTTCATCTGCGATCAACACCGGTGTAGTCAGCGCGATAACAACGCAAGATGCAACCGCAGCCGCGATGGTGAAGACTTATAAAGATCAGCTCACTGCTAAATTGGATGTGAAGATTGGCACTGTTTCTGGAGAATTTCCTCGAGGTGGTACCCCAGCTGTAGAACGCTCGGGTGAAACCCCAATGGGTAATTACATTGCAGATCTCATGCGTGCTAAGTACAAGACAGATTTCGCGATTCAAAATGGTGGGGGAATTCGCGATACCTTCCCTGCAAAAACCTACATTCCTGTAAATAGTTCACTCGTGCGTTCTGGGACAGGTCCGCTTGACGTGACGCTCGGAGATGCATTCACTGTCTTCCCATTTGGAAATCAGATTGCTACATCAGTAGTTACTGGTGAAAATCTTTGGAAGGCACTTGAAAACGGAGTTGGAGGAAACTATCCAGGCGATGGACGTTTCCCTCAAATCTCTGGATTCAAATTCAGCTTTGACTCAACAAAACCGGTCGGTAGCCGCATTGTTGAAGTAACAAAGCTAGATGGAACTGCAATTCCAAAGGATGGAACTCAATACACAATCACAACTCTCGACTTCGTTATCTATGGCGGAGATGGTTATGTGAATGTTTTCTCACCTGATCGTGCCAAAGTTCAAGGCGCACTCCTTGATCTCTTTGTCGATGCGCTGAAGGCTGATTTGACTGCTGGAAAAGTCACTCAAGTTCCAGCACCGGATGGGCGCATTAAGAAGGTGGCATAGATCGTTGATTCGAGGGGAATCAAAACAAAGGCGCCTAGGCAACTAGGCGCCTTTGTTTTGCCCCGATGAGGAAGGACGACTTCGCGAGGTAGGCTGTAGTACGTGCGTTTCCTTAACGAGCCGACATTTGATCTCACCTACGACGATGTCTTTATGGCACCCAGCAAATCTGAACTCACAAGTCGTATGGATGTTGATCTCACAACAACCGATGGCAGCGGAACCACAATCCCAATAGTTGTAGCAAATATGACTGCGATCGCAGGTCGTCGCATGGCGGAAACCGTTGCACGTCGCGGTGGGCTAGTTGTTATTCCTCAAGATATTCCAATTCCTGTAGTCGCAGATGTCATCGCTGATGTGAAAGCTCGTCATACATTTTTCGAATCGCCAATTACTTTGTCGCTCAAAGAGACTGTTGCTGATGCTGCCGCGCTGATTCACAAACGTTCGCATGGCGCCATTGTTATCGTCGATGGCAATAAGCCAGTTGGAATTGTGACCGAAGATGATTTGGCAGGTGTAGATCGCTTTACTCAAGTAAGCCAAGTGATGACACAAGAGCTCACCACCATGCCGGATAACCTCGATCCCCGCCAAGCATTTGAATTTCTCAACGATCGCCTTCGCACTGTGGCTCCAGTAGTTTCTAAAAACGGTGAGCTCGTTGGAATCGTGACTCGCGTCGGCGCCCTTCGTGCGACCCTGTATTCACCAGCAGTTGATGCAAAGGGCAGATTACGTATTGCAGCAGCAGTTGGAATCAATGGTGATGTCGCAGACAAAGCTTCAAAGTTAGTTGCAGCGGGCGCAGATGTTCTCGTTGTAGACACAGCTCACGGTCATCAGAAGAAGATGATTGAAGCGCTGCAGGCAATCAAGAAACTTGGACTCAATGTTCCGATCGTCGCCGGCAATGTTGTTACAGCCGATGGTGTTCGTGACTTAGTCGCAGCTGGCGCTGACATTATTAAAGTGGGTGTGGGACCTGGCGCAATGTGCACAACTCGTATGCAAACTGGTGTTGGTCGCCCACAATTTTCCGCAGTTCTTGAATGCGCCACCGAAGCAACGAAACTTGGCGCACATGTGTGGGCC
>OGWM01000099.1_pt1 | contig 12796 bp, 7 predicted proteins | sample 1576041 | NCBI WGS metagenome assembly OGWM01 (sample SAMN07581538, study PRJEB24739) | freshwater metagenome | place: Singapore | collected 2015-01
ACTGCAATCAGCTGAAGTTTTTTCTAATCCATCCAAGAAATCACCCAAGGCCCGGCTCATCGCATTCCTGGCATGGGTACATCCAGCCACCGCAGGCAAAAGCTCAATCAAGCGCCAAGGTCGAAGGGCGAGATGTATTCCGATTTTAAACGGAGTGCTTTTTCCTGACTCCCGATCACAACCCAATAAAAACAGATCTGCCGGGAGAAGCTTATCTGCGTGATCGCTTACCGCTCGTAGTCCGACAAGGGGAATCTGATGCTCCTGACATGCCTGCGCCACGTAGTCCCACTCCATTTCGACAATTCCACATCCAGTCTTTTGGCCCAACGCCAGTTTGGCCCTTCCTGTGTCGATGATCTCGTGTGCCGTATGCCACTTACCCGGTCGCACAGACTTGTTCTTCTGGCACCAGCGATGAAAAGGTTCCCAATCGTCAGAATGAAACGAGGTAAGATCCCCCTCGTTCCAAGCAGGATCCAAGGCCCCCGCCAATCCGGCCAAGATCACTACCTGACAAGGATGATCTTTAAGCCAATAAGATATCTTCTTTTCCGATCCCGCATGTCCCATGCCGATTCGGGCGGAGACCACGGATGTCCCCTTCCAAGATCCTCGAATCGTTTCCAATCCACTCTCCACTCGACTTTGGCAACCCAGTTTTTTCCAAGTGGGCTCCGCCTCAAACTCCATCGGAAAAAGGATCCCGACCGGTCCGGCGTTCACAGATCCAGTCATTAGGAAAAAAGAACCAAAACTCAGTTTTCTTAGTGAGCCCCGACGCTTTGCACCATCTGCTGATACTCCCCGAGTGCCAAGAGGGGCCAATTCAACCGGTACATGTCATAACGCAGATAAAAAACGCAAGGGAATCCTGTTCCCGTGATCAGCTTCTCCTCCCAGCTACCGTCCGGCTGCTGGGTCTCGATCAGATAGCGAACCGCGCGACGGACACTTGGCCGCTGAATATCGCCACACGCCAAAAGCCCCATCAACCCCCAACCGGTTTGCGATGCCGTACTGATCCCTCTTCCCTTGAAACGAGGATCATCATAAGAACCACAACTCTCCCCCCATCCTCCGTCAGGATTTTGGGCACACTCCAGCCAATCCCGCCCACGAATCACCCAGTGCTCATTCATATCGTAGCTGATTCCGTGAAGTCCCCGTAACACCTGCCAGGTTCCATAAATATAGTTCACCCCCCACCTGCCATACCAAGATCCGTCCTCCTCCTGAATCTCCTTCAGGAACCTTATCGCCCGTTGAATTTGGGAGTCGTTTTTCGGAACCCCACACTTCCCCATCACCTCCAGCATCCGACCTGTGATATCGGCACAAGGTGGATCCAGAATCGCGTTATGATCCGCAAAGGGCACATCCTCCAGCCACTTCTTGTTCACGTTCTTATCGAACGCCCCGTAGCCACCGTTGTCGCACTGGAAACTTTTTGCCCATGTCAAACCCCTCTCGGTCGCCGCCTTTTGTCCTGCAGGATCACTCGCCCGGGCCATCCGCAATCCCAGTAGAACCTTCGCCGTGTCATCCACATCGGGATACCAATCATTAAAATATTCAAAGGCCCAACCTCCCGTGACGCGGGTCGGATTCTTTACCACCCAATCACCACGCATCTTCACCTCTTTGGCGAGAAGCCAATCCGCCCCTTTTTGCATGGCCGGAGCATCGGGCTTCACCCCAGTTGCACCGAGTGCGGTCAACGTAATCGCCGTATCCCAAACGGGACTTAAGCAGGGCTGAACCCGGAAATCCCCATTCGCCACGTCATCCACCTCCAATCCCTCCAAATCTTTAACTGCTTTGCGCATTCTGGGATGGTCATCCGAATAACCCAGACACTGAAATGCGAGAATTGTATTCATCATCGACGGAAAAATCGCAGCCAACCCCTCCGACTCCGGTCCAGTCCGATCCAAAATCCACTTCTCCGCAACTTTCAACGCGTGCTTTCGAAACGGCTTCCACGAAAGTCCTTCCAAAAAGCCCAGCAGTTCGTTCACTCGAACAAAAAAGTTTTTCATCGAGAGGAAACGTCTTTCGACGGGATGAAAGAACGGCCCCCCCTCCACCCCGTATGGATAAAGCTCATGTAGCTGCTTTTCAGGAGGAAGATGGGTCGTAGGACGGAAGCTCCGAATCACGGACAGGGTCACCACGATCGCCCGCGTCCACGAGCTCATCTCAAACATGTTGAACGGAGCCCAGTTTGGCAGGAGTAAAATTTCGGGAGGAATATTCGGCAAATACTTCCACGGGTACTGCCCCAACATAGCCAGGTAGAGTTTGCAATACGTGTTGGTCCGAGGAATTCCTCCCAAACGTAGTGCCGCCGACCGCGCCTTCTTCATCTCGGGCTCCTCTGGCGTGAAACCTGCCAGTTTTAGGCTGAAATAACATTTCACCGTGGCCGTGACATTGCTTGGGCCACCCGGATAAATCGGCCAACCTCCGTCAGGTAACTGCCTTTGCAAAATATGGCGGACAATCTTGGCCTCTTTTGCCCGGTCCACTTTTCCCCTCAAATACATTAAAAGGTGGTAATCACACGCGACGGTGGAATCCACAAACAGCTCCCCAACCCAGTGACCATCCTCTTTTTGCAATCCCAACAGGTAATCCCGACAAGCTTCGACAGTCTTCCGTAAGGCTCCCAAATCCACATCGGCAGGATCCATCCCCACCAGTTCAGGACTGGGAGAACGAACCGGGGAGGGAGACTCTAAATTGGCCGACATGGCGATAGATCCTAACGTCAGGAATTTAAGGGTCAAACCGCAACCTACCCACCTAAACCCATGGTTAAGAGAGGTTTATCTATTCAGCCCAAGTGATCAGCCGTAACTCGTGAGCCTGAGTTAGAGATGGATGCGAGGGCCGAACCCTAACGTTGAAGTTGAAATTCCCAGAATCTTCTACAGGAACCCGGCCCCCGTACCCCTGCCAACCATCCCTCATTTCCCCTTGAGGCTCCAAACGAACCACTTTCGATGTTCCATCTGGTTCCAAAGCCTTCAAATAGGCCTCCACCGCAACCTCTCCTCCCTGCAAACTCCCGAGGAAAACATTCGCACTCACCGGCACTGTGTCCCCAACACTTACCGTGGTTCGAGCCGGACCATTCCAAGTAACCGCATTAGCCCGAACTTGGGGCCAAGCCTTCCGAACCATATCCTTCCATACCGCCAACTCGCGCGACTTCTCCCAATGGTTCTCTGCAAACATTCGCCCCTTCTCAGCCGCACGACGATAAAAATCGCCCGCATAATCCGCCACCATCCGAGAGGTATTGTAGACGGGACCGATCGTCACCAAGCTCCGCCGAACCCGATCGATCCAGCGCTTCGGGACCCCATCCCCATCCTGATCATAATACAGGGGAACAATCTCGTGCTTCAGAATTTCATACATCGAGAAGGAGTCGAATTCGTCCTGAACCTCTGGTTCCAAACGGAAGGTATCATCCCCGATCGCCCATCCATTGGTTCCGTCATAAGCCTCATCCCACCAACCATCGCGGACGCTGAAGTTGAGACAGCCGTTGGTAATGACCTTCTCCCCGCTGGTTCCGCTCGCTTCTAGGGGCCGCGTCGGATTATTGAGCCAGACATCACAGCCGTGGTAAAGAAACCGGGCCACGTTGAAGTCATAATTTTCCACAAAGACGATCCGATCCTTAAACTGAGGGAGTGCGGAGATTTTCACAATCTGCTGGATCAACCTCTTCCCGCCCTCATCGGCCGGGTGAGCCTTGCCCGCAAAAAGAAACTGCACGGGGCGATCCGGATCGTTGACGATCTGGGCCAGCTTATCCAGATCTCGGAAAAGGAGCGCCGCCCTCTTATACGTTGCAAAACGACGTGCAAAACCGATCGTGAGCGCCTTGGGATCCAAGATCTGATCCGTTTCCCGAATCTCCGCGGGTTTGGCTCCATTCCGCAACCTCTGGGTCCGAACATTCGCACGGACAAACTGAAGAAGTTTCAACTTCAGCTTCTGGTGAACCTTCCAGTAATCCTTGTCCTTGAAATCCACCCTCTTTTTCCACTCGTCGACTTTGGCCAACTCCTCCTCCGTTAAAGCCCCGCCCTGCTTTTCGAGAAGGGCCCGAATTTCCGGAGCCATCCAAGTGAAGGTATGGATACCATTCGTCACATGCCGAATTGGAATCTCCTCTTTGGGAACTCCAGGCCAAACACTCTGCCACATTCCTCGCGATACTTTACCGTGAATAGCACTGACTCCGTTCGCCTGTCGTGAAAGGCGTAACGCCAGAATTGTCATACTAAACGGCTCCTCAGCGGAATAAGTCCACGGACGTCCCAATTTCAAAAGATCTTCGAACCGGATCTGACAATCAGCCACAAATTCCACGAAATACTTCTCCATCATCTGAGGGGAAAAAGCATCGTTCCCGGCCGGCACAGGAGTATGGGTGGTGAAAACGCTGCTCGCGGCGACCGATTGGAGAGCTTCGATAAACGTCAGCTTCGCCTCCTTGACCAAGCGACGGATTCTCTCCAAACCAAGAAAAGCTGCATGACCTTCGTTCATATGGAAAACACCCGGCTCCAACCCCATCGCTGCCAAGGCCCTCACCCCACCGATGCCCAGGACGATCTCCTGCTGAACCCGCATCTCATGATCTCCTCCGTACAGCTGATAGGTGATCCTTCGATCCTCCGGCTCATTCTCCGCCAAATCGGTATCCATTAAAAAGAGTCGGGTCAGCCCAATCCGCACTTCCCATGCCTTAGCGTGGACGGTTCGGCCAGGCATCGCCAACTCCACCACCACCGGGGTCTTTCCATCTGCGGCGAGAGCTTCCCGGATCGGCAAATCCTGAAACACGTTGTCGATGGCCGAGGCTTCCTGCCACCCATCCCGATTGATTCGTTGCGAAAAGTATCCAAACCGATAAAGCAAACCCACCGCGACAAAGGGCAACCCAAGATCACTGGCCGATTTGCAATGGTCTCCCGCCAAAATACCCAAACCGCCCGAGTAGTTGGGGAGAGACTCATGAAAACCAAATTCAGCTGAGAAGTAGGCAACGAACGGAGCCCCTTTCTTTTCTTTTGGAAGGTTCCGGGTGAACCAAGTCTCCTTGCGATGGAGGTAAGCTTCCAACCGAGCGTGGATTTTTTCCACTCGCTCGCGATAATTCTTGTCTTTCGCGGCTGCTTCCAACCGGTTTTGCTTTATCAGCCGCAACATCTTCACCGGGCTATGCCCGCATGTCTCCCAAAGCTGTGGATCCAATTCTCGAAAAAGATCCAAAGCTTCATCATTCCAACTCCACCAAAGATTGAATGCCAAATTCCGCAAACCCTCCAAACCCTCCGGCACCCGGGGAACCACGGAGACGTGCACGGGCCATGCAGGTACTTGATAGTCTGTTGTTTCCATGAAAGGTTGTGAGGTTGGGCTCGAGTCGCGTTTCAGGCTAGAAAATTATATATCGATCCGATTATTTCACGAGAGCCTGGACTCCTTTGAAGTTCTTATGATCGGAACTCCCCATCATTTCAAAAAGGACCGCTTCAACCGTGCTCACCACAACCCGATCGGCCCTCATCTCAGCCAGCGCAATTTCCCGATCATGATTCCTTCGTGACCCAATTGCGTCCGCCACAACGATCGGGGTCAACTCCTTCAACCTCAAGTCATATACCGTCTGCCGAATGCAAACATGAGTCTCGCATCCCGCAACCAGAATTCTCTTTTTTGCAAATATCTTGCCCTGTTCCACAGCCGAAAACTGGGTTTTCTCGATTGGTTTACACCCCCGACCCGCCGCACGAAGAATGGCGGGAACTGTCTTCCCTAATTTTGCAGGAACCTGCTCGGTAATCGCAATTGGAACACCCAACAAACTCGCCCCTTTCACGAGAATCTCCAACCGCTCAAGCCAATCGCTCGGCTCTTTTACTGCTACCACGAGCTTTTCCTGAGCGTCGACGACCAGCAAAGCCGCTTCCGAAGCAGATAAACGCCAGGACATTTAAGATTCCTCCCCCGAGTTGGCTTGTAACGAAGCAATCACATTCAGATCTTCGAGTGTCGTCACATCCCCCTTCACCGCACCACCTGCCGCCACTTCTTTCAGTAAACGACGCATGATCTTCCCACTTCGAGTCTTGGGCAATGCCTCGGCAAAACGGATCTGGTCCGGTTTTGCAATCGGACCAATCTCCTTGCTCACCCGCTCCCGCAATGCCGCGACCAGCTCGGAGCCCGACTTATGGCCCGCCTTTAACGTCACAAATGCCACCACCGCCTGGCCTTTCAGATCGTCCGGTCGGCCAACTACGGCAGCTTCCGCCACGGCAGGATGGGTCACCAGAGCACTTTCCACCTCGGCTGTCCCCAGTCGATGGCCTGAAACATTCAGCACGTCGTCAATTCTTCCTGAAATCCAGAAGTAGCCATCCGAATCTTTTTTTGCTCCGTCCCCTGTGAAATAACACTTTGGAACGTCACTCCAATACGTTTTCGCATAGCGCTCCGAATCCCCATGGATCGTTCGCAACATCGACGGCCATGGTTTCCTCACCACCAACTTTCCCTGAACTCCGGCCTTCACCTCCTTGCCCTGATCATCCACTACCGCCATATCCACCCCAAAAAAAGGCACCCCGGCCGATCCTGGTTTCGTTGCGTGCACTCCAGGTAACGTGGTGATCAGATGACTTCCCGTCTCCGTCTGCCACCACGTATCGACGATCGGACAGCGACCGCCACCAATCACCTGGTGATACCAACGCCATGCCTCCGGATTGATCGGCTCCCCCACCGATCCAAGTAATCGCAGGGAAGATAGATCATGCTTCTTCACCCAATGATCCCCCCAGCGAATGAAGGAACGGATCGCCGTCGGTGCAGTATAAAAAATATTCACCCGATGCTTTTCAATGATCTGCCAGAAACGATCCGGTTCGGGCTGATTCGGAACCCCTTCATACATCAGGGTTGTTGTTCCATTGCTTAGGGCTCCATACACCGTGTAACTATGTCCTGTCACCCACCCCACATCGGCCGTGCACCAAAATAGATCGGTTTCCTTCAAATCAAACACCCACTTCGTCGTTAAATGTGCCCCGAGGAGGTATCCCGCCGTGGTGTGCAGAATTCCCTTCGGCTTTCCCGTGCTGCCGCTCGTATAAAGAATAAAGAGCGGATCCTCACTATCCATTTTTTCAGGCGGACAGGTCGAGGGCTGATGTGCCACCAGTTCATGCCACCAACGGTCGATTGGATTCAGCTTTTCGAGATGCCCTGTGCGTTTCAAGACAATCACTCTTCGCACATCAGGACATACCGCCACAGCGGTATCCACATTCTGCTTCAATCCTCCCACCTGACCTCTCCGATACCCTCCGTCCGCCGTAATGACCAATTTGGCCCCACAGTCCTGAATCCGATCTTTTAAAGACTCCGAACTGAATCCCCCAAATACCACGCTGTGAACTGCCCCAATTCTTGCACAAGCCAACATGGCAATCGCAGCCTCTGGCACCATCGGAAGATAAATCATCACCCGATCTCCCTTTTTCACCCCCTCCCCCTTTAGTGCATTGGCAAACCGGCAGACCTCATCATGCAACTGCTGATACGTCAGCACCCGCACATCTCCCGGTTCACCCTCAAATAGGATCGCAGCCTTATGACGTTTTCCTCCCTCGAGGTGCCGATCAATACAATTGAAGCTGACATTCAATTTTCCACCGACAAACCACTTTGCGAATGGAGACTTCCAATCCAACGTCTTCTTTGGCTGCATGAACCAAGCCAGCTCTTCCTTCCCAATCCGACCCCAAAACTTATCAGGACTCTTCAATGACTCCCGATGCATCGACTGATATCGGGAGAGACTCGGAAATACTGCTTTTTTCGCGAATTGTACGGAGGGCTTGTACTTTTCAGGATGCTTCATGGTGTAGTTTTCCTTTCTTTAGTTTTTGCCAATACTTTGCCCACTTCCGCAAGAATCTCAGTCACAGGCGCCATACGCCCAGAACCCTCTTCCCCACACGCCAATCTCCCTTCAGCAGGACCGACCCAATGCACTCCACGCTGGGTGAGAAGCTTCACGTTCGCTTGGGTAGCAGGATGTTTCCACATCTGCGTGTTCATCGCAGGAACGAGGACTAACGGTGCCTGAGAAGCCAGCAACACGGCCCCCAAAACATCCCCTGCCATCCCATGAGCCGTTCTCGCAATACAATCCGCTGTCGCAGGCGCCACCACCACCACATCCGCCATGCGTGCCAGATCCAGATGACTCATTCTTCCCCCTTCCCCCTCTTCCCAAAGAGAAGTGTGCACGGGCCGATGAGTCAAAGCCGCCAATGTCAGCGGAGTGATAAAACGTGCACCATCCCCCGTCAGAATGGAATGCACTTCCCAGCCTTTTTGCACCATCGCACTTGCCAGATCCGCCGCACGGAATGCCGCAATCGAGCCCGTCACCCCAAGGACAACGCAAGGAGCACGCTTCTCAGCCATGTTGTAGATCCAGCCTCCGACTGAGATAACGCTCCGCTCGAATAATCGCGCGGAACTTAATCAGATCCTCCTCCATGGAACTACTCAAAATCGTGTAACGGTAACTTTTCCAATCTGCCATCTCAGCATCGGCGGCTTGGATCCGTTTTGCGATCTGCTGCGCATCTTCCGTCCCCCGCCCCTGTAGCCTTCGCTTCAACTCCTCCAGATCCGGAGGCATGATAAAAATATCCGCCAAAGCCTCTTTAATTTTGGTATCCTGCGTCGATCGGACCTGACGTGCCCCCTGAACATCGATATCCAACAAGACATCTCGACCCGCCGCCAAATGCTCCAAGACAGGCCCTTTTGGAGTTCCATACTGATGCCCATACACGTCCGCCGTCTCCAACATCTCCCCTTCCTTCATTTTCTTTTGAAATTCTGATTGGGTAAGAAAGAAATAGTCGACCCCATCTTTTTCCCCCGTCCGGATCGGGCGCGTCGTGCAGCTGATCGAGTAGACAAGATCAGGAGTCTGCCGAACACTCGTACACAAGGTGGTTTTTCCCGTTCCAGACGGGGCCGAAACGACAAACAGAATCCCGGATCGGTTGAAGTTATTCAAGATTGGCCGCCTGTTCCCTGAGCTTCTCCAGTTCGGATTTAAATCCGATCGCCAATCGTGTTAAACCTAAATCTCCAGACTTCGACCCGACCGTATTGACCTCCCGTTGCAGTTCCTGGATCAGGAACTCCAAGGTTCGACCTCCCGGGGCCCGCGTCGATGCCAACCCTTGTGCTTCCAGAAGGTGAGCCCGGATCCGACCCAACTCCTCCGTCACGTCCCCACGATCCGCTGCCGAAGCTACCTCCCGCGCGACCCGCTCCGGATCCAACACCACTCCCGCCTCATCAGCCAGCTCCTGAATTCTGGAGCAAATTCTCTGTCCCTGCTTCCGACGCATCTCTCCCGCCGCCCTATCCATTTTTTTTCGAATTTCCTCCATCTTACGCAAATGAACACGCAACCCACCCACCATCCTGACACCCTCCCTCTCACGCGATTCAACCATCTTCTTCACCGCACGACGCACCCCCTCTAGGATCTTTCGATCCTCAGCCGGCACGACGGTCCGACCCGCGCTCACCACTACCCCAGGCAACCCCAAAAGATCCGACCAGGAGGGCCCGCCTTCCACCCCTAATTTTTTCCCCGCCCTCTTAAGCTCGGCCGCATAGGCCGACGCTCTGCCCAAATCCAAAGTGCGTCCATTCCGATCCATTCCCGCTTCCAAATGCAGGGTAACCGTTACCTTTCCTCGGGCAACCGCTTCAGCCACATCCTCCCGAACCTGACGCTCCAATCGTGCTAGATCTCCTGGCGTAAAAACGATGACCTCCAATCCCCGTTTATTTACTGAGGAGACTTCAATCCGAATTCGGGCATGCCGCGTCGGCACCTCCACCGAACCAAAACCGGTCATACTGCGCATCTTAAAATCCTACGGGAAACTTTCCGCAACTCAAAACCCTTTAAATAGATTCCCCACCCCTTGCAAAATTGCGCTCGCAGGCTGTGTTGCTGCCCCAGCAGCACTCCCCGCAGCACTTCCTGCCCCTTGCAAGATTCCTGTTGGGGCATTCAGCAAAAGGTTGATTCCCCCTTCCGCCAGCATTTTTCCAATATCCATGCTCACCTTGGGATCGGCTAGGGTTCCAGTGATCCGCGCATCGCCTGGAATCTTCGTGTAGTAATCGTTGCTCGACCCAATCAATTGCGTCATCACACCTTGCAGCTGCCCGCTGCTTTGCATCGCCTCTTTGGTTAAAGCCAGTCGAACTTTGAAATCCAAGGTTTGATCCCACCAATCCAACCATCCATCCAAATCAGCCGACAAAGCCGTCCCACTCACCTTTAGATCCGGCACGCTGATTCGCTTCCCTTGAAGGGTGAAGTTTGATCCCAAATCATTAATCTCACTCCCTGCAATAAAACTGGATCCCAGAAAGGCACCTGCAGCTCGCAACGCCTTTGCCAAAGAGGGCAATCGCTCGAGATGAGCCTGATAAAGACGAAAACTTCCCTGTCCACTCAACGATCGCCGCAACTCATCCAAAGTCGGTTTCCCAGCCTCTGCCGCAAGCTGCAGGTCCACCCAGCCCCCGATCGGGCCTTTCGCATCGGTGATTAGATTTCCCAAAATTGCCCCCAAGGGGAACTTGCTCATCACCACCTTGGCCTGAACCGGTTGATCGACACCCCCGGACTGCACAACCGAAGCCCGAACGACTCCACCTTTGACCTGTGCCACCGACGGCTCCAGTAAGATTCCCTCCGGACCCCAACGAAAACGTGGAACCTGCACAGGCCCCACCGTCGCCTCCTCCACAATGATTTGCTCTAAGGAGGCGGATAAATCGATCCTCCAAGGTTCATTTGAAACTGGCGCCACTCCCGCTGCCGGCTTCGCGTTTCGGATCTGCTCCGTTTGCGCCAAGATCCCGCGCAGATCAAGAACCCCACCCCTTACCTGGGCTTTCACAGAATGGTTGCCCACCATCAGCGAGGGGATAACGACAGGATCGTTTGGATATGAAGAAAAGATCAGTGACCCATCCTTGAAGGCGAAGCTCTTTGTTCTCTTGTCATAATCGAAATCCCCATTCACCCGAACTGAAACACTCTCCTTTTTTATGTCCTCCACCAAACGAACATCCAGCAAGCTCAAATCGATTTCCCCGCTTCCCCCGTACTCTCCGGGTTGGAAAAATCCAGCCCCTAAAACCACATCCCCATCCACCCATCGGGCAGGGGTGAGCCACCGATTCATCAGCCAAGCAACCCAACCCTCCGAAAAACGCCCCCCCTCCCATGCCCATGCTCCATCCTTCGCCCAATTGACCTGATTCAGCGAAAGGTTTCCCACCTCGCTCTTCGCACTCAACTGGGCATCCTTGATCGATTGAATTCCGTTCTTCCATTGCAAAATCCCCTGACTCCGCACTTCAGCTCCCGTGATCGTACCTAGACTACTATGACCTCCTGAAAAACCGTTTATGACCGCACTATACCCAATCGTCCTCCCCCCATCTTTTGGATCCCCCACCTCGGATTCGAGAGTCAAATCCCCATCTGAAATGTAATCCGACCAACCGGTCAAAACATCCCTCACCACCGCCAGATCTAGCGTGCCCTTCGCCGATAAAGCAGGTCGGGACTCTTTTTCCACTTTAAAATCCAACCAAGATTTCCCCTCCCTCTTCACCACCAAACTCACCCTCGGCACTTCCAGATCTCCCCTCTCTCCCAGCGTGACCCCAGCCGTCAAACTTACCTGGTGGTCTTTCAACTGAACCTGGGGCAGATCGATGGTGAGGTCGGGCATCTGAAGATTCACCTCCCCTTGGAAGATCCCTTTCTTAGGATCGCTGCGAACCTGAATAAATCCTGACGCCGATCCCAAAAGCGAAGTCTCCTTTGCCTCCGGAAATATCAGGGGGCCAAATAACCCAACTGGCCAACTCGTGTACTGTATCGATCCGGTCGCTACTCCCTGCCCACTCGGCCTCCACTCCCCTTTTCCGATCTTCTCCAGACTCAGCACCTGATCCAACGAAGCCCGAATCGCATCAGTACCATCCCGATGAAGAGCCGTCAGTGCGAGCTGCTCAATCGAAAGCTTGCCCACATTGCCAGAGGGCCACGTCGCCTGGATTCCACCTTGAATCGATGAAAAGTCGACCAAACGGGAATGCTCCGGAGTTCCGGTTTCGACGGTAATCGAACCGTCGAGATTGGCCTTCACCCGATCCTGACTTCCTTTTCTTTCAAATTGAAATGAGCCCGATCCAGCCGCCGCCTGCCATTTCCAATTCGGAGTGATCAACCCCAAAATGGGGACCAAACAAGAAGACTCTACTCGAGTCAGTTCCAAACTGGCCTTGCCCTCGTTGCGCGACGGAGCCCACTCCCCCATCCCACGGCTATCCAACAACATCTGCCCCCCTCGATCAGCCTGCCCGATGAATTCTGGAAAACTCCAACACCCCGCCTGATACATCAGTTCAGAAGAAGCTCTCGCCTGCCATGGTACTGTCGTTTCTCCTGCCCAGTGCATCTTATCCAAAGTGAGGGATGCCAAACCTTTTCCCTTCTCCTGCAGATTTCCGGAAAACTCGAGATGCAACTTCGCCAGCCCAGAATCCGGCCAAAGTTTGGCTCCCGACCACGCGTTTCCCAATCCAACCAGTCCGACCTGCCCATCCCACCCTATCGTGACTGGGAAAC